>Ga0304728_1002454_pt1 | contig 11778 bp, 10 predicted proteins | sample C_130625_MF_Meta_FD_190476 | JGI IMG/M metagenome (GOLD analysis project Ga0304728, IMG submission 190476) | Freshwater microbial communities from Lake Croche, Canada to study carbon cycling - C_130625_MF_MetaG (v2) (version 2) | ecosystem: Environmental > Aquatic > Freshwater > Lake | place... | reverse complement strand
TGGGCTAAGAAGTGTGATGTTGTTACTTTTGAGCATGAGCAGGTACCTGCCAAAACAATTGCAGCGATGGAAATGGCCGGAATAAAAGTATTTCCAAGTTCTTCTTCATTTATATATAGCCAGAATAAGTTACTCATGCGGCAGAAGATGAGCGAGCTAAAGCTTCCAAATCCAGAGTGGTCAAGTTATGACGGTGGGACAAGTCCACTCAAATTTCCGCTAATTGCAAAGACACCTACCGGAGGTTATGACGGACGAGGTGTTTTTGTCCTTGCAGATCAATCGGCGTTAGAGAAGTTGCATAGCGAGGCAAGCCAAACACTATTACTTGAAGAGAAACTTAACTTTGATTACGAGATTGCGGTTATGGTAGCTAGATCTACTCATGGACAGGCAGCAACATGGGCACCAACGCTCACTGTACAAACCAATGGGATTTGTACTCAAACAATCACTCCTATTCCAGATGTCACTGAAGATCTTGCTATTCAGGCAGAAAATATTGCATTAGCGATCGCTCAAGGTATCGATCTTGTCGGAGTAATGGCTGTAGAACTATTTGTTGTTAACGGCAAACTCATTGTTAATGAACTTGCACTCAGGCCGCATAACTCTGGACACTGGAGTATTGAAGGGTCAGTCACGAGTCAATTTGAACAGCATTTGCGTGCAGTCCTAGATCTGCCGCTTGGCAATACATCACTTGTAGCGAAGTGGGCGGTTATGGGCAATGTCATCGGGATACAGACTGATAAAAGCAAGGATTTATATCCGCCATATTTACACCTCATGGCTCGGAGCCCAAAACTCAAAATCCATCAGTACATGAAGGAAATGCGCCCAGGGCGCAAAGTTGGTCACGTAACCATGATCGGTGATGATCTCGTACAATTAAGGTCTGAAGTTGCCCACGCGGTTGACTACATGACAGGAGCGATCGATGAGTAATAAAGAAGTCGCAATTGTTATGGGTTCAGATTCTGACTGGCCTGTTATGCAAGAGGCAGCAACCGTTCTTGAAGAGTGTGGAATTAGCTTTAATGTCGATGTTATTAGCGCCCACCGCACACCGGATGAAATGTTGGAATTTGCTCACGGCGCGGCAAAAGCTGGATACAAAGTAATTATTGCTGGCGCCGGAGGCGCTGCTCATTTACCTGGAATGATCGCTGCGGCAACAACTCTTCCAGTCATCGGTGTGCCAGTTCCACTCAAAGTTTTAGATGGTATGGACTCACTACTTTCAATTGTTCAAATGCCAGCAGGCATTCCTGTTGCAACAGTAGGTGTCGGCAATGCAAAGAACGCTGGTTTACTTGCAGCAAGAATTTTGGGAATCAATGATTCAAAGGTCTCGTCAAAAGTAGCTGAATTAATGGAGAGCGCCCGTAAAGGATCTCTTGAAAAAGGCAAAACCCTAAATGCAAAGAGAAATACACGTACTGGTTTTTAAATTGCGGAGTCTGAGCGACCTAGCGCTCTGACATGCCATCCAGCTTTTCGCCATTCGCTTCGATCGAGTGCATTTCGCCCATCAATCAGAATTGGATTCTTTACGAGCTTAATAAGCGCCGCTGGATCGATTTCCCGGTAAATCTTCCACTCTGTTAAATGTAAAACCAACTCAGCGCCTGCAACACATTTTTCTATGGAGTCAGCAAATTTAAGCACAGGGAATTTCTTCTGCGCATTTGGTATTGCTTTAGGATCATGGATGGTTACATCAGCGCCTGCGGCTTGAATTTGCACGGCGATATCAAGCGCCGGGGAGTCGCGCACATCATCACTATCTGGTTTAAAAGCAGCACCCAACACAGCAATTTTTTTGCCACGCAAGTCATCACTTAAGTCTTTACGGACTAATTCAATAACACGTGCTCGAGCACGCATATTGATCGAATCGATTTCTCTGAGGAATTCAACCGCTTGCTCTGCTCCGAGTTCTTGCGCACGTGCCATAAATGCTCGGATATCTTTTGGTAGACATCCTCCGCCAAATCCAATTCCTGCTTGCAGGAATTTATTTCCAATACGTGGGTCGTACCCGATGGCTTTTGCAAGAACCGTGACATCTCCGCCTGCTGCCTCACAGATTTCAGCCATCGCATTAATAAACGAGATCTTTGTGGCCAGGAATGAATTTGCAGCAACTTTTACAAGTTCAGAAGTAGGAAGGTCTGCAACCACCCAGGGTGTTTGCTCAGATAAGCTTTTTGCATATACCTTCTTTAAAGTTTCCTCTGCTTTGCTATTTGTGACACCCACGACAAGGCGGTTTGGTTTAAGTGTGTCTTCTACTGCAAAACCTTCACGCAAGAATTCTGGATTCCAGGCTAAATCTAGCTTTGGATTAATTTTTAGAAGTCGCTCACGAAGCGCTGCTGCGGTGCCAACTGGCACAGTTGATTTACCAACAACGAGCGAGCCATCTTTAATAATCTTTGCTATTGAATCAAGGGCTCCATTGACATAGGTGAGATCTGCAGCGAGCCCGTCTTTCACTTGGGGGGTTCCTACGCAGATAAAGTGAACATCACAGTCTTTGATGGCGCCAAAATCTGAAGAGAAAGTTAGACGACCACTTTTTACTTCTTGCGCAAGAAGTTCTTCTAGACCAGGTTCATAAAATGGGATAGTTCCTGCATTCAAAGATGCGATCTTGGAGGCGTCAACATCCACGCCAACAACCTCAAATCCGAGGCTGGACATGCATGCAGCATGGGTAGCACCGAGGTATCCGGTGCCAATCACAGAGATTTTTAGTGCCATTGCCCCGATAGTAGTCGGGAGAAACAGTAATGTGTGCAATGTATGAGCATAAATTCTGGCAAACCCATCACAGAAGCCGCTACCGGCGTCTCGGTAGTGTTGCCAATCCTTAATGAAGAGCGCTTTCTTGAGGACTCCGTAAGTGCGATTTTGGCTCAGAAATACTTAGGTCCACTGGAAGTAATTTTGGCTTTGGGACCATCAACAGATAACACGAATGAAATAGCTAGGAATCTTGCATCTAAAGACCCAAGGATTGTTCTGGTTGAAAATTCAACAGGGCGAACTGCTACGGGACTTAACCGCGCAATCTCTCATGCAAAATATTCAATCATCTGCAGAATTGACGGACATGCAGAAATTTCTCCCACATACATATCCCATGCAGTTGCCGTGATGGGTCAAACCCAGGCGGTAAATGTCGGGGGAGTCATGAACGCCATTGGGCAGAACATCTTTGAAAATTCTGTCGCGACAGCAATGCGATCACCACTTGGTGTTGGTGCCTCTCGCTTTCATATCGGTGGTAAAGCTGGTCCTACCGATACTGTTTATTTAGGTGTATTTGAAAAATCTAAGCTTGAAAAAGTTGGGGGATACGATGAAAGATTTACGCGTGCCCAAGATTGGGAATTAAATTTTAGGTTGCGCCAGGATGGCGGAATTATTTGGTTTGATCCAGATTTAGTTGTGACTTACAGACCACGTCCAAATTTGCGTGCTCTTGCCAAGCAATATTTTGAATATGGGCGCTGGCGCCGTGCTGTCACACGAAACCATAAAGGAACAGTGAATTTTCGATACCTAGCGCCTCCGGTAACTTTGATTGCCTGCCTCCTTTCCTTAATTGCAGGAAGCTTCTTTGGTTCTCTCTATTTCTTGCCACTTGCAGGGTATTTGCTTGGAAATCTTCTAGGGTCCATCGTGATTGGTAAAACTCCCATGGAGAAATTGATGTTGCCAGCTGTCTTAGCCACCATGCACTTCTCGTGGGGAGCGGGCTTTCTTACATCACCTAAGAATTTGGTAAGGCAGTGAAGCGGGCACTACTTGCGCTCATTTTGATCTTAATTCCAAACGCAGCACACGCTGATTCTCTTCCAGATCATTTTATTCTCACCGGCTCTGGTTTTGGTCATGGCGTTGGACTTAGCCAGGTTGGCGCGCAGGGACAGGCAATGGAAGGAAAAAGCGCCAACCAAATACTTAATTACTACTTTCCGGGCACGCAAGTTGTTCCCGTTCCAGACAATACAAATATTCGTGTAAATATTGCTCATAAAGTGAGCTCTGCCCTTTTTGTTGTAAGTAAAGCAGCCGCGATTCAAACCACTTCATGGAGTGTAAATTCAGGGGATGGCGGAATCACGCAAGTTCCGTTTGCCTCCTCACTTCGCTTTCTAGCAGGCGCACAAGGAATTTCACTCGCAGTAACAGCGCCAAAAGTGGCGCCACAAAACCTCCCCGCTAGTTCACTATGGACAATAAATTTCAGTGGTGTTCTTACCGTCAATACAACGCAAGGGATTATGAACCTGCGATACGGAAGCATTCAATTAAGGCTTGTGGGGGCAAAGATTGAAGTGACCAACACAATGAACCTTCACAACGAGTACTTATATGGAATAAGTGAGATTCCTTCCAGATACCTGCAAGCAGCTTTGCAGGCGCAAGTCATTGCATCACGGACTTACGCCTTGAGTAAAGTTGGAACTATACGAAAAGAATGTGACTGCAATATCTACAGTGGAATTTATGATCAAAACTATATTGGATATGCAAAAGAGTCAGAGAAAACTGTTGGCGCCTATTGGAAGGCTGCGGTTGATACAACAAGTGTTGATGGTGGCACTGGTTTGGCGATTTACTATCAGGGTAAACCAATCTCTGTTTACTTCTTTGCTTCCAGTGCTGGGACAACCCAAAAAAGCGCCGATGTATGGGGCAGCAGCCAGCCCTATTTAGTGAATGTTCCAGACCCATGGAGTTTAGATATTTTTCTTAATCCTTATTATTCACATTGGCAACGTGTACTTATTCAAAAAGATGTCGCTGCGGCTTTTAATTTGCCTGACGTTCTTTCACTTAAAATCGTTGGGCGCACTTCAACTAATAGCGCGATCAACGTTGACGCAATATCAAGCACTGGTAAAACCTCAGAGCTTGCAATTGGAGACTTTAAAGTAAAGTTAAAAATTCCATCTTCGTGGTTTGAGATAGCTAACTCTAATTAGCGTGCAAGACAGAATTTAATCCGTCCCAACCACCAACCTTTGGAACTACTTCAAGGTTTCCAGATTGAGAGTTGCGTCTAAAAATCAGGTTGTTCGCGCCAGAAAGCTCGCGGGCCTTGACCACTTTCCCATCAGGCAAAGTGATTTTTGAACCTGCAGTGATGTAAGTGCCTGATTCGATAACGCAGTCATTACCAAGTGAAATTCCAAGTCCAGAGTTTGCGCCAAGCAAGCAACGTTCACCAATCGAAATAACTTCTTTTCCGCCGCCGCTGAGTGTTCCCATAATGGACGCGCCGCCGCCAACATCGCTGCCATCTCCGACAACAACACCCGCGCTGATACGGCCTTCAACCATCGATTTACCAAGTGTTCCGGCATTGAAGTTCACAAAGCCTTCATGCATGATCGTTGTTCCAGAAGCGAGATATGCACCAAGGCGTACGCGATCAGCATCGGCAATTCGCACACCATCTGGAATTACATAGTCAACCATTCGTGGAAACTTATCCACGCTATAGACCGTGACATGGCCATGCGCTGCACGTAATTTTGTGCGGGTCTTTTCAAAATCAACAAGCGAGCAAGGCCCAGCTGATGTCCATGCAACATTTGTCAGCAAGCCAAATATCCCATCAAGATTTACACCATGAGGCTTTACTAAACGATGTGAAAGAAGATGTAATCGCAAGTATGCATCAGCTGCATCTTTTGGAGCTTCGTCCATATCAATTTCAAGATCAACTTCACGCTTTGTTACACCGCGCACAGGGTCAGCTTTGAGATTCTCGCTACGGTCGGATTTATTTGTGATGGAGGAAAGGGAAACATCCAGATACCAACAATCAAGCAGATCACCATTGCTCGCAATTGTTGCAACACCGGATCCATAGGCTTTTCTCATGTGAGTACGGTATCAAAGGGGGTTTCCATCGCTCTCACCCTTTTCAAAGAGTGGCTGTATGTCTAGGTCAGCAATAGACGGGTAACCTTTGTAATGTGAAGCAGGTACCGACTATCGCCGAGTTGATCGCAAGCCTGCCAGAAGAAGAACGATTCATTTTGACCTTGCACTATCTCAAAGGCCTGTCAAATGAGGAGATTGCGAAAACCCTTGGTGTGCCTGCCCGCTCAGTTGCCGTAGTTATAGAAGGGGGTAAACGCCGCTTATTGGCTGCGCTCGATTTCCCACATACCAACTGATGCGAGATACTTCTCCTTATGGCAGCTATGAAACCCCGCACAGGTGACGGACCAATGGAAGTCACTAAGGAAGCTCGCAGTTTTGTTATGAGAATCCCTCTTGAGGGTGGCGGCCGACTTGTAGTTGAGCTCAACGTTGAAGAAGCGACAAACCTCGGTAACGCACTTCAAGCAGCAGTCTCACTCGTTAAAAAATAGAATTCCTTCATGAGGCTCCTTCAGCCAACTTTTCAATTAGTTGGATCTGCTAAAGAATTCGATCTCGATACTTATGACGCAATTGCGCTCGCAGCAAATACAACAGATGACGGCGCTCTTTTAGATTCGAATTCCTACTCTGAGCAAATAATTAAAAAACTAGGCATCGATTTCAAAGAAGTAAAAAGTAACTGGCCAGATTTCACGGGCAAACCAGGCGAACTTATTGAAATTCCTATATCTGGCTTCGGAAAAGTAAGCCGTGTTTATATCCTTGGTGTTGGAGAAGGGGCAAGAGAAGATTTACGCAAAGCAGGGGCTTCCCTTGGTCGTAAAGTTAAAGGAACTGGATTTAACCTGTTTGACGCTATATCGCTAGATAAAGAGAGCGCAGTCGTTCACGTCATTGCTATCTCACTTGCGCAATATGGATGGAATTTGAAGACACCTTCCAAAGAGAGTAAGAAACCTCGCGTATCCATTTGGTTTGCTCAGAAATATAAGGATGATGTTGAAAGGGCAAGTGTCATAAGTGACGCAGTATGGAATGCCCGTGATCTGATACATACCCCTTCGAATATTAAAGATCCTGCATGGATGGCCTCTCAAGCAAAGTCACTGGTTGCTCAGGCAAAATCTTCTGCGCTATCTGTGAATGTAAAAAGTGGCCGCGCATTGTCAAAGTTTGGAGGGCTACTAGCAGTAGGTAACTCCGCTCCAAAACCTGGCCCACGGATGATTGAAGTTCGATACGCACCCCTCGGTTCTAAGAGCTGGCCTCATGTTGTTTTAGTTGGTAAAGGAATAACTTTTGATACGGGGGGAATTTCACTCAAAAGACCATACGACACAATGGTTGCGATGAAGAGTGACATGGCGGGAGCAGCAGCAATCTTGGCTGCAACAGTTGCCATGGCAGAACTGAAACCAAAAGTTCGCGTGACAGCACTATTGATGTGCGCGGAGAACATGGTCTCAGGAACTGCTCAACGCCCATCAGATGTGATCACTCATTTTGGTGGAACAACTGTTGAGGTATTAGATACAGATGCAGAAGGCCGTTTAGTTTTAGCCGATGGACTTGCCTACGCCGACCTTCAGCTAAATCCTGATTTTCTGATCGATGTTGCAACCCTGACTGGGGCTGCAAGCCTTGGACTTGGTAAGCAATATGCGGCTATGTATTCCAGAGATGAAAAGTTGTCTAAAAAATTGGGTGCAATCGGGGAGCAGATTGGCGATCGGGTATGGCCAATGCCTCTAATTGATGATTATCAAAGTGGGCTTGAAAGTGAGATCGCGGATTACACGCATATAGCTGACAAGGGAAACTTTTCTGCAGGTTCAGTAACCGCGGCGCTCTTTCTTGAAAAGTTTGTGGGCAAACGCAATTGGGTTCATCTTGATATTGCTGGCCCTGCCCGCTCTGAGGCAGATGCTGGAGAATTTATTAAAGGCGGGACAGGTTTTAGCACCAGACTCCTCATTGAGTGGTTAACATCCTTCTAGTGAATATTTTGCGATACGTGAGGAATAAGTGATGATCGGCAATCGTGGCGATATGTCAGCATTTTCAGAGAGCTTTGTCCGCGAAGACGTCTTTATGCAACAAGCACGCAATACCGCAGAGGAATTGGGAACAGTTGATCCATCTCCTGCCGTGGGTGGACTACTTAAATATGTAGTTCAAACATTGAATGCAAAATCAATTGCAGAGATTGGCACTGGCTCAGGTGTAAGTGGTCTCTGGATATTTAATGGTGCGCCCTCAGATGCAGTACTGACATCCATTGATACTGAGAGGGAGCATGCTGCGGCAGCTCGAACAGTTTTTGAAGAATCAGAAATCAGCGCACAGAGATTTAGATTAATCACAGGAGTTGTTCTGGAAATTGTCGGAAAACTTGCAGATAATAATTATGACCTGATAGTTCTTCGCCCAGCAGCTGACCTCATGGACTTGATTCATGAGAGTTACCGCTTGCTGCGCACTGGTGGAGTGCTCTTTATTGATCATGCTCTCAGTGGTGGAAAAGTAGCTGATCCCACACAACGTGATTTTGAAAGTATTTCCCGTCGAGATGGGATTAAGGCTGTGAAAGAAGACTCACGGTGGTCCTCATCACTCTTGCCGGTAGGTAGCGGCGTCCTCTTGGCGACAAAGCTTTAAGTATTGTTTAGAATACGAATATGAGTTCTGATCAACCCCAAACTCCATCCTCACAAACACCATGGTGGATTTCTGATAGCAAACCAATCTCTGCGCCCTCATATAACTATCGCCAACGAAGTGGAGTTAGTTGGTACTTAGCATTGGCGATGGCTCTTCTTGCAGGATTTGTTGGGGCGCTCATTGGAAGTAATCGCTTTAGTGGCAGCACTGGCTTAGTTTCCGTCTCACGCAATATTGAACGGGCTCCAAACTCAGTTGCGGCAATTGCGGCACGAGTATCACCTTCAGTTGTCGAAGTAGATTCAAATTCAAGTCAAGGACAAGACACTGGAACTGGTTTTTTCATTCAAAGTGACGGTTATATCCTCACCAATAATCACGTTGTTGAACCAGCCGTATTGAGCAATGGCAAAATCAAGGTAAAGCTTTCAAATAATCGTACATACACAGCAACCCTGATTGGCCGTGATACTGCCTACGATCTAGCTGTGCTCAAGATTCCTGTGACAGATGCACCGGCGCTTACTTTCGGTGATAGCGATAAGGTCCAAGTCGGAGACCCTGTGATCGCAATTGGTTCGCCCCTTGGTCTTGCTGGGACCGTTACATTGGGAATCATCTCAGCAAAAAACAGACCTGTAACCACAAGTTCAGAGAGCCAAGCTGGAGAAAATTCATTTATCAATGCGCTCCAAACAGATGCGGCAATTAATCCAGGTAATTCTGGAGGACCACTTGTAGATATTAATGGCGCAGTGATTGGTGTTAATTCTGCAATTGCTTCACTTGGTTCAAATGTATTTGGCGGTTCACAACCCGGTTCAATTGGTTTGGGATTTGCAATTCCGATCAAGCAAGCACGTATTACTTCTGAGCAGTTAATTAAAACTGGACACTCAACATTTCCAATAGTTGGCATGTCTTTGGACAATCGATACACCGGAAGCGGAGCTCGGGTTGCAGATACGGATAAAGGAATTTTGCCAGGAGGACCAGCGGAAAAGGCCGGAATCAAACGTGGTGACATCATTATTGAAGTCGATGGGAAACCGATTAACACTGCTGATGAGATGGTCGTCACGATTCGCTCCCATCAAGTAGGAGACACCATCACTTTGAAGTTCATGCGAGGCAAGAGTGTTATGACCGCAAAGGCAACGCTCGTTGCGTCAAAAGCAACTAACTAAAAAACCTCATCTTAAGTAGAGTTGCGCTATGAGCACAGAGACTGTTGATCTAATACATGCAGCACTTGCGCGTGTAAACGATCCAGAACTTCACCGCCCACTGCCTGATTTGGGAATGGTGGAGTCAGTAGAAGTTAATGGCTCAACTGCTCATATCAAAATTAAGTTAACGATCGAGGGCTGTCCCATGAAGGATCGCCTAGCAGCTGATATACAACGTGAACTACTTGGCGTCGCTAATATCTCCGACCTTGCTCTTACCTTTGGAGTCATGACAGAAGATGAACGCAACAACGTAAAAAAGATGCTCAGGGGAGGCCGAGATAAATTTAATCCCTTTGCTGAACCAAATTCTTTAACACGAGTTATCGGTATTGCATCGGGTAAAGGCGGCGTTGGTAAGTCTTCACTCACTGTCAATCTTGCAGTTGCTGCTGCAGCAAAAGGTTTAAGCGTCGGAATACTAGATGCCGATGTGTATGGGCACTCAGTTCCAAGGCTTATGGGGATTTTGGATCAACGCCCGACATCAATCGATCAATTTTTTATCCCTATTGAAAAATATGGTGTCAAAGTTGTTTCAATGGAAATGTTCAAACCTAATCGAGAAGATCCGATTGCCTATCGGGGCCCGCTACTTCACAGAGTCTTAGAGCAACTTATGACGGATGCTTATTGGGGCGCCCTTGATCTTTTGCTACTCGATCTCCCACCAGGAACTGGTGATATTGCAATTTCACTTGGACAGCTTGTCCCACAATCAGAAATTATCGTTGTGACCACCCCACAGATTGCAGCAGCAGAGGTTGCTGAACGCGCCGGCAGAATTGCTCACCAGATGAAGCAGTCAGTACTTGGTGTTGTTGAAAATATGTCGGAGAGTCCATGTCCTCACTGCGGTGAAATGATTGCGCTCTTTGGTTCGGGAGGTGGGGAGGAAACTTCTCGCCGACTTTCAGCGCTTGCTGGCAAACAAGTCCCGCTACTTGCAAAAATCCCATTTGATATTCGACTTCGAGATGGTGGCGATGAAGGGATCCCAGCAGTCCTTTCTGAAGATTCCACACCAACGACTAAAGCCATAGGTGAATTACTTGAAAACATTTCGGTCCGCCCTCGCTCACTCGCGGGCGTTCCACTCTCGCTGCACACCTAAGCCTCAGAGCGCCCCGTAGACTTACGGGGTGAAACAGACTCCAGTGGCTTCAATCAACACCGTTGCAAAGCGGTTAGTTGGTCGAGGCAATCTGGTTATTACTCGAAAGAGTGTCAGAGATTCTCTAGTTTCAGTTGCAGCCCTGATCGGATGCCAGGTTCGCGATCCCAACGGTAAAGCCATTGGAAAGCTTGTAGATATTGTCGTGCGTCATGGTGAGGAAACTTATCCACCAGTTTCTGGGCTCATTGTTAAAGTTGCCAACCATAAATCTTTTATTAATGGTGCTCGCATTTCAAAGTTAACTCAAAAAGAAATCACTCTTTCATCAACGAAAATTAATTTAGAGAATTACCAGCGCAGACCCGGAGAATCACTCCTAGATGCAGATGTTTTAGACCATCAAATTGTCGATGTCGACGGCCTTCAAGTTGTTCGATCCTCTGATTTATATCTAGCGCCACTTGATAAAGAAATACGTGTAGTGGGAGTGGATATTTCCTTCGTATCATTCCTGCGTCGTTTATTTCCAGCCCTGATTGCGCGTAGACCAACTCCAGAACATGTACTTGACTGGGCAATGGTGGCTTCACTTACTGATTCAACAGGTGTTGTTCGCACATCAAGTTCCAAGTCAGCGCTTAGCCAATTACGTCCAGCTGACATTGCCGACTTGATTGAAGATCTTGCAGGTCGTGAACAGGGTGCTTTGATTGAAATGCTTGACCCAGATCTTGCTGCTGATGCGCTCGAAGAGATGGAAGACGATGAATTAGAGAGCTTGCTTCGTGGCTTGCCAGCAGAGCGTTCAGCGCAGCTACTTGCTCGAATGGAGCCAGATGAGTCTGCAGAAGTATT
>Ga0304728_1002453_pt1 | contig 11783 bp, 8 predicted proteins | sample C_130625_MF_Meta_FD_190476 | JGI IMG/M metagenome (GOLD analysis project Ga0304728, IMG submission 190476) | Freshwater microbial communities from Lake Croche, Canada to study carbon cycling - C_130625_MF_MetaG (v2) (version 2) | ecosystem: Environmental > Aquatic > Freshwater > Lake | place... | reverse complement strand
AGATGGAATTACGGTACATCCACGCCCTGACGAAAGACATATTACCTATAAAGACATAGAAGAATTGAGCGAAGTCGTTCAAACTGAATTCAATATAGAAGGTTATCCAGATGAGCGTTACCTGCAAATGATTAAAAAATACAAACCTCATCAAGCAACCTTAGTTCCAGATCCGCCCGGAGTACTCACTTCGAATGCAGGATGGAACTTTAAAAAAGACGCCAATTTCTTGCTTCCAATCATTGCACAAATCAAAGATTTAGGTGTTCGTGTTTCCTTGTTTGTTGAAGCAGAAGAAAATGCGATTGAAAGCGCTTTTAATTCTGGGACAGACCGCATTGAATTGTATACAGGTCCTTTTGCTGCGCAATATCCTTTAGACAAAAAACAAGCGATTGCAGCGTACCAACTTGCAGCTCAAAGAGCCAAAGAACTTGGTTTAGGAATCAATGCGGGGCATGATTTAAGTTTTGAGAACTTACATTATTTCAAATCTCAATTGATCCAACTTGACGAGGTTTCTATTGGACACGCACTCATTTCAGAGGCTTTGTATTTAGGAATTGAAAATTGTATCCAATTATATAAAAACGAATTACTGCGCTAGGTCAGTATTGCTTTTGATATTAACAGCGCGCTGAGGATATGGAATTTTAATTTTATTCATACGAAATAGGCGATCAATTTCAAATCGAATATCCGACTTATAGTTATTGATATCCCAGCTTTGATCTGCCCAGAAAACCAATTCCATTTCTAGACCATTTTCACCAAAATTAGCCAAGCGCACCATGATTGGATCACTTTTTCTAACCTTGGGATGCGCCAATGCGGCTTGAGTTAACAAATCAGAAATCAACTCCGTATTTGCACCATATTCAACCAATAAAGTAATGGTAAATCGTGATGTTTCAGATCCATGACTCCAATTTTCAACTTGTTGTTGTGTCAATCTTGTATTAGGAATAATGAGTACATTACCTTCGCGTGTTTCAATTTGAGTAGTTCTTGCATTTATTTTAACAATCTTGGCAACCATGCGAGAATTATTATTCTCCATGATATTGACAATATCGACAATATCCCCTACCCTCAAGTTGCCTTCCACCAAAAGAACAATTCCTGCTATCAAGTCTTTAAATACATCTTGTAATCCCAATCCTAATCCAACCAATAAGCCGACAGAACCTGTGAGAATTAAGGTTAAATCAATTGATAATACTTGACATGCGAAAAGAATTGAAAATACATAGATGATGTATTTAGCAATTTGGGTATAAACATATTCATAACTGCCATTTTCCCCTGATTTTGAGCGGAACTTCCTGCCGATGTATAACTTCATGAAATTCACCAACATTCTGGTTCCAATGAAAATAGAGACTATCACCAAAATGTGATAGAAACTTAAATTAAAGGACTTCAGATTAATCAATTTAAAATTTAAAAAATCCTCAAAAGTGATGTCTTTATTATTAAATTGAAAACTGATTACGGCAAAATAAAGTGCGAAAACATAAACGCTTTGACTGACCAATTTCAACCAGGTCACCCGCCTACCCTCTAAACTAATATTAGCATTTGTTAGATATTGTTTTAAAAATCTATGTACAAATCGACGCATTATTGCTGCTACAAGATATATTAAAGCTAGAAAAACGAGATTCCAGAAACAAATATTAAAAGGACCGATTTTAGCAATAGTTTGACTCAGCATAGATTAACTTAAAATTGTTCTTCCCAAAAGGTCAGCAAGAATGCGCTTCACTTTTTCATAGGATAATTGTTCTGTCAAAATTAACAAGGAATCTTCTTCGGAAAGGTCTTTTTGTTTCAATTGCTCTTGTAAATTCAAGATATGCAAATTGACTTTATGATATTTAAAATTATAAATAGAATGCAATACTGTTTGATTGAGATCACCTTCTTCCCTTTTGGTATGGATGTTATGCTTCAAAAGCCAATTAGGACTTAAATCCGATTCAATCGCTTCAAGATTTGAGACAAATTTAACAATATTTTGATTTTCTAGATGTTTAAAATGGGAACTAGAGTAAAGCATATTTTCTGAAATCCCCAAGGCAAATTGCTCGTGAATTTCTCTACAATTAGGATCTGTAAAAGTCAATGCATCCCGATTCAATTCTTGACAAATCAATTCTAGAACACTCAGTTTTGTTTTAATTTCATTATTTTCATTATCCATTTCAATTTCGCGAGTACCAAATTGAAGCATCAAACGAATCAATTCAAATTCATGATTTAACTTGGAGCTTTCATCCTTTATTATAGGAGTTTGTTGCTGCGGCGAGGATACTTCATTAACGACTGGAACATTGCGATATTCTGGTTCATTATGTTGCTTCGCTAGCGTATTTTTCCGAAGTCGCGCGAGTTCTGTATTTACGATTTGCTCCTCCATGTCAAAATGAGCAGAAAGCTCTTTTGCATAAACACTTCGGGTAATATGATCTGGAATTAAAGATACAGAATGAACGATTTCTTTAATCAGATTTGCTTTTTGCAGCGGATCATTCTTCCCATCCTTTAAAAGAATACCCGCTTTAAAAGAAATGAAATCCTGCTTATTTTCTTTTATAAAATCATGCGTTTGAGCAGCACTATTGTTTTTAGCAAAGGAATCAGGATCTTCTCCCTCTGGAAACAAGACTACCTTTACATTCATTCCTTCTTCGAGAATTAAGTCAATTCCTCTAAAAGAAGCTTTGATCCCAGCAGCGTCACCATCAAAAAGAATCGTGATATTTTTAGTATAGCGACCAATCAATTTAATTTGCTCCTTAGTCAGTGAAGTTCCAGAAGAAGAAACCACATGCTGAATTCCGGACTGGTGCATACTGATTACATCCGTATAACCTTCACAAAGTAAACACTCATCATATTTGGTGATATCTCCTTTGGCAAAGAATAGTCCATAAAGAATCTCACTTTTATTGTAAACAATACTATCTGGTGAGTTATAATATTTTGCAATTTTTTTATCATTCAATAAAGTGCGTCCCCCAAAACCCAAGATGCGACCAGAAACACTTTGAATCGGAAAAAGAACGCGACCTCTAAAGAAATCAAAAGAACGTTCCTCCTTAGTTTTAGAAAGACCTACTTTTTCTAGATATTCCAATTTATAACCTTTTGCTAGTGCTGCTTTGGTAAAGTCATCACCTTTATTGAGGCAATAACCTAATTGAAATTTCTCAATAATATCAGGTCTAAAACCGCGCTCTTCAAAATAAGATAAGCCAATTGCTTTACCTTCCTCGGAGTTCATTAAATTATCAGCAAAATAGTTTTTTGCAAATTCATTGATGATAAATAGACTATCACGTTCTGTTGCTTGAGCAAGTTCATCAGCAGTGGGTGCAGCATCCAGTGGAATTTCTATTCCATATTTATCTGCCAACCAGCGCAAAGCTTCAGGGTAAGAAAAATGTTCTTTTTCCATCAAGAAGGAAACCACTGTTCCACCTTTACCAGTTGAAAAACATTTAAAAATTTGCTTGGCAGGAGAAACAACAAAAGAGGCAGTTTTCTCATCCGTAAAAGGACTTAAGCCTTTAAGATTTGATCCAGCACGCTTCAATTGAACAAATTCACCTATTACTTCTTCAATTCGAGAAGTATTCATGATTTCATCAATAATTTGCGGCGATATTTTACTCATTTAGTCGCTGTAGAATCTTTAATGTAAGGATAATGTTGTTCAGAAGTTACTTTACCCTTTTCATTGTAAGTAATCCAATCTCCAACAATTTTATCATCTTGATATTCTCCTCGGTAATGCAACCTTCCGTTAGGATATTTTACAATAGTAAATCCCTCTCGCTTACCATTCTCATAAAAAGTAATCGAAAGTTCATCTCCACCTTCTGAAAAGAAAGTCCATTTTCCATTTCGTAAATGATTTTCATCTTGCGGACCTTGAAATTTAATGTTCTTCTTTCCCGGATACCATTCCGTAAAAATGCCGTTTTTTATTTCAACCAAATTCTCCACCTTCTTAGGTTTCAAAAATTTCGAATCGCTATCACCACAGGAATAAACTATAGCGGCTAATAAAATTAATAAGAAGTGTTTTTTTATCATTTCTCTCTATTCATTGTATAATGTACTAAACCAATCAAAGAATCCTTCGCTTTGGATTCAGGGATGTCTTTTAAAAGTCCAATAGCATATGCGCCATAGGACTGCATTTTTTTACGCGCATATTCTATTCCGCCATTTTCAATTACAAGATTTACAGCACGAGCAATCGAAGTAGCATCTTCATTTTTATTTCTAACGATATTCAACAATTCACTCCTATCCTTTTGATTTACATTGTTGATGGTATAAATCAAAGGCAAGGTCATTTTTTGTTCCCGAATATCTATTCCAGTTGGTTTACCTATGTTGTTATCGGAACCATAATCAAAGATATCATCCTTAATTTGAAACGCAATACCCACAGCTTCACCGAACAAGAACATCACTTGTTGATGATCAGTATTTCCAACACTAATGGCACCAGCTTCACAACAAGTAGCGATAAGTGATGCTGTTTTCTTTCTAATTACCTCAAAATAAATCTCCTCAGTAATATCGAGATGGCGCGCTTTTTCCAATTGTAGCAATTCACCTTCGGACATTTCCCTAACGGCTCTTGCAACTACCTTAAGCAAATCTGTATTCTCTTTTTCTAAAGAAAGTAAAAGGATTCTTGAGAGCATATAATCACCAACAAGAACAGCGATTTTATTTTTCCATAAGGCATTTACCGAGAAAAATCCTCTTCTTTCATTGGCATCATCCACAACATCATCATGAACCAGCGTGGCAGTATGCAGCAATTCTACCAAAGCGGCAGCATCATAGGACTTTACATTTACTTCCCCTAACATTTTTGCAGTAAGAAAAACGAACATAGGCCGCATTTGCTTGCCTTTACGCTTCACGATATATTGGGTAACCTTATCTAGTAAAGGAACATTCGAAAGCATCGTCTCCTTAAAATGCGCCTCAAATTGCTGCATTTCAGTTTGTATAGGAGACATTATTTCTTTAACAGATAACATTTTATAAAATTAATATTTAGATGCGGGATAATGGCAAATTAATGCATCTTTTCTCTTTTTAAAAGATATTCCAATAAAACCTGATCATATCCTTTTGCAATATCTGCCTCAATAAAATCAATTCTATAATCTGCGCAACGCATTTTTACTTCGTGCAAATACTTTTTAATACCTGAAACATATTTCTCCTTTATTTCAGCAGGTTGTAATTTTATTCTTTCCCCTGTTTCCATATCCACTAATTGGTAGGGACGGTTATCCAAGTTGAAGTTGATTTCCATTTCAGTATCATTGACATGGAAAATCAGCACTTCATGTTTATTGTGTTTCAAATGATTTACCGCATGAAACATTTCATCCAACTGCGCTGCATCTCCTAATAAGTCCGTAAACAAAATAATTAGACTTCTTTTATGAGTGATTTCCGCAATTTCATGCAAAGTTTCAATCGTATTCGTATTTCTTTTTAGTTTTTCATCATACTGAAGCATCCACCGTTCCATTTCAGCATATAAAAATCGATGGTGTGCAGGAGATGACTTGGCTTGTGTATGCAGGTGAATCTCATCTGAAAAAATCGACAATCCAACAGCATCTCTTTGTCTCTTAAGCAGTTCAATTAAACTAGCTGCTGCGTAAATAGAAAAATCCAACTTATTTAATTTAGCCTCCTTTGGGAAGTACATAGAACTAGAACAGTCAATCAAGATTTGACATCTCAAATTGGTTTCTTCCTCATATTTTTTGGTGAATAATTTATCGGTACGACCATATAGTTTCCAATCAATATGTCGTGTAGACTCTCCTGCATTATACATGCGATGTTCGGCAAACTCAACAGAAAATCCATGAAAAGGACTTTTATGCATTCCCGTAATAAAACCTTCAACCACCTGCTTTGCAAGAAATTCTAAGTTGCCAAAATCGGCAAGAAGTGAGCGCTTAATCATTCTAGATTTGATACTATAATTGAAAGACGAAAATACGAAGAAATTAGGGATAAATGAATGAGGTAGTATTTATTTTGTTTTGAGTTGCTTAGCCTGTCGAAGTATGCCCCATGATTAGATATTCCAGCCTTTTAGGGTTCTCCACTTTTGTTTACATTATTCTCTAAATAATAAATTGATAAAAGGCTGAACCTTAAAATAATATTAATCTATGAGACAACTATATTTTAACTTAGTTCGTCAAACACATATTAAAACTTGTCTTATGAAGAAAATATTTCTACTTACCCTTTCCATTTTTACTGCAGCAGTAACTATTGAACACACAAATGCACAAGTTCTCGGATTTGCAATAAGTGCTATCACCCCAAGCACTATTTCAACTGTTTCAAGTTGTGACTCCACAGTAACGATGAATTTTTCGGCTGTTACTCCTTCAACTAGTTCAGGGACAGTACCCGCAGATATCAATCAAGTGATCGTTGGTAGCAATGCTTTTCAAGCTTTTCAATTTCAAGCACAAGTCAATTGGGGTGATGGAACTGCAGCACAAACACAAGGAGCTGGTGTGAGTACACCAGGAACCATCATTAGTTTCCCAAACCTTTGGTCGCATACTTATAATGCAGCTGGAACTTACCTAATAACAACCACGGTTTACAATCCTGCCAATCAAACTTATGCAATGGATAGTATTAATTATACTGTTGGCATTTGTCCCGTATCTATTTACTCCAATGTTCAAGTAGATTGTGATAACAATGGAACCATAGATTCGACAATCACTAACGTTCCTTTAATCCTCAGTAACGGAAGCAATTCTTATTCTGTAACTTCAATAAACAACCTATCTCAATTCCCAGGCGTTCAAACTGGATCTTATTCTTTAAATGTTGACCCTGTTTGGTTGAGTACTCATGGATATGCTGTTACCAGTATTGTTCCTAGCATGCAAATTCAAATCACTAATGGTGGTGCTTTCACTTTTATTATCACACTTCATTGTGCGCAAAGCACGAGTACATACAATTGTGTGGGAGGTCAAGTTTTTTGTGATACAGACAACAATGGCGTTTATTCAACTGGTGATATTGCTATTTCAAATGCACCTGTTACAGTGAGTTCTAATGGCGTTAACAGCTTAGTTTACACGAACAATCAAGGATATTACACAGTAACTTACGCAGGTGTTGTTGGACAAACAGCAATAGTTTCTCTCAACCAAAATTGGATGGTAAACCACGGATACACAGCAGGAACTTGGCCCTTAACTGTTGTCAATGTGCAATGTAACTCAGGTTTACCAATAGCAACAGCAAGTTTTCCAATGAATTGTGGAAATACTACAGGAACTACCAATTGCTATTCAGGATATGTTTTCTGCGATGCTAATGGAAATGGAATTATGGACAATACTGAATTGCCACTTATGTTTGTTCCGATTAACCTGTATAACCAAACAACAATGGGAAGTAGTTCTGTTACCGTTTATACAGACTCAACCGGTTATTTTACTTATTGCGGTCCTGTTTCCGTTAGTAATTATATTATTGCTGCAATCAGCCAAACTTATTTAGGATATAATGGATACACCATCAGTAACAATATTATCACCTTAATTGGTGGACCAACTGCAAACATTGGTTATTTCGCTGTCAATTGTGGTGGAACCACCAGTACATGTTCAGATTTATACACAACCGTTTCTCCATGGATTGGATATTACCAAAACACCACAGGATATATTCACATCAATTGGGGATCTTATGGACCAGGCGTTGTCGGACCTTATCAATTGACATTAACTTACCCGGCGGGAGTTGTAATTAATCCTGCATCTATCGCGAACTCATCTTACACGACAAGTGGAAATACCATTACATGGAATTTAAATTCATCGATGGGAACTTTTGCAAGTGTTGATTATATTTCTTTTAGTATACCTTCAGGACTTTCAAGTGGTACAATGCATTATTTCACTACTACAATTACACCTATGGGTAATATGACGGATTGCTTTACAGGGAATAATTCAGGTACCTTATTACAAATCGTTGGGAACTCTTACGATCCAAATGATAAAATCGTAGCGAGAGATATTCTTTATGAAAACACTCCTCACACTGCTGAAACTATTGATGCTGCTATTCAAGACGTTCTTACCTACACCATCAATTTCCAAAATACAGGAACTGCTCCTGCTCAGAACATCTACATAATTGATACTTTAGATGTTGATTTAGATTGGAATACTCTTTACGTTGTGGAATCTTCGCATGATATGCAAGTAGTTAATTTAGGAAATGGTATAATGCGTTTTGAATTCCCACAAATATGGTTGGATGATGCAACAAGCAACGAACCAGGAAGTCACGGTCATTTTACTTACCGTATACAAGAAAACGCTAGTAATTGGGTAGGAAGCACCATTGACAATACTGCTTACATTTATTTTGACTGGAACGATCCAATTATCACAAGCACTACGCATAATGTAAACGCGATGTTGTGGGGAATTGAAGAAAATAATCAAAATTCCTTTAATGTTTATCCAAATCCTGCGCAAGATAAAATCAGTATCGTAGGAACAAGTAATAATTATTCTTACAGTATTTTCGATATGTCAGGAAGAGCTCTACTTAATGGAAAAGCTAATTCAATGACAGAGCAAGTTAATTTAAGCCTGCTCAATCAAGGAGCTTACCTAATTAAAATCAATAACAATAATCAGATTACCAGCTTGCGATTTATTAAGCAATAATTTATTTGCCTCTCCTAAAAAGCGACTTCGGTCGCTTTTTTTTTGTTCCTTTGCGCAGTAATGCCAACAAAAAAAGCACAATTAACAGCCCTTTGGAGTATTGTCACTAACGCAATTTTAGCGACAGTGAAAGGATGCGTTGGTTTTTTTGGTCGTTCTGATGCCTTAATAGCTGACGCCATCGAATCTACCAGTGATGTTTTTGCCTCTTGTCTGGTATTGTGGGGCATCACCTACTCTTCCAAACCTGCAGACAGTAATCATCCTTATGGACATGGAAAAGCCGAACCATTGGTGACTTTTGCTGTTGTTGGATTTTTATTGGTTTCTGCAACCATCATCGCAGTCGAAAGCATTCGAAATTTGGGGGAAGTTCAAGAAAAACCAGAATTTTACACCCTTTATTTTTTAGCTGGAATCATCATCATAAAAGAACTCTCCTACCGTTATGTATTGCGCAAAGGAAAGGAAACCAACTCAAGCTCCTTAAAAGCAGATGCATGGCACCACAGAAGTGACGCAATTTCGTCCTTAATTGCTTTCATTGGAATAAGCATTTCTTTTATTTTGGGTCCTGGATATGAAAAAGCGGATGATTGGGCGGCTCTATTAGCTTCAGGTTTTATTGTTTACAATGCCTTTCTCATCTTTAGACCTGCCTTAGGAGAAGTAATGGATGAACATTTATACGATGATTTAATCCACGATATTCGAAATGAATCTCTGAAAGTTCCAGGCGTATTGGATACTGAAAAATGTTATGTCAGAAAATCTGGTATGCGCTACATCGTTGATTTACATTTGGAAGTTGATGGGCAACTGAGTGTATACGATGGTCATGAAATAGCACACCGTCTTAAAGATCACTTGCAATCTGTTTTGCCAATTAAAGATGTTTTGATTCATATTGAACCAAAAGAGAGAAATTAATTATCCTCCCTTCTTTTTGACCTTATAATTTTCTTTAGCTAAAATGTCAGCTAATTTATCCTTGAAATTTCCTTGAATCATGATTACCCCATCTTTTACAGTTCCGCCAACACCGCATTTACTTTTGAGTAATTTTCCAAGATCCTTCAAGTCCTCTTCAGTTCCAACAAAACCTTCCACCAAAGTCACCTCTTTTCCAGCTCTTTGTTTACGATCAATAGAAACATATAATAATTGATCTTTTGAAGCCAAAGTATCTTGCTCCTCTTCCTCTTCTTGTTGATAGGAGAAGTTGGGATTCGTAGAATATACTACATTGATTAAATTCTTATTTTTCTTTGACATGCGGGAAAAAGTTTATCAAAAATGGTGACTAAATTTTAATGTTCAAATATAAAAAAATTGAGATTAACCAAGAACAAGATGCTACAAATCACTTCCTTCAGGACCTAAGTTCTTTGGTTTTGTCATTTCAAGTTTACCAAACTTATAAGAAATACTGATGTAATATCTACGAGTCAACCATTTAAAAGAACTTACTTGATAAATACCGGGTTGTTCCACCCTCATGTAAAAGCCTTGATGATTTAGGATGTCTGTTACCTTAGCACCAATAGTCCACTTACCTTCTTTCCATCTTTTATCTACACTTAAATCAATGGAACCTTTGCGCTGAGCAATACCTTGCACTGTGATTCTGGGAGCAATATAATTAACATTCAACTGAAAAGTAGCCGTTTTTTTCCAAAAATCAACTGCGCCGTTGTACTTGATATTCCAATTAAAACCAAATCTATTCCAAGCAGCAATATCAGTTTTATACTGAATGTAATTAACATTGGTAGACAAAGTATTTCGCATCCATTTATTCGGTTTATACGAGGCAATAATCTCTGTGCCGTAACTGTTAGATTGTCCTATATTGGCAAAGGTAACTGCAGATGAGTTATTTTCTTGAAAAACCTTTATTCGAGAAATGGTACCTATTGTTTGTCGATAGAATAAACTAGCAGAAAAATTCAATACTTTACCTTCTAAGGCATAACCTAAGTCAAATGAATTGATGTATTCAGGCTGCAAATATGGATTTCCTCTTCGCAGATTAAAAGGGTCAGAATAAGAAGTAAAAGGATTTAAATCTCCTGAGGCAGCACGCGTAATTCTTCTAGAATAACTTAAACCAATCTCCCCATTTTTACTGATGGCATATTTTAGATGCGCTGAAGGGAAGAAATTGAAATAATCATTTACAACTCTAATGGAATCAGAAATCAGGTTTGGAATTTGATATGCTTTTTCTATGCGAACTCCAGCTTGATATTTAAACTTCTTTATTTGTTGGCCAAAAATACCATAAGCACTATAAATTTGTTCTTTATATTGATAAAGAAAATTGGCAAGCGTATCTTCATGATAGGCTCCATCTAAATTACTATAGGTCTCTGAATAAGTATCAACCCCTTGATCTCGCAAAACTGTTTTTAGACCAAACTCAGAACGCATTTTTAATTCTGGCCAAAGATAGGTAAGATCGGCTTGCACAGAAGTCACATTATTTTTCTCCTTGTTAGACAAGCGCTGACTCAGTGGAATGGTAGCATTTTGAACACTGTCAATCGTATAATAACGCTGTAGATAATAACCCTGAATATTTTCAAGTCCAAAAGATTGGTTGGCATCAAATACCAAAGAACCTCTATTGTTTTTAAAATCTTGCTTGAAATTTAAGTTTACATCAACATTATGCTGTTGCGATGGATCGTATGATTCCCTGCGCCAAAGAGACAATAATGCTTCATTACTGTTCATCGCTCCATTCCATAAATCTCCCGTTCTATCTCTTCTGCCCTGACTTGCGGTAGAAGAAAAAGATAGTGACCTCCTATTCTTTAAATTAAAATCAACTCCAATGCGATACGTATTTCCTGAATTTAAATCAGTTCCTGTTCGGTTTTGGTCCAGTATTGAAATAGAATCATTGGGAAGCGTTTGACGTGTAAAGGAATAATTATTTCGATAACCATCCAGATATCTCCCTGTATAAGAACCAAAAACATTAAAGAAAGAATT
>Ga0304728_1002445_pt1 | contig 11806 bp, 7 predicted proteins | sample C_130625_MF_Meta_FD_190476 | JGI IMG/M metagenome (GOLD analysis project Ga0304728, IMG submission 190476) | Freshwater microbial communities from Lake Croche, Canada to study carbon cycling - C_130625_MF_MetaG (v2) (version 2) | ecosystem: Environmental > Aquatic > Freshwater > Lake | place... | reverse complement strand
TCCACCGGGCAATACTTCAACACTACTTCCACGACCATCAGCAGTGACTGGGAAGAAGTAATCTTCGTTCATACTTAATGGATTGTATGTAGCATCAACAATCGCTGAACCACCATGCACTGATGGAATACGTCTTTGGTGAATCTCATTCTTAATACGTTCAACAAAAGCCATAGCCAAGTGACTTGGCATGTTACCAACATCAATCTTAAACATTCTACGTTCTGGAGCACGTTGTACACGATATATTAGAACCGCATCTTCAAGCAATTCTTTCTGCTTATAAACTTTAAAAATGTTTTCTAAGATACTTTGGCCAAAGGGCCAAAAACGATCTAGTCCTTCAGTTAAACTCAAATGAACAATGTGTTTAGCATCAATAGCACTTTCGCTTTGTCCTAATGTAAAACGACTACCAGTAGTGTTGTAAGGCATACTTGGAACAGTATATCCACCGCCACCTCCGCCTCCTGAGCCGCCACCTGTACCACCTAAGCCAGTTGCTGGGTTAGCAGCAAAGTCTGAATTAGTTTTCTGTGCGACAGTAAGATTCTGTAAGTTGATGTTAATGTCTTTGATAACATACTGTTCTGGCTTCTTGCCTTCACTTTCGTTAACAATAACTTTAATAACTTTTGTGTTATCAATCCAGTATAACTTAAAGTTCTCTGGATCACGAACAAAAACTTGATCTCCATACTTGATTGTATTACGGAAGATTTTGAATGTTCTTGTTCCAAATTCGTTTAGTTTACACCATTGTTGTAGTTGTGTCTTAAGCAATTCTACTTCGTGGGGTGTTGGATCCTCAGTAAATGCTAAGTTAAATGGTGTATCGTTATGTTCGTTTTTCTGTGTACTGAACTCTGAGATGATATCTAAACATGCGTTAATTTCAGCATCAACGTCCATCATTTCATATTGATTATATCGTTCAATACGATTTGGATGACCTGTATAAACTTCTGGAAGTCTACTCATGTAGTTTTTATAACCCATCTCGTGGTTATTCCAGCCACCGGTACTTGAACCATTTTGTCCTGGGCTGCCGTTCCATGCACCGGTATTGCTATTTCCGCCACCGATTGGGCTAGAGATACCACTTTTATTCGTAAAACGTTTTTTATAGGTCATAATATTATCTAGTATTTAGTGTTAAACCTGAGAATACTTTAATAATTTGTCGGAGATGTCGTTACCATCTCTAATAGCAGATATCATTGAATCAAGTTTTGATTCCATAAGATCGTGTAATTCTGATAATATTTGAGTAGCCATATCCGATCTATTAAATGAATTACTATCATTATTATTAGCTAGAACAGATCCTAATGGTTCTTTTCTTGGTGAGTTAGTTTGTTGTTCTGAATTTTCTATTCTAATCTTTTCGCCCGGATTTAATGGAACTGCTGCTTCTTTAAACCCAGCTTCGGCTAAATTAACATGAACTCCACCGGGTCTTGGTTCAAACACCCCACCGTCAAACGCATTTAGTTGTCCATGAATATGGCCGCCGGTCGCAGTCTCACTTGGGTCATTGTATTCATCTCGTACATAATCCAGTCCTAAAGATTTTAGTTTTGCCACTATTTCAGCACCTTCTTCTTTTGACGGCGCTTTGTTTAGAGTAAAGTCAAATGCTTTTCCTTTAGAATGTTGACCTTGTTTGTGAAAGTTATCATTAAATCCGCTGAATTGTAAAAATCCCGGAACATTTGCCTGAACTTGTTTTGCTATTTCAATTAGTCTAGGATCAATATCCCCGTCATCTTTTTGAATATCACCAGCTGGATTAAATATCAATCCAGCTTGTTTAAGCATTGCTGCACTTGCCTTGACTGTCCCGCCCGGAGTAGATGCTTGTGGGATAGCGCCTGCTGCTCCTGTAGTGCCTCCACCACTTGATGCAACCTGAGAAACTATTTGTGCTAGCACATTAGGTAACATATTTGTTACATTTGTCATGCTAACAATTAATTTGTCATCTGTAACTTTTAAGGCATTTGTAGATTTTATCAACGGACCATCTATTCCAAATAATTTATTATGATCTTCAGTTAACTTAAGTTGTTTTGATGATATTTCTATAAGTTTATTATTAGCCTCTATAAATTTATTATTAGACTCTAACAGTTTGGTACTAGTTTGATTTAAATTATTATTAGTGACAGTAAGTCGTGTAATGATAGCATCACTATCTCTATTACTACTGCTACTTCCGCCGCCCATCATGGCTTTTAATTGATCTAATGGTATAATAGCTTCCGGTTTACCTTTTTCACCAACAGCAACTGTTGTTCCACCTGCAGTTCCAGGAATAATTCCACCCTCAGCCATGCGTGGGGCAGCAGCAGGGTGTTGGCTTTCCCATTTTAAAACATCAGTTTGTGTGGCTCTTTTGCCATTTGGCATAAGTTCACCTAATGATGGTTTGCCGGTAGAAGCACTAGTCGCCGCTGGAGTATCAAATGTACTACCTGGTGCTAATCTTGGTTGTACATATGGATTAAAGTAGGGCTGACCAGCTGGCATAGTACTCGGTATACCTAGATTCTGGGCATTTTGCATTTGAGCGGCCGGGCCGCCCGGTCCACCAAATGGATGTTTAAGCCAGTCAATTAGTTTATCTATTGCGTTTTCAAACTTTTCAACAGCCGTTTTGAAAAAGTTTTTGACTGAATCAAAAAACATTTCAATTGCTGTTTTCATTGTCTCTACGGCTCCTAATTGACCATTTAACAACGCTTCTTGTTTTGCTAACGCATCCGCTTGAGTTTCTCTAGCTGCCTTTAAGGCTCTTTCTGTTGTAGGATCAGTAGCAGGCTTTCTCATCTCTGCTAATAATTTATTAAGGTCATCTACTGTAGCATTTGGATTTTCTTTTTTCAGTTTTTCCATTGCGTTAGCAATAGATATATTAGCATCGGCAAATTTAGCAACATCTCCAGTAAGTCCGGCTATATTACCTGTAATTTTTAATACATCAGCAAATTGTAAATATCTATCATTCAATAATTTCATTGAATCAGCAATATCACCCAATGGAGTACCTATACCTTTATCAATTCTATCAAAAGTTTTACCCATTACCCCTTGTACATAAGCAGTCTGTTCATCGGTAACTCCACCGGCAGCATATTTTCTTATACCAGCAGCTTCTTCAGTTTGACCTGATGCCTCATAGTATTTTGATAATTCAGCGTAACGTTGTAATCTTGCTAATTCAACTGTGTTATTTTCAGATTGTGCCTTAAGCATTGCTGCTCTAAGGCTTTTCTCAGCCATAACTGCTTCTCTAGCTTGCTCCTGATCTTTACGATTAAGACCAGTTAATGCCGCAGTTTTATCAAGTTCTATTATATAATTCTCGGTACCTTTTCTTAATTGGTCTGTAGTTTTACCCTGTAACGTACCAAGTCTGGCTTGTAACGCCATGTATTTTTCAGCATGTTCTCTTTGGGCCTGCTGACTGATACCCATTTTCTCAAAAGTCTTACTTAATGAATTAGCATTATTAATTAAGTCCCCGGTAACTTCTACATACTTGTTTACACCTTCGACCCCAATGCCAAACATTGCTATTTCTTTACTATTAGCTGATAGTACTTTATTAAGTTTATCAAACTCTAAAATAGTAAGACCAACTTTAGATAATTGTTCTTTTAATTCAGTTGCGCCTCTAGCGCCGGTCATTGATGCTTCGCCTAATTCTTGGAAACGCTGATACAGGTCGTCTTCCATTTTGGCTCTGCGTTTTTCTAATTCAGCCTGACGTTTTAATATAGCAGCTTCAGCTTCCGATGCTTGTCCAAATAAAGCTAACAATCCACCTATCGCAGCTGGTATTAATGCTATTGGTCCAACAAAGGCAACTGCTGCTAGTGAAGCAGACATCATAGTTGTGCCAAATGAGGTCAGTGATCCGCCTAGCTTCTCAAAGGCGGCCGCGTTTTCCTCTAGTTGAGCAGCAACTATCTCTGCTTGTGCTGATTGACCGCGTTGCCCATCTAGCAATGCGTTTTCATAATTAATTAGACCTTTGTAGGTCCCCATGATAGCAGCTTTTAAAAATGTGAAAGCTACTGTGCCAGCCATTATAACTAGATTAGATAATTTAGTCGCTGCGACTAAATTATCCATGGCCTCTTCGTAAGTTGCCAAGGCCTGCTCTTGTTTCTTTAACTTTTTAATAGTCTCTTGTTGCTCACTATTTAATTTAATAGTAGTATCTACAAGTTTGCCATTAGAGTCAACATATCGGTTCATTGATGCTAATTGCTGTCTGAACATTCTGTCTTGGTCAGCAGCAAGTTTAGCAGCTTTAGCATCTCCACCAAATTTAGCATTTTGAGCCGGATCTTGTGCTAATATCTTAGAAAAGTGTTCTAGTAAATTCTGTTCATTTTGTTCACGAGAATCAATTAATTTATGATATTTGTCTTGAGAATCTTTTATGTAACCATAACTTTTAAGTTCATAATCAGAACGTTGTTGTAGATATTTTAGCTGGGACGCTTCTACTTCGGATTTTGCTTTAAGCTGTGCATCTTTTTGATCTTGTTCTTTCTTTGCCTGCATCTGAGCAAGCTGTAACTGTTGTTCTGCGTCAGTTAATTTTTTCCAGGCTTGTTCAGCTTCAGCTTCATCTATTTTCTTTTGTTCAGCCGCTTTTTCTTCCGCAGCCTTTTTTGCTGCTTCATTTTGTTTCTTTATTTCAGCATTTGTTTTTTTCTGGTCTTCAGTTAACTCTTGATATGTGGAATTTACACCGGGCAGGAATTCTCGCAGCAATTTAAATTCTTCAAGTAGTTCCTGTAAGAGTTGTTTTTCATCCATGATATTAATTTTATCCGTGTTTTTTAACCAATAAATAGTTTACACATGTATTTATGTTTTGTAAAAATACATTTTTGGAGAAAATATCTATGTCAAACCCGCTAAAACAATACTTCCGTAGACCAGCATTATATCTTAGCTTACCCAGCAGAGGTGAGTTTTACCCAGAAGGGGCGCTAGATATGCCGGAAAACGGAGAATTACCAGTATATCCAATGACTGCAATTGATGAAATTACTAGTAAAACACCCGACTCATTGTTCAACGGAACTGCTGTCCCTGAAATTATCAAAAGCTGTGTCCCAGCAATTAAAGATCCATGGGCTATCCCAAGCGTAGATATGGATGCTATCTTAGTAGCAATACGTGCTGCTACTAGTGGAAATGATTTAGAAATCAATAGCGAATGTCCATCATGTAAAGAAGAAGGTAAGTACAATATTAACTTAGGTTACTTGCTATCCGGATTAAAACCGACCGATTACAATCAACCATTGGTATTAGGTGAATTAATTTTTAAATTTAAACCATTATCATACAACAAAGTAAATGAAGGCAATATGGCACAATTTACTATCCAACAAGAAATTGTTAAGATGCAAGAGATGACAGATAATGATGCCAGAGGTAAATATGGCAGTGAAATTATGAAAAAACTAACAAGAATGAATATGGAACTAATTACTGCTGTAGTTGAATCCATCGCTGTTCCCGGAGATGTAGTAACTAATAGAGAACATGTACTTGAATTTTTATCAAGTTGTGACAAAACTACATATGAAACAATACGTGAATATGTAACTAAACTTAGAGATAATTCAACAATTAAGCCACAGAAAATTAAATGTGTTAGTTGTGAACATGAATATGAACAATCTCTATCATTGAACGTTTCTGATTTTTTCGCATAAGGCTTCTATCCCTAGGCCCGGAAGGGGTACAGAAGCTGCTAGATTCAATGGATGAAGAGTGTAAAGCTATCAAGAAAAACGCATTGCAAAGTTCTTGGTACATGAGGGGCGGAGTATCCTATGAGGATATACTTAACATGTCCATACAGGAACGTGATGCCATAACTGAAATTATAAATGAGAACTTGGAAACTACTAAGAAAACTCAAATGCCATTCTTCTAATCCGTAATTATTCATTTATCAAGTCTGGGTTAGTCATTAAGAGATGAACTTCGTTCATCTAAGAACTCACTTCGTTCGTTCTTATTTTTTACGATACTTAATGCTTAAAGACTTTAATTTGATTAGGACTATATTGCCGATTAGAAGCCATGGTAGTGCAAATTTGCACTACCAATGAAAAAGGTATGTTTGCCATGACCGTCATCCAGTGTTATCTATTCCCCAATTAGTCGCCTATTTCTGACACTAACTGCTACCGGTTGCTCTGTAAAGTATTATGGGACTGTAGTGAAGCTAACAACACAAGTTGTTTCTTCCGCAACGCACATTCTATGAAATCAAGATAAAGTATTCATAGACTTGTTGAAGGTTCGCTTTGCCGATTGCCTTCTCGGTATATCCATAGCTATTGCTAACTATGCTTACTCCAGAATCCGTCAGCACAGCACAACCTGTACAAACTCAAGGAGGACTCACAACTGAGCCGTCAAATTTTTATGTATTAATGGTTAAAAGGGAATCTTTGTTTTCTATTGACTTTGTGTCTATTGTAGAATATGTTTTTAATAAATCTGTATTATGTAAGAAGAAACTGTCAAATTCAAAAATCATCCAGTCTCCGTGTTTTTGTGATGTGTAATAAGTAAAGTTATCGGCAACCCATGTTAACTTGCTTTGTACAGCAATATAACGACCCTTACGATTAAACTTCATAAACAAAATATTTAAATCAGTTGGGTCAGCTACATCCATTAGTTGTCCAATCCATGCGTCTATTACTTTACATTCCCCTGTAAGTAATAGATGAAAAGGAAAATCAGCATAAAATTTGCACTCAACATTCATTCTTGCAAATGATTGTCCAGGTACAATATCACCCTTGAACGAACGAATCTGTCCTTCGTGTAATACTTCTGTTCTACTTTGATTCTTCCCGCCCACATAAGCACCGGATCCAGGAGCACGAATGAAACTTTCACCATACTTATCTGATAGATATTTAGCGATTTCTCGCTCAAAACCTGAACCCTTGTTTTTCTGTGGACTTGACATAGACATATACTTATCCCTGTATTTTGTGTTTCAAATTATTCTATATCCACCGCTGTATTATAACTTGTAAAGCCGTTTTCTTTGATAACTTTCAATACGTTTGGTACTCGTCCTGCTAATTCTTCACGATGTGATACAAGCCAAATAGACTTCTGTCTACGACGGCTCATCTCTTTAAGAATAGCAATACTATTCTCAACACCCATCGTATCCAAACCACTATCAATCAATTCATCAATAAACAATGTATTGATTGGGCTATACAGGTTCTCCCATACATCACGGAACGCAAAACTCAATCCTAAAATTAGTCGATTGCGTTCACCGCGACTTAAGTTATCAAAGTCAAGTTCACGACCCAATTCCGTAATCTCAACTTGTAAATCATTTTTGAATATTACTTGATGTGGCAATCCAATCTTATCTAAGTAATGTGTCAGTCTACCATTCAAATATGATAGATTTTGGTCAATAATCTTTTTACGAACAAAACTATCTTTGCTGGTTAATATATCAAGCAAGAACTTCTGATGTTCCATAGTGCGTGTCAATTGATTAATCTTATCAAAGTTAATCTCTTGCAATGCTTGGTTCTCCATCTCTGAAATCTGTTCACTATATGGATCAACTTCTTCACTTTTGCGTTCAATATCTTTGATGATATTCTCAAGCTGGCTACTATGTTTGATTGCTTGTGCTTCTGTATCATAGTGAGTAATTGGCATTGTACCTAAGGCACCCAAGTCTTTTAATGCCTGAGTGTGTTCCATGAATTGCTTATTGATTGTTAAAACTTGAAATGCTGCGTCATGTGATGCCTTTATCTTCTCATCCAACACACTTTCATGCTTTTGATCATGGAACTCTTGCCCACACGCATAACATTTGTGGTCACGCAAATCACTAATTTCTTTTGTTAGTTTGTTTATTAATTTTTCTTCTTTGGCTTCATCAGCAACACAACGAGCAATAAGTTTATTGAGGTCATCAATAGTCTTACGCTTCTCATTGTATGCCGTTAAATCTTTGTGAGCCTGTAATTCACTAGCAATATCAATGGTAATCAAACGTTGATAATCAATAGCAAGTTTCTCTAAATCCTCATCGTGCTTCATCTTCCACAATTTCTGTCTACGCTTAGTAGAATCAATTTGTTCTTTTACACGTTTGTTGGCTTCTTCAATTGCTTTTACTTTGAATTCTTCTTGCTGAATATTATCTTTGCTATCTTTGACTAAGCCTTTGATGACTTCTGCTTTTTCTGAAAGCAATGTAATGCCAAGTAATTGTTCAATGATATCACGTTGTTCATTATTTTTAAGAGCAAGAAATGGTTCGGAATAGGTATTGAGTGCTACGATATGCTTAAACATATCGCTACTCATGTGAATCACTTTTTCAATAGCCGCTTGTGTTTCTTTGTTTTCACCCTGAGCATCATCCAATCCTTTTTGTAAATCACTGTTTACATAAAAACGTAGAATGTTTGGCTTACGACCACGTTCAATCTTGTAATCAATGCCATTGACGGTAAACTCTAATGTTACCATCATGTTTTTGCCGTTAGTGCGATTAACTAGATTATCCTTACGAATACTGTTAATGGGAACACCAAACAATGCGTAAGATAGTGCTTGGATCAATGATGTTTTGCCCGTACCATTACGAGCACCATCACCGCCTAAGTCTAGGTTCTCACCTAGAATAAGTGTTAGTTCTTGTCTGTCAAAGTTAACTGCTTGTGTTACTTGTCCGATTGATAGAAAGTTTCGTAGGGTTATGTTTTTAAGTGTTATCATGGGTTATAAAGCATATCATGTAGATTGGTTTGATCGAATCTAAGACTTAGTACAGCACGGAATTTTTTATGATTACTAATTGGCGCATGTGGGATAGAAACATTGATCCAAGCGGGATCCTTCATGTGATATCGTGCGATTTCAGTAGAAGGAACTGCTTTCCAATTTGCTATATTATCTTTCCAATCAGAGAGATCATGTGCTGGCGGTTCGTAACTTTTAATCAATCTGGCTACATTTACCGGATGGCTAGTAGGAAAGCCAGAGTCATCTCCAATTTCAGTATCATACCAAACTGTATAAGTATCTTCACAATTCATAATGGGAATATTCAATCCATAGCAATTTCTATACCAATCAGGATCATCTATATGAATTGGAAATTTATAATGATAATTAGTTGTTATTATATGTGCCGCGTACCATTCATCTAATAATCCTATAGATTTGACATACTCAGTAAGCAAAGGAGCAAATGGTTCTATCTTTTCTCTTCCTGAGTAAATAAACTGAGGTGGAAAATCACGTAAATTAGGAATGTTTTTGTAAAGAATAATTTTTAATTCTTTTTGAATTTCTTTTAAATTTGCTATATGTATGGGTTTATAAAACCAACTTGGTCTTTCGGTGTACTTTGTCATAGATTGTTATAAATCTCCAATAAGATACGTTTATCAAATGCGTTACTCTCAATGCTATTTATTTGATCAATGATGATTTGGTCTACTGATTCAAACTTCAAATCACCGCGCCCCTCTTGCTCAACTTGGTCTACCTTCATTGGTATCAATGCCATCTCTCTTAGTTTATGTTCTGGGATTAATGTTTCACGTATGAAGTTAGCTTCCTCATATGAAATATCAATGTCAAGATGTACTCTAACATGACTGTCAGGTAATAGCAATCCCTTTGGATTTTCTAATATATCACTTAACTTATGAACACGATATAAGGGTTGCTTGGGCCAACTGTGAAACAATGGATCTTGTCCCCATTCAAGTACCATCATACCCCGAGCATCGTCTTGTGCGTCAGCGTAGTTATGCGGGAAGCTATTACCAATGTACCAAACATTAGCTTTACTTTGTCGTTTATGAAAATGCCCACTAAAGACATAATCAAAGCCCTTCATATGATCGGTATTGATTTCACCATGATCGGGCATTTCTACCATAGCATTCATATAGAATCGTGGCAATTCAAAATGTCCAAACATATATTTGCCACTTAGTTTTTGAACTTTTTTGTAATCATCTTGTACAAGCCAGGGTGCAATTACTACATCTCCCGCTTTAAAGAAGTCGTTGACGATTTGTACGTTTGGTAAATGTTTAGCCCACTCAACACTATGAATGTCCCTGCGGTCACGATAATAAAGATCATGATTGCCCGGTATAAAATATACCCGATCAAAGTTATCATTTAGTTTCTCCAGTGCTTGTAATCCAAACTGTAATGTATGGATGTTGATACTTGCCCTGTGATGATTATAATCACCTAAGAAAAAACAAGTTTCGCATCCTTCGCTTTTGGCTTTGGATATAAACCAATCAACAAAGTTATTACAGTCTTGGTTATGCTGTAAACTATTTGACTTTAGACCAAAGTGAATATCGGTGAATACAGCGGCTTTTTTAAAAAGGTTAGTCATTTTTCTATTGTATAATAAATGATGTTGCCGTAGCAACATCAACGGATAAATTATTCTTCGTAAACTACCGAACTCATACAAGCACCCAGACCCTGACGAGTCCAGCTTGGGTTAAGTCCATTAATCTCTAAGATATCGTCACGTATATTTTGATTACGCTTTTCGGTATTTAATACACGACAGAAACTATTTGTAATTGCTGCGGTATAGTATGCGAATGGGTTAGCTGATTTAGCTTCATTGAATCGTAGTCCAACATATGTAAGTTGAAGAATAGCACTATTACGCATCTCATCGTTATATGTATACCCACGCCAATTATATTTCATGGCATATTTTTCGCACATCATAATATACATACGGGCGAGTTTGTTTGTTACCTGTCCATGATCCTTGCTAAACTCACCAGTCGCTAGATCACCTTTCCAATGACTTTTGCCCACACAATAGAAAGTATTATTTTTATCAATCATATAATGTTGGAATGGGGGGAAGTTTACTTTGACATGAACCATATCATCTACTTCAGCTTTGGTTGTCACATCCTCCAAGTCAGCAAAGATTTCATCTGGGTCAGCTTCTTCAAATTCAAAGATATCTTTTGCTGTTTTCTTTTTAACTGTTTTGCGGGGGACTTTTGGTGCTACTGGTACATGATCCCAATTCATTACTCTAAATATTAAATCTGTTACTGGGATAGATTCTGGGCTAACTGCGTCTTTAGAGCCTTGTTCCAAACTAAGACGTAATGCTCTTGTTTCTTTTGCTTGTTGAATAGATCCAGGACTAAATGCAAATTCTAAACTTTCTTCAATTGGTGATTGCGGCATATCTACTATTAAGTCATATTTATGATATTCTTGTTTTGTATAGTAACAATAGGTTGTTTTGCTTTCGTGTATCTCTTTTAAGATATCCTTATTATTCAAATAATTGACGGGTTTTCTTGAGGGTAATGACATAGGTCTCCTTGATTTATAGTTATGCTTGAGCGATTATAGCATAATGGTTGCAGAAATGCAACATATTTTATGTAGAAAAGGTAAAATATAGTATATTTAGTCTGACTAAATATACTATAAGGATAAGAATATAGTATGGCAACTACCCCTAAATCACCGCCGTTATCAACAGGAACAACATCACCCGCATCTAGATATACGGTAACGCCAACCTCAACCGCGGCTTTAGGGGCTGCACAATCTGCTATTAAACAAGCGACCGGCACTGCACCTCCGTCAACTTTTACGGTTGGATCAACAATGAGTGTGTCTCAGGCTGCGCCGGGTGCCAAATTTACGCAAGGCTCCACAACTACCCCTACTGCAAATA
>Ga0304728_1002434_pt1 | contig 11845 bp, 21 predicted proteins | sample C_130625_MF_Meta_FD_190476 | JGI IMG/M metagenome (GOLD analysis project Ga0304728, IMG submission 190476) | Freshwater microbial communities from Lake Croche, Canada to study carbon cycling - C_130625_MF_MetaG (v2) (version 2) | ecosystem: Environmental > Aquatic > Freshwater > Lake | place... | reverse complement strand
CTCTTAGTTATACGACACCCCCCTCGGCACACCCCCAGTCAGCCGTGCTTTGACTCCCCTCACTCGGTGGTAGCGAGAGATCCCTTGGGGGACAAGCGGGATGAGCCTCCTACTCACGACGGCGGGGTCATCTCCCCTGCTCTAGTCGGCGGAGTCATCTTCGGCCCCATGCCTATCAACGGCGGAGTCGTCCTCACCCCCGTGGCTCTCATCGTCCCGGGGTCACGCTCACCAAAAGACAACAGCACAACGGTGCCTGCGGCGCAGAACTACCTTATTCTTGCGTCTGCGCGAAGCACAACTATGAATGAAGCAAGACGGTCAAAAGCAACGGCAACTACGGGAAGGAGCCTTCGGCCCGTTTCCTTCCCAACAGCGTCGGCGCCACGCTCAAACTCTGAATGAGGCAAGACGGTCAACTACCCTAACTGATCCCGTAGGGGCGTCTCGCGAGCGAGCCGCTTTTTCGTTTTTCTTGGGGGCTAAAGACGCGCGTTTGTAAAAAGCCTGCTGAGGAGGGAGGTGTGGGGGCGGATTTCGGCAAGTTTCGTGCGGCCACTTACGCCAGATTGCCACCAATGCCGCCTAAATCGCCATTCTGCCGACTATCCCGAAGGCGGGAGAGTCCACCCACTACAACAGGTGAACCCTCCCTAGAATCGCCCCACAGACCCGCTAGAGGCAACTAGCGAACCTGAGTTCTACATGGGCGAATCGTGCTCGAGGACTAGAACTCGTCCTCATCGTCAAACAGCCAAGCCGTGAAAAAGAACCCAAACACCACGACCACCAAGAGAACGGTAATCGCAAGCGGGTCCCACTGTCCGAGCCCGTAGCCAGTCTGACGGAACAGCGGAAGCGGGTCGTATCGACCAATCCCCCAACCGAGCCCCCAAGCCAGAGCCACGAACCATGAGAACACCAAGAGCGCCCCCATTAGAAACAGTCCCAGCCGAGGGACTGACCCCGCAGGGACTCCACTTCGAGCGGGTCGAGTGCTGGAGAATCTAGGTCCTCATCGTAGTCATCGACCAAGACACAGTCGCAGGAATACTGCTCGCAGATTACACAGCACCCGCAGAACAGGCACACTCCGAGAGTGTCGATGTCGAAGCCCTTACAAATCCCGCACGAATCCCCGTCATCGAAGGACTCCCAAGACCGCTTAGAGTTCCAGCCGTAGACCCCAGAACTAGCCCCCCATGAATACTCGCAGGAGTTATTGGAGAACCACACATCACCTTTCCAATCTCCAAGAGTCTCGTTCAGAATCATGAGCGGGTAAAAGGCTTGAGGGTCGTTCGTCAGAATCGCCACCTTGTTAGAGCCGAGCCACTTCTCCCAGAAATCCCAGACCTGAACCGTATCGAGCGAACGAACGCCGCCCATGCTGGCAAACAAGTCATCAGAAAAAATGCGCGTATCGTTACGAGCCGAGCCAGCAGGGACAACCAGAGGCAAAATCCCATTATGAGCCAAGACCGAATCAAAGCCCGTCGAGGACGGAATCACGAACGGATGACAATTCGCAAGACTCGAACCCCCGCTAGTGGTAATCCGAGCATGGAACATGGAAGCCACGACAGAACCCCGAAAAATGAGCTGGAAGTATTCGTCGATCACAGGACCAGCGACCAACCCATGCCCCCTGGCAAGTTCGCCAGACTCGAACAGCACCGCATACCCGAAGCCGTCAGGGTTATTGTCGCACCCATTGAGCAACTGCTGACGAGTAGGAGTCGCACCGCCCAGCGCACAAACGAGCACGCACATTAGAAACGCTCGCCGTCGAGAACCCGAACGCAGTTCGAGAAACGGACATCAGCACGCACGAAGGAATCGAAGTCCTGCCAAGTCGCACGACCCAAAGCCACATCAGCAGAAGTCACGCCTCGAGTGAAGGAAATGAGCGCATCGACAAACTCGACGCACGCCAGAACCCGACCAACCTTCAGCGAAGGCTTGAACACCCGCACCTCGACAGTGTCGGAGAGCGTGAGATTCAGAGCCGAGCCATGAGAACTGTGATTAGAGCCGTCCTTGACCTTATTCACAATCTGCTCGCCCAAATGCCAGAAGGACGCATAGCCAGAACGACGCCCAGCAAAATCAACGACCTGAGACTCGTACCGAGCAAAGAACATGACGAAACGCCCCAAGTGACCGCTACCACTGAAAGCCGTCCTCGAGACGTGGACATGAAGCCCACAACGCTCTCGAGTCCAAGCCCGCTGACCATTACTAGACAGGTCAGAGAGAATCGACTGAAGCGAAGTCCACTCCTGCCACGAAGCAAGAGTCCGAGGATGAGACACCCACTCAACGCCGTAGTTCAGCGAGCCGTCATCCTTCAGATAGTAGGAATCCTCGAGCGGGTCACGCCTATTCACCACGTCGCAAGCCTCACGAAGCGAGCCCTCAACATTCTCGGACTCCAACTCGACACCGAAGTAGTAATCCCCTTCGCCGTGAAACTTCGGGTAGGGCTTCCATGAGTAGCCGTGAACAGCGCTCGAGCGTGGGTGGGAATCGTCATCATCACAGCACTCACACTCGCACGAACAGTTCAAACCCTCATCGAGCGAATAAACTTCGTCGCAACAGTCAGAAGTCCCCCAGCAATCAGCAAAACAATCATCGCACCAAAACGCCACACCCCAGCCCTCACCTTGACCGAGCCAGACCGAGGACTCATGCGTGGCACTCGTCGAGTCGGGAAACGACTCGTCGCAGTTGAAGCACTGCCAGCAAACGCCCGAAGGAATCAAAGTTGTATCCGTCATAATTTCTCCTATGGCGGGAAGTCAGTCCCGAACCACAAACAAAACTCTACACGATACGAGCGCACAAAGCAAGAACCCCCCCAAAAAAGATCAAAAAACCCCGATTCGATTCTCGGCACTTTCTTTCGGTTCTAACCCAATCCCCCCACTCAAAGCCCACACGCCCACAATCGCAAAATAGAGCCCTTAGAAACTAACGCCACAAGATACCAAGCGGGCACTTTATTTCGGTTCTAACCCAATCCCCCCACTTCGAGGTCGAGCGCCCAAAATCGCAAAATAGGACCCAATCAGAGCAAACGCATAAAAACGCACGAACACGCATAAAAACGCACACCGACCACAACCGCTAACAAAAGTTAGCAAAACGCAAACAAAAGTTAGCGCAAACAAAAGTTAGCAAAACGCAAACAAAAGTTAGCACCAAAATCCAAAAAAAAATTTCGCCCGCCGTACACGTCCGGCGGGCGTCTACCCGTTGCTAACACTCCCATTTCCAAACTCGACGCCCTGCCCCAACAAACCGGCTGGCGCCGTGAACTACGCCGGAGGTGTCGCAAGGCGACCCCCATTTCCGGCAAAACCGGCTGACGCCGTGTATCGGGCTGACGCCCGAACGCTACGCGAACTGCCGCCGCGGGCCACGATCCGGCGCATGGCAAAAAAAACGCGAGCGCGCAAGATGACCCGTTCCCCAATGCGCGCGGTCGCGAGGGAAATGATGACCCGTTCATGCCATGCCCAGCAAGCCTGACTACCTGCTGGACATGGCGAACCCGACACGGGCGACTAATAGTTGGTAGACGAAAGAACGGAGGGGTACGGAGCGCCGTACCCAACGAAACCGTCAGCAACAAGCATAACGTCTCCGCCCAGGTTCACACGCCAAAACTCGCCTTCCTCACCTGACCACTCAATGCAATCGTTGGGGCGAAAAAACGGACAAAGCAAACTCAAAACTTTTTCCTCACTACCAGTTTTGCCAGTAAAATATTCGAGGTGCAACTCGCCGTCAGCGGAATCGACCCTAACCTCAAAACCAATGTTGCTGAAAAGTTCAGCAAGGTCAGTAATTTTGTTAGCGGGTCCATCGACCCAACCGAACCTAACGTCATCAGGCAAGCCCTGAAGAACCGCCAAAGCCTTGTCAAAGTTTTTGGCGGGGATCGACGCAACGCAATACCTAGAGTTTATTTCATAACCCATTTTTTTCTCCTATCGGCGGGGATAGTCAAAACCGCCGATAAAAAACAATACTACAACCAAAAACAAAAAGCAAGCCCAAAGTAAAAAACTTTTGATTTGCTTTTGTCAGTAGGACCTAGTAAAGTCGAGGTATCGAGATTATGACTAACACTCGATAGGGAGAAAAACATGGCACATATAATATTTGAGAACGATTCGGGCGGGGACGTAGTAAACGCTACCTATTACTGTTCGGACTATTGCGCGAAGGCTGACCCCAACTATGCGGGGTGGAGCGGTGCTTACGAAATATACGCCGAGGAGTTTTGCGCCGAGTGCGGAAGCCCTCTAGATTTTCACGACTTGTTTAGTTATTTCAACCCAAGCGGGAAGGACCTATGATGGGCGAACTCGAAGTGCTTACAACCCTCATTGCGGAAATAGAGCAACTGCGGGACTTGCTGATTCGCAAGGACGGCGAGATTCAGGAACTGCTCGAAGAACTAGAGGGGGAAATATGATTCACCCGCTATTGGGCGAGATTGAGGCGTTGATGGAAAAGAAAAAACGTCGACGGCGAGATTCCTACAAGGTTGACAAAGCCGACATAAAACCGTTGCTACATGAGTTCGAAGGAAAACAATGACGCCGATCAAAACCGTAGTAAGGTTGTGGCCCCGCTGGATGACCCGTTCAGGGCGTTTTAGGTTTTTCTATGGGATGACCCGCTCAAGGACTCGTCACTAACAGCATTGGTCATGCTATAATGGCTTCAAGCAGGTGGGCTGTGCGCTAGTCACGCAAGGCATTTCTAGTTATCTGGCCTTGAGATGTACGGCACGTCTCCGCTGTTCGATCTCCAGCCACCTGCCCCTTCTAAGAGTTGCTAAGGCGCTTTCGATAATTACGCATACGCTCGGCCGCGCCTTTGTTGTAGGCGGGAAGACATTCTGCGCACATTGGTTCGTTCCTGCGTCGATGCCATGCGGCACCGCGTTCCGTTCCATGTTCCACCGCTTTACGATTGGGCGGGTGAAAACCCCTCATTGGTGCTATAATGCGAAGTTCTTGGTAATCGTAACCACCCCAAATACCCCACGCTTCGCCGTTCTCTAATGCTTTTGTCAGGCACTCCTGACGGACTGGACAACTAAAACAAATATCTTTAGCAAGAGTTATGTCTGTTTCCTTTTCGGAAAAGAATAAATTGGTCAAGCCTCGACATCGTGCTTTGTCCCAGTCCGTCATTAGTGCATGTTCGTTTCCTTACCCCTTAGTCCCTGATTGATACTAAAACGGGTCGGTGCTTGCGGTTTGCTTCGGAACCGGCGCCTTGAACTCGCCCTTGTCGATGACGGCAGTGGCCCATCGAAGATCGGGACCAACGGCTTCAACAGTCAGGTTGACGGAAGAACGCTTCTGACCGTCCTTTTCGAAACGGTCCTGTGTCAGTGTTCCAAAAACAACAACACGGTCGCCCTTCTTCAAAGTCTTTGTGACGTTCTCGGCAAGCGAGCCCCATGCGGAGCAATCGAAGTAGGAAACGTATTCCTCTTCGCCACGCTTCTTTGTGACCGCTACGGCAAACGAGCAAACGGCATTACCGTTGTTCGTAAACTTGATTTCTGGGTCCCGTGTAAGGTTCCCAATGTACGTTGTAGACATTTTGCGTCTCCTTCTTTCTTTGGTTTTATTCTACCATGCCCGAGATGTCTCGTGCAACAGTTCTATAAATTGTTTTAGCGTAAGCACAACGTAGGCTTGATCCACGCCTCGATTGCGTCGCTTGATAATCGAAACGCCGTAATCGGCCTTAGCGTTTTCTTGTTCGTGCAGGGCTTCGTCAACAATCGTTGAGAGAGTTATGGTTTTGAGGTTTTTACATTCAATAACCATGCCACGCATGCCGTTGATGTCGCCCTTGTCAACAGTGTTGCCTGCGCCGTAGCGACGTTCAACATTGAGAAAACCGGACTCGTTGAAGTATTTGGCTACGTCACGTTCCCATTGGGAGCCCTTGGCTTTGGCGGGACTAGTCACCAATTTCCCAATTCGACTTTATGTTTTTCCGTTTCTGCAACGTGGGGGATTGCAAGTAATCGGCAATAGGGTTGTCTACGGTTTTCTTGGTTTCACGATAAAGAACAAGTCCAATGATGGCATAAACGGCCAAATCAAGCAGACTGTCCTCTACTGATTCATTGGACATAGTGCCACCCTTTGCGGCCTTTTGTAGTCGCTTCATTTTGTCATTAGCGCGTGTCATACAGCCTACCCAGCCGGGTATTCCGAAGTCCTCGGAAGCGCGTACATTGGCAAATGGATCGTGCGACTTGCCGTAGTCAGCCTGTTTCTTGTGGTGAAGCGCCACAATCTCATCTACCACTTGCAAAAATGGTGTTTTCTCTATTGCCATTACCAATTCCTACACTTTCCGTCTTGGTCTGGTACATACGACCCGTTGATACGCAAGGCTACCACAACTTGCTCTTCTGGTGTGGCATCCCCAGCGTTGGGCGCAATGTCGGAACCGTATTCGGTCCACACATCGTTGGCGAACCCCAGACCGCCGGAATAACGAGGACCATGCTTGCTCCATTGTTGGTGGCTCTCGCATTGCGCCACGAGTGTCCACTTAGCCATAACGTCGGCTGGCACTAACGCTGGCCGAGGTGTTTCGGTAAAGGGAACAATTGGGGAAACGTCGGCCAAAGTGGGTATTGTCGGCACAAGAACCAGTAGCGTGACCAGCCCAGCGAACTTAGTAATTGTTTTCATAAGTCACCAGCCTATCCACAATCCACTCCACGACCGGAACTGCCACGGCGTTTCCCATCTGCTTGTACCTGTTAGAATCGGCTTGAGGAATTAGACCTTTTGTTTCGTCTATCCGCTCGGCTGTCCAGCCATCGGGGAACCCTTGTAGGCGTTCGCACTCGGTCGGAGTCAAGCGTCGAACGGTTGCTGGCGTGACTTGACCCACCACAAGATCTGTTGCATCTTCGGAATCCCTTGCTTTCACGCTACTTGAGGTGCTGTCTACTTTATAGTATCCGAACCCACGCATGCGAGCAAGGCTGTCTCCAACATCTCCGGAAGTTTCTTTCCCCTTCTTTTGGCGCGTCGGAGTATCCCCTCGCAAGCCCTCGCTGAGAGCAAGTATTTCGCTGGCACGTTCTGGGTTTCCAAGACATCCGACAATGAACACTCGACGGCGGCGCTGGGCGACTCCGAAGTATTGAGCGTCAAGCACCCTCCACGCCACGCCGTACCCCCTGTCAGTAAGCGCCCCGATGACGGTTCCCATGTCCCGTCCTCCGTTTGATGACAAAAGGCCAAAGACGTTTTCGAGGACGAGGTATTTCGGGGTGAGTTCATCCACGAGTCGAATAATTTCCCAATAAAGGCCGGAGCGCTTTCCGGCAAGACCGGCACGTTTGCCCGCGACCGAGAGATCTTGGCAGGGGAAGCCTCCGGTAATGATTCCATGTTCGGGAATGAATCCTGCACCTTGTAAGTCCTTTCCAGTTACTGTGGTTACATCGTTGAATAGTTTGGTGTTAGGAAACTGTTTTGCCAGAACTCCACGAGCGTTCTTGTCAATCTCAACGGCGGCAACTACCTTGACACCGGCTCGCTCTAAGGCTAGGTCAAAACCACCCACCCCAGCAAATAAACTTACTGCGGTTGAATTAGTCACTGTTTTCACAAACCACCAACGCTTTGCCGACGTGCACCCCTACCACCGTTTTCACGTCGCTTGACAACGTTGTATTCGGAGTGTGCTTTTTTGCACGCTTCGCAAGTAACGCCGTTTTCACCTAACGCACGTCGTTCACGGCGGTGACGATCGTAGCCACGTTCCGTACCGCACGGGCTTTTGCTTACATCGAAAAAATTCTCGGGGCGTACGAACCGAATGTTTTTTTCACGTCGAATTGTTACACGCTCGTTTTCGGTAGTACCAGCCCAAAAACCTTCGGACTCGTGTTGAAGGGCGTGGTCGTAGCATTGTTCAATTACCGGACAACCTGCGCAAAGTTCGCGAAGGCCATCGTATTTCATTCCGCTAGTAATGTAAAACATGTCAACGGGCATGCCTCGACACGCTCCCCGAGCGGCCCATTCACGGTACGTCTCACTGCTTTCAAAGTTTGTCATCTTGTACTATCTCCCATGTAGTCATTTTGTTGTGATTGCTCGGACATCGATGCATCACTTCAGAGGCTATCGCCTTTTGAATCTTTTTGCAAATTGGGCACTTGAACGTCTTGGGCGGCATTATTTCTCCAACCTCTCTGATAGGCGACGGGCCATTTCGAGCCGTGTCTGTTTGTTGATACAGTCCTTTGCAATGTAGCCCGTGTGGATCCACGCCTTGTTGTAATCGTTGGCTTGAACGGCTTCGTACGCACGGAAACAATAAACCATAGGAAGCCATGAATGTTTGTTGAGCAATTCCACGTCGTGAGGCAAGCCCTCAATGGCTTTGCGATAATTGTCAAGTTGTCCACGCACCCAGTCAATGCGAAATTTGCTGTGGCGGGACGTGTCGCTCAAAAACTCTTGCTCGTATTCAGCCTCGGCCCAGTCAAGAGCAATTTCAAGAACTTTTTTGTTGTCAAGCGTTCCAAGGAATTCAACCGGCGTTACGGCCGACCAACGAACTTCTACTCCTTCGAGAACGTGCTCTCCTTCAGTTTCAACACGCCAGAGTCCCACCGGTGTTTTATCCCACGGGATCGAACTACATACGTCGCTCCCTTGTATGCAAGCCCATCCCGATTCGTAAGCCATTGGTGTTCGACCCACAGACCGTTCCCCAAGTGGGGGCCATGGCTCATCGTTGTATGGGTCATTGCCGTCAACCAACCATTTATAGAACGCCATAACTTCACGCTACCACAACCGGAGCGGGATTGCCAATTGTCAAAACAACAAATGGGGCTCGACACGTGATGGAATGGCGTTCGGTGGCTTTTAGGGCCTGCTGTACGGCTGTTTTGGGGTCCGAAACACTGTGGACAAGGGCTCCGTATGCCACAGAACTGCCCGAGCCGATGGCGCAATAGGAATCCCTATAAGTAACAACGGAAAAATCCTCGGCTATTTCGTGAATTGATTTGGGCGTTACAACAAGCACTGACCATTCATCGGGCAAGTGTTGTTGCTCTGCCATGTAATCACGCAGTTTGAACGGGTCCGTAATGCCAGATTTTTTGGCTACCTCAATACTTCGCCACGTGCCACAACCGCCAAACAACGTCGAGCCGATCTTCCACACTTTTGGCTCCGTGCCAAGAACTACAAGGTCCCCGTCGAAACCACCAGAGTCCCCTCCAACGGCGCAACATTTTCCATCTCGTTTAGCGGCAATAATTGTCATGATTGCAATTCCTCTGGTACGGTTCCCCACCATTGGGCAACCTGCGGTTCTGGTTTGAATTGTTTGGGACAACCTTGACAGCGAACGGATACCGAATTGGTTGAAATCCACATGCGCCAAGCGTGACGATGAGCAACGTCCGTCATTGGGTTTTGATTGCGTATTCTCGCATAACGCTAGCAATCTCCAACATAGCGTCCTCAATACGAGAAAGCCCGTCATCAATTACCGAAACGAGAACCCCGAACTCGTACACGGGGTCCTTGTCTTCGGCGGTCATACTAAAGACCTTACTGTGGCTAGAGCCAATTCGACTTTGGCAAGGTCTTCATCGGTGAGGTCTTTCCACACGATCTCGGTCTTGCCAACGGCTTCTTGAACAAACGCCTTGCGGTTATCTTCGGGAATTGCCTTCAACAAGGAGGCCACGCGCTGGTGCTCGGTGTCTCGAGAAAGCGGAGCCGAAGCAGGAGCCTTGGAGGTTTTGCGACTACCAGCGTTGCCGTCATCATCGTCATCGGCAACAAGCCCAAGAGCAGACATGTAAGAATAACGGCGAGCATAAGTTACTGCCGAGCCCTGCGCTTGCGGGTCGTTTTTTACAAGGTGCAAACGCATTTCGTGACAAATGAACTCGCCCGAAGTGTGAAGCAAATAGGTGACAAGCGAATCGCCAGCCTGTGCCCCGTCTACGTCACGGCCAGTAGTAATGAACTGGCTAATGGCAAGTCCGTGCTTAGCAAGGACCGGACCGGCGTGTTGCACGACATCCGGCAGGGCCGCATACTTGGACTTGAAAAATGGGTTAACCGATCCCTTGGGCACGGCAGAGAACTCTCCCTGTGCGCCCACAAGGGCCTTGGCTAACTCACCTATGGTTTCCGAACGTGACATTATTTCTTTCCTTTGTTGTCGGGCTTTGCAAACAAAGCGTCGATTTTGCGGATGCCGCTTGTAGCGTCTTCCAAGGCCTTTTTGAATTCATCATCTTCAAGTTGCATGGCGAGAAACTTTTCACGGTCCTCTTGCAATGAGAGAATCCCAACGCTGGCGATGTTAGCCAAAGCCATCAACTCGGGAATGGTGAATTCGGTGGTTACTTCTTTAGACATTACTGCCTCCTGTGTTGTTTGCCCCTTGGTATTTCCAGTGGACTCCAAATTTGTCGTATGCAATAACGGCGTAGCCTTTGCGAAAGAAAAACTCCGCAAGCGACCGAACGAATCCCAAGGAATCGATTGGGTTGGTAAATGTCCCCAGCCGTACTTGGTCGTTATCGTATTCGTCCTTCATGTGAACCATAATGTAATCTTCACGGTCTTCATATTCCGAAGCGTTGAATTGCGTCACCTTGATTCCGGCAGAGCCTTTGCTGGCTGTGAAGTAATCAAGTGGTTTGTGAATCTCTTTCATTGTCATCCCCTGTTCGCTTGTGTGTTGTCAATCGAGACTACACCATCGCCGTCGCTAATGCAAGTCGAGCGAAAGGAACAATAGGCGCACTGCCAATCACGTCCCTGTGGGTCAAGTCGAATCGGCCAAAGATCATCGCCGATGGCAACACGTTGACCAAGCAGGCCCTTGTCTATGTTGGCGCCAATAGCGTCAAGACGTGCAATTTCGGCTTGAGCCAAAACTAACCATTCTTTTCGTGAAAGGTGGAACTCGGCCATAACACGGTTAAGGTCGCCAATTTCCATAGTGCTGGCTTTTTGAACACTTAACGCTTCGAAGGTCAGGCTACCAAGAATTACGGTGTCAATGGTAATGCCACGAGCCTTTTCAATTCCAAGGGCGTTCATTCCGGCTTGTGCAATAGCAGATTTTTTGGGGCCCTCACCGTCTTTGATTGTCCCACGCATACGATTCCAACCAACCTGCTTGTCAAAAGAAAACGTACCCATAGTTTTCAATTCAAACAAGACGTTGCCACCGGCCCAATATTCGCCCATGTCTTCGGCGGGAATAAATGCGTCGCATGAACCGCTAACGTAATCGCTCACTTGAGTCGCTACTTCAAACTCGGCGTTAGGGTAGCGTCGGCCAATGGCTTCCTGAACCAATTCGTGGATTACGGTGCCAACGCCCATGACCCACGCACCAGCGGCGTCGGTTGGTTCTGTGGGAATACCGTCAACTGCGTAATAACTCATTTGACGCTCACATCCAAGGGCCCCCGAATAACGAAGGGCTGTGCCAAGAGCGGTGGGTTTGTTAACCTGCGCCTTTGCGTGCCATTCCTCTACTAAGAGGTTGGTGATTACTGGGTATCCAGTGGGTTGCATGTTGTCTCCTTGTCGGTTGCTACCACTCTAATGCACGGGTGTGACGCTTGTCAAATCAATTAGGGTTTTTTTGTGGCGTCGGGCTTGACTACCCAAAGGCACATGCCGGTTGATAGCAATAGAGCCAAACACGAAAGCCCAAGAAACGCGTAGTTGTTTTCTACAAGATCGTAGATTACGGAGCAGGCGTTGGCAAAAACGGCAAC
>Ga0304728_1002429_pt1 | contig 11867 bp, 11 predicted proteins | sample C_130625_MF_Meta_FD_190476 | JGI IMG/M metagenome (GOLD analysis project Ga0304728, IMG submission 190476) | Freshwater microbial communities from Lake Croche, Canada to study carbon cycling - C_130625_MF_MetaG (v2) (version 2) | ecosystem: Environmental > Aquatic > Freshwater > Lake | place... | reverse complement strand
CCAACCAGTTATCAACACCAGAATCTTTGACCAGGTCGATTGCATTGTCTTTTTGGTCTAAAAGGTTGTTAAGTCGAACTAATGTCAGGGCATCACTATTGATTGCCCCAGTTGTTCCATCAGCGAGATGTTTGTTCTGAACTGAAAGTTGCGTCAGAAAAATTACTTTTGTTTTTTCAATTTGTTTGGACTGATAAAACCACGGTTGGACATAATTGGTTTGCAGCGAGGAACCACGTTTAACGAGGCCAAAGACATAGACACCATCAATTGTGGAACCCAGTGCCCTGTCCCCATCAAAGCTCAGTGAAAAAGAATTCGCTGTTGAATCAACTGGCGCTTTAATTAGCGCAGAAATCTCTGGGTGGATATTGCCCTGGTTCAAATGAGGATTAGCTAGTACTTGTGCCAATTGACTGCGCGTTGTCAAGGGACCAAAAGTAACTAAATCCAAATGAGTATTTTTCTTCGGCGACGATGTCGTAAAAGCGCCGCTGATTTTAACTAAATGTTTTTGTCCAGATGGGCTATCGATCACTTGCACTGCGGTGATTGTTAAGTTCTCCGATTGTGCTTGCACTGGAATTGCGGACACACCACCCAAGAGTGCAACAAAAATTGCACAAACGAGGTTACGGATTACCACTGTCGCTACGCGATGAATCGGATAATCAGTCACATAACCAGAATACTTGGCGCGCATGCATCTCATTGCCCCCGCAACATTTAGGCTAGGAAGCGCGATGAATCAATCACCAGAATTAATTGCTACTTCGGTAGTAACTCAGGCACTTGGCCAGATGCCTGATGTTATGTCTCTGGGTCAATTGTTTGCTGATTTCGGTTTCGAGTGTTCGTTAGTCGGTGGTCCCGTGCGCGACCTTATCTTGAACCGCAAAATCAAAGATTTAGATTTCACCACAAATGCCACCCCATCCCAGATGCTCGAGTTTCTGACGCCATGGGCCGATACGGTTTGGGACATCGGGATTGAGTTTGGCACGATCGGAGTGCGCCGCGGGTCATTTATGGCAGAAATTACCACCTATCGATCTGAGAAGTATGACGAGACCAGCCGCAAACCGGTAGTCGCTTTTGGCGATTCGCTTGCCGAAGATCTGATTCGTCGGGATTTCACAATCAACGCCATGGCAGTGCGGATTCCAGAACTTGAGTTCATAGATTTGCACGGCGGTGTCAGCGATTTACTACGCCGACTTATTCGTACTCCGCGGGAAGCCGAACTTTCATTTTCCGATGATCCATTACGCATGATGCGCGCAGCTCGCTTTGCAAGCCAGTTGGGTTTCACTCCAGTGGCCGATGTGATTATTGCAGCTACTGACATGGCACAACGACTAGAAATTGTCTCTGCCGAACGCATTTCCGATGAACTTTCCAAATTGTTACTCGGCGAGTTTCCTACTGCAGGTTTGGAAATTCTTGAAGGCACAAATCTGGCCAATTACATTTTGCCCGAACTACCTGCTTTACAACTTGAGATAGATGAACACCACAGACATAAAGATGTTTACGAACACAGCTTAAAAGTCTTACAGCAAGCCATTGATTTAGAAACAACGCATGAACCAACCTGCGAACCTGATCTAGTACTTCGACTTGCTGCTCTTCTGCATGACATTGGAAAACCGAAAACTCGCAAGTTTGAATCAGCTGGGGGTGTTAGTTTTCATCATCATGAAGTTGTCGGCGCCAAGATTGCTCGCAAACGTTTAATTGCACTTCGTTATCCAAACGATGTTATTGATTCAGTCTGTAAATTGATTGAATTGCATTTGCGCTTCCACGGGTACGGACAAGGGCAATGGACAGATTCTGCTGTTCGCAGATATGTTCGTGACGCTGGCGATGAATTAGTTCGTTTACATAAACTAACTCGAGCTGACTGCACCACGCGCAACCAACGCAGAGCGTTAATTTTGGCGAGTACTTACGACGATTTGGAACAGCGCATTGCTGTTTTATCTGAGCAAGAAGAACTTCAAGCCATTAGGCCCGATTTAGATGGCGCACAAATTATGGAGATTTTGGGCATCTCACCTGGCCCACAAGTTGGCAAGGCTTACAACTTTCTATTGAATTGCCGGCTAGACGAAGGTCCATTGGATTACGACGTTGCTGTTTCTCGTCTGCTTAGCTGGTGGCACGATCAACAGAATTAACTTTCACATTTGCTGGCTTTAGTTCTCGAATCAGGTAAGCACAGACTACGAAAGTGATTGTAATTGTCAGACTGCTGAGCACCGAATACTTTTGTAGTGCGGGGATAAGCGCGAATGCAGAAATACCAAGTACTAAAGCACCATTTAGCAACATGTCAAAAATAGAAAACACACGCCCGCGTTGTGCGTCATCGATTGTGGCTTGAATTGTTGTGTCTGCATTAATTTTTAGGAACTGACCAGTAAATGCGATGGCAAATGCTGCCGTGCAAACTGACACCAGGGACGCTATCTGGATTGCGATAGAAACAATAGGTAGACAGGCGATACATGCAAAGATGCTGGCGAGGCGCAAGTGCGCTTGCCGCATAACTCGGTGACCTTTGTGGTCTGGTTCGGAAAGCAAGAGAACGCTGATTATCGCCGCCACAAATGCGCCAAAAGCTGCGCTACCGGCACAGGCACCAAAATCGGATATTGAGTTGGTGACCTTGCCTGCAGAACTCCAAGTCGTCCGCGAAAGTATTAAGGCGTAGATAATTATGATACCAAATGCGAATCTTTGTAGAGATGCGGCATAAATACTGTTGCGTGCACGCGATGATTCGCGCAAGGCTTTTAAGCCAATCAACAGATCATGAAGTGATGTTTTAAAGTGATGCCTGACTTTGCCAGAGACGCCAGTTGGACCCAAAATCATTTTTGGTTTGATCTGTGTCGCGAAGTAACTAGCGATCAGGGTGCAAAGGCTGCCCACGAGAATCATTATGGAGTTACCGCGATCTGAACTTCCAAAGAAATGCTGCGCACCAATTCCGAGCCCCGCCGCAATTGCTGCGCTTGTAGTGCCCAAAGTTGGGAAAAGAGCATTAGCGGTAACTAGATGCTCTCGAGTTACGACATGGGGAACACTCGCGGCCAAACAAGCTTGGATAAATCGGTTAGCTCCCAGGCTGGTTAGAACTAAGCCGGCCAGTACGGCATTTTGTCCATGGTTTAAAACCACTAAAGATATCGAAAGCATCAAGATGCAGCGCAGCACATTGGCCCATAGCAAGATTTGTTGGCGGGACCAGCGGTCAATAAAAACCCCAACGAATGGCCCAACGACTGAATAAGGCACTAATAAAATTGCGAACGCTACGGCGATACCAGTTGCGCTATTTTGTCTTTCGGGAGAAAAAAGTACAAAAGAAGTTAATGCAGTTTGTAGCAGCCCATCACCAGATTGCCCAGAGATACGAACCGATAGAAGTAATCGTGCGTTTCGCACGCGAAAAATACGGACAACCCGCCTAATCGCTTCAGTCATTTAATTCGGCCACCAGATTCGTTGATTTCATTTTTAGCGTACCGCCCAATTGCTTAAAGTTTGGGAGCAAATGTAAACGGGACTTAGCCTTTTGGCTAAGTCCCGTTTGTAAGTTAAGGAGATTCGAAATTTATGCTTCGCCGTTAATGAACGCTTCAACTTCAAGACGGCACTTAGTGTCGTCGTACTGAACTGGAGGGCTCTTCATGAAATAGCTTGATGCTGACAAGATTGGGCCGCCGATACCACGATCCAAAGCAATCTTCGCTGCGCGGATAGCGTCGATGATTACACCTGCAGAGTTTGGTGAATCCCACACTTCAAGCTTGTATTCAAGACTCAATGGCACATCGCCGAATGCGCGACCTTCAAGACGAACAAAGGCCCACTTGCGGTCGTCAAGCCAAGCAACATAGTCACTTGGACCAATGTGAACGTTGCGAGAACCGATGTCGTGTGAAAGCTGTGAAGTAACCGACTGGGTCTTTGAAATCTTTTTAGATTCAAGGCGTTCACGCTCAAGCATGTTCATGAAGTCCATGTTGCCGCCAACGTTTAGCTGGTAGGTGCGATCAACGATTACGCCGCGATCTTCAAACAGTTTTGCAAGCACGCGGTGTGTGATGGTTGCGCCAACCTGGCTCTTGATGTCATCGCCAACAATTGGGACACCAGCTGCAGTGAACTTATCTGCCCACTCTTTGGTGCTCGCAATGAATACTGGAAGTGCGTTTACGAATGCAACGCCGGCGTCAATTGCGCACTGTGCATAGAATTTCGCAGCTGCTTCTGAGCCAACTGGTAAGTAACAAACCAATACGTCTGCACCAGAATCCTTGAGTGCCTGGACAACATCTACTGGAGCTTCGTCTGATTCAACGACCATTTCCTTGTAGTACTTGCCTAAGCCATCTAGCGTTACACCACGCTGAACGGTTACGCCGCTTGGCGGAACGTCAGCAAATTTGATGGTGTTATTTTCGCTGGCGTGGATTGCCGAAGCTAAATCCTGGCCAACCTTTTTTGCATCCACATCGAAAGCTGCAACGAATTTAACGTCACTGATGTGGTACGGACCGAACTGCACATGCATGAGTCCTGGAACTTGTGCTTTAGGGTCAGCATCTTTGTAATACTCGACGCCCTGCACTAATGATGAGGCACAGTTACCTACGCCTACGATCGCTACCTTTACTGTATTCACTGGATTGTTCTCCTTAACTTTCAGTGATGGTTCTTGCAGTTGTTATTTTCTTGCTCGAGTTGCCCCGAGAAGTTTCTTGGGCGCCAGCTTCTTCACGAGCGATTAGTTCGTTGAGCCAGCGGACTTCACGCTCTAATGCGTCAAGGCCGTGCTGTTGTAATTCCAAAGTGTAAGTATCTAGACGTTCGCGTCCCTTTGCTAAGTTTTGCTGCAGTTGATCGAGGCGTTCTTCGATTCGACTGCGACGTCCTTGCAGGATGTGGATTCGCGTTCCGCTTTCCGTCTGACTAAACAGCGACATCCGGATTGCAAAAAGTTCATCGTCCCAAGCACCCGGACCATTGTCGGCAACTAGTTCACCTAGTTGGCTCTGACCTGCGGCAGTGAGCGTGTAAACAATGCGTGTGCGCTTACGATACGGACTATCAGGGTTGGCATCTTGTTCAGTGATTAAGCCACGTTCAACTAGAGATTTAAGAGTTGGGTACAGTGCGCCGAAAGAAATTGAGTTAAATAGGCCAAATACCGAAACTAGTCGCTTACGCAGTTCATAGCCATGAGCTGGGTTTTCCGAGAGGACACCAAGCACAGCAAGTTCTAATGCTGCTGAGCGCTTTGCCATCGAATACCCTTAAAGAATGCTTTTGTGATGTATCAAAATGATACATCTATAAGATACACCAGATCAGGTGCTCACCCCAATCTGGTGCCTTATTGGGCGTGTGGGCTTAGAGTAACTGTGTGGCTAAGTCGGGAAATACCCCAAGTATCAAGGGGTATCGCATAGGTGGCGGTTTCACTGCGCCGCCGCGCCAGGTTCCTTATCCGGCGCAAGAAGTCGCCGATCCAACTCGGCCACGCAATGTTCTGGACTACGTTCTAGCTCGTCGAGCAGTTCTCGAAGAACTGAAGCGAAATGCACTGATGACTGAGCAGATTTGTGATGCCGATCCTTATTTACTTCGAGCTGCGGTACACCACGGTGAACAAACAGAGCGAAAGTGTCCTATTTGTGCCAAAAGTGACCTTGTTCACGTCACCTATGTATTTGGTGATGACTTGGGCTATCAATCTGGCCGAGTTAAGTCATCAAAAGAACTGGCTGAGATGGCATTTGAATATGGACATTTCCAAATTTTTGTTGTTGAAGTATGTCAACGATGTGAGTGGAACCACCTATACCTCTCGTACGCATTAGGCGATGGAAAGCCCCGCCCAATACCGCGAAAACCAAAAGATGTGTTGGAATAGGTAAGTGATTAACTATCCGAGACGCGGTCGATCAGGTATTCGCCGGTGGATTCCCTCTTGGCGGTTGATATTCGGTTTAGGCATCACAGGGGTAGCACTTTTATTTTTCGCCCTATTTCTGTCAGTGAAGTTAATTCCAGTCCCGCCAGCAAATTCATTGGCGCAATCACAAACAGCGATTTTTTATTATGACGATGGGAAAACTGAGCTAGGTCGGATTGGCACGACCAACCGCATCTCCGTTGATTTGAAACGTGTGCCTTTAATTACTCAGCACGCGGTTCTAGCTGCCGAAGATCGCCAGTACTACCAGCATGGTGGAGTTTCATACCGTGGCATTGCTCGGGCATTACTCAACAATCTAAAAGGGTCTGCACAACAAGGTGGTTCAACCATTACCCAACAGTATGCAAAGAATGCTTACTTAACGCAGAGTCGAACCGTTACCCGCAAACTTAAAGAACTAATTCTCTCAATCAAACTCGAGAGCACCGTTAGCAAAGACAAAATTCTTGAAGATTATTTGAACACCATCTACTTTGGTCGTGGTGCCTACGGAATTGAAACTGCAGCAAATCAATATTTTGGCAAAGACACTTACGAGCTGACTGTTTCCCAATCAGCGATGCTTGCGGCAATTATTCAGGCACCAAATGGATTAGCTCCTGAATCAAATCTGTCCGGGCTACAGTCTCGCTGGAATTATGTTTTGGATGGAATGGTCACCCAAGGCTGGCTAACGCAAGCAGACCGCGCAAACCTAAATTTCCCGCATATTCGTGAGTACTCGTTACCAAACTCGTTTGCCGGTCCGAATGGGTTTTTGCTCGAACAAGCGCGTCAGGCACTCTACAAACAAGGCGTAACGGAAGATGAATTGAACCGCGCTGGATACCGAGTGACCACAACTTTCAATAAGCAGGCAGAAGACTCAGCAATTGCCGCTGTTCAAAGCCAAGGACCTACATCAGGAAATTCTGGATTACGCATCGGACTTGCCTCGGTTCGCCCAGGTACCGGTGAAGTTGTCGCAATTTATGGTGGCGCGGACTATTTGAAAGATCAGTTGAATAACGCAACGCAAGCCATTGGCCAAGGTGGTTCAACTTTCAAGCCATTTACGCTTGCTGCGGCATTCGAGAATGGCTACACACTAAATTCAATGTTCAGCGGACGTGATGGCACCTATGTGCGCAACTACAAGGTTGTAAATTACGGTGGTGAATCGTGGAAGGGCAACATCAGTTTGCTAAGCGCCACGGAGAATTCAGTCAACTCTGCATTTGTTCAGTGCGCTGATCGCATCGGAACGGACATCGTGTTAGATGCGGTTAAGCGAGCGGGTATCCCTGAAACGACCGCAGGATTAAATTCTGGCTTGACGCTAACTTTGGGAACCGCAAGTCCACATGTTGTTGATGAGGCAGGGGCTTATGCAACATTCGCAGCACATGGAGTTCAGGCGAATCCTGTTTACATAAAGAAAATTATCGACCTATCCGGGCGAACGGTTTTTGAATTTAAGCTAAACACAACACAAGCTTTTAGTGCTCCAGTTGCAGACACAGTGAGTTATGCGCTCCAGAAAGTCGTGCAAGTTGGCACGGGCTTTGCAGCTCGTGCACTCGGGCGGCCAGCCGCTGGAAAAACGGGAACAACAAATGACAATATGTCCGCTTGGTTCTCGGGTTTCACGCCAGAGCTTGCAACATCAGTAATGCTGGTAAAGGACGACGCCAATGGCAATCCAACTTCGCTAGCTGGAACCGGTGGAATGTCCAAAGTAACGGGTGGATCATTCCCAGCACGAATTTGGACTGCTTATATGAAAGGCGCATTGGTCGGGACAGAAGTAACCCAATTCCCGCCCCTACCTAAAGGTCCGTTAAGCACATTGGCACCTGGGAAGTCTCCGGATGCCAACGTATGGGTTACTGCAGTTCCGTCGGCTTCAGTTACTTCAACTGCCGTGCCTTCAGATTCACCAACAGCCGTTCCAACAGAGAGCGCCACTACTTCTCCGCCAGCAGTAGATAAGAATCACGCGTTCCTGCCCGACCTAACCAATTCTTCGACAGGTGGAGTTTTAGATACGCGTGCAAGTGAATTGTTAATTGCGCTCGGGTTCAATCCGGTGCTCTCACCAGTTGATGGCAGCGACCCGTCATTACCTATGTATGTAATTAGTCAGTCGCCTGCTGGTAACGCAGTGGTACTCAAGGGATCAACAGTCGTACTAACAACTTCAAATATCGCGCCGTAAATTATTTCCAGATAACTGCATCAAAATTTGCAGTTGTATTTCGAACATTGCAAGAAATCTCATCGCCGACTTTTACTGGACAGTTGTCGGCCCACAGCATCGAAACTTGCATGTGGGGTGGCTCAACAAAATTTAAGTTGGCTCCATCGATGGTAAATGGGGATCGGATTTTGCCAACTGCTTGGGCAAGCCCTTCAACAATTGCGATTCCACGTCTACGCAAACTCGAGGTGGTTATGGGAGCAGCAAGCGCGACACCATGTGCGGTGCCTCCGCTAACTACAACCACTTTTCGCCCACCAGAATTTTGTTGGTAGCCAATTCTTTCATTGTCAGTCAGTTCATGAACTACCAAAACTGTGCCAGTAACCGAAAGCGCATTCGCACTGCCAAGCCACAGTGAGGTACCTAACCTGACTTGCAGGTTTACTTCAGGTCGCTCGCGCTTTACTTGGGCAATCTCAGTTGCGCTTAAATGTGAAAGGCTCAAAGTCATTGGCTCACTTGTGGTCTCGGTAACCTCATTAAGCCATGAAATCCAACCAGCAACTTCGCGTACTTTGTTTGAGTTGCTGTTGACCCCGGAAGTTTCAAATTTAGTTAATTTACTAATAGTTGGTTGCACGATTGGCAAATGCAAAGAGAAGCCGACTACAGATATGTGTTGGCCTAAATTTTTGAGAACGTCAGCTATTTGATGTGGCGCTAACCCAAAGCGATTCATTGAAGTAAGAGCTTCGATCCAAATTTTCTGCACGCCAACCGTTAGGGCTTTCGGTAAATCTGTTGAGCTGACCACAGCAACCAAGCGATCAGCGTGCTCTTCAAGAAGCGCTGCCCACTGGCCCGCGGCTAATGAATCAACTGAACTGAGCGGTTCAAGAACTACAACTTGTCCATCGAAGTTCTCGAGTACTTCACCAGCCTCCCAAATTGTGCCGACACAAACCTGATTTACGTCTAATTTTGAAGCTTCATCAGCCAAGATGCCGCGCCCAAATCCATAGCCGTTGCCTTTGATAACAGGTGTTACCTGTGCACCCGCATCCTGATACTGAGCAACAACACTGCCTAAATGGGTCCGAAACTTATTAGCATCAACGGTCAGTGCGAATGTCATGATTTATCTCCGGCGCCCCATGTAGAACGTAAATGCTTTCGCGAGGATTGGCGATACGTGGTAGTCCCATTCCCCGACATACTCCTGAGCGTATCCGCCAGTTCCGAGTTTGAATTGGATAAGTCCGAACAGATGATTGCTTGTGTCTAATGTGTCGGATATTCCACGTAGATCGTAAGTTGCACAACCGGCAGTTAATGCGTGGCCAATCATCGCCCATTGGATTGCGTTGCTAGGACGAAGATCGCGCGCAGCAGTTGTAGAAGCGCCATATGAATACCAAGCATGCTCGCCGACTTGCGTGAGGGTAGTTGCCGCAATCGCACCGACGTGGTCGTCGTGTTCTGCGATGAACAGCTCAATCCGATTTGGATCTTCGGCTTTCATGACTTTGTACATATGTTGAAAATATTCCAACGGCCGAGGAGTAAATCCATCGCGCTTAGCTGTTTCAACATAGCAAGTATGAAAAGCTGGAATGTCTTCGTAACTTCCAATGCGAATTCGAACCCCAGACTTCTGCGCTTTTCGAATATTGCGACGCCACAGTTGGTTGAAGCCCAGCAAAAGTTCATCTTCAGTTTTGCCACGTAAATTCAATTGGAAAACAAAACGCGGCTGAAAATCACCAAACTCTGCTTCAGCACTGCTCGGTTGTTTCCAACCATTCTTAATCAGTAAGTTCGTAAGTTGATTAGCCGATTCATTAACCTCATTGGGCGCTAGTTCACTAATCTTCTTTGCGTGCGCATCGGCAATCGCATCTTTTAGATTCTCGTTATCCCAAGTGCGTGCCCAAACATGCGGTCCCATCTTGAGTTGAAATATGTTATTTGCTTTAGCAAAACTAACCAGAGCTTGAAGCGCAGCCAAAACAGTTTCTTCTTGGTCCCAAGGCAGGTCAGGACCTTCTGGCAGATAGCCAAAGTGACAATCTACCTTTGGCAATTTACGAGTTAGTAATAAGCCAGCTCCAACTAGTTGATCACCAACAAACCAGCCAAGTGATTTTGCAGACCAATCACATTTGACCCCACCCCAAGCTGGGGTTTGCAAAAATGAAACACTCGGACGCGCATTGATATAGGCCAGATGTTCGTCGGTACTAATTTGTCGCACATCCATGTGTTAAACCTACCGATTGCGTTAGTTCAATGAACTATTCAGAAGTGCGATGTCGGCTACGACACCTTCACTGGGTGTTTCCAAAATCACTGGAGCGTTTGCAGTGGTCAAACAGTGCAGTATGTCTTCGGTAGCGATGTTGCCCTCACCTAAGTTGGCATGGCGATCTCGACCTGAGGCAAACTCATCACGACTGTCGTTGCAGTGCACTAGGTCAATGCCGCCGGTGATGCTGATAATTTTTTCGGCTACATCGTTCATGCTGATTCCGCCCGCGTGCGCATGGCAGGTATCTAAACAGAACCCAACACCGGTTTCGCCAACAAAATCCCAAAGCCGCGCGATGGTGTCCAGGTGGCGCGCCATCGCATGATTGCCACCAGCCGTGTTTTCAATCAAAACGGGGACTTTCATGTCTAGTCCAGAAAGCGCCTTAACCCAATTTTCGAATCCAACCGTCGCATCTTCGTCTTCAGTTATATGGCCACCGTGCACGATTACGGCGCGAGCACCAATCTCGGCTGCTGCATCAACATCGGTCTGTAGCAATTTGCGACTTGGAATTCGTACCTTATTGTTCGGGCTGGCCACGTTGATTACGTAACGTGCGTGAACGTAAATACCGATGTTTTCGGCATCCGCCTGGGCCTTTAGCCCCTGTGCCCCGCCAGAATGTGGGAAAACCGAAGCATTGAACTTCTGAGGTTCACCACAAAAAAGCTGAATATGCGGGATGTTTAGTGCTTTTGCGTCAGTAATTGGGTCATCCGAGCCAATATGGGCGCCGATTGCAATGTTGCTCATTATCTAAGGGTACTCGGGTGATTGGAAATACGAGTTTTAGTTCTAGGGCTTTGTCATTTAGGATTAGAAACCTTGATCCCTCCTGCCACGGAAAGACCGTGGCCGAGTAGTCCATAGGAGGTGGGTATCAGTATGCGTCACTACGAAGTAGTCGTAATCCTTGACCCAGAACTCGAAGAGCGCACAGTAGCTCCATCACTAGACACATTCCTGAATGTTGTTAAGAACGATGGCGGAACTGTTCGCAATGTCGATGTTTGGGGTCGCCGCCGTTTGGCATACGAAATCAATAAAAAGGGCGATGGCATTTATGCGCTCCTTGACATTGATTGCACTCCTGCAGCCGTAGCCGAACTTGACCGTCAACTTTCACTGAATGAATCTGTGCTTCGCACAAAGGTCATTCGGCTCGATAAGAAGTAGGGCTAGTCATGGCACAAGGCGATGTCACAGTCACAGTAACCGGCAATTTAACCGGTGATCCAGAACTTCGGTTCACCCCAAATGGCCAGGCAGTTGCCTCATTTACCGTTGCCTCGACAACTCGCGTTCTCGATCGCAACACTAATGAATGGAAAGACGGAGACACTCTGTTTCTTCGTTGC
>Ga0304728_1002426_pt1 | contig 11886 bp, 10 predicted proteins | sample C_130625_MF_Meta_FD_190476 | JGI IMG/M metagenome (GOLD analysis project Ga0304728, IMG submission 190476) | Freshwater microbial communities from Lake Croche, Canada to study carbon cycling - C_130625_MF_MetaG (v2) (version 2) | ecosystem: Environmental > Aquatic > Freshwater > Lake | place... | reverse complement strand
GAGTTGTAATTTACCACCTGCTGTAATAACTTCGCCAAACTTTTTAGCAAGTAAGCCGGCGTTTGTGATCAAATCATTAATGATACCGCCGCCGGCGCTAGTACCACCCGCAGGAGCACCACCAGTTTTACCTGGCCCAGAGTTATTGGGCATCAAGATGTCCGTTAACATCTTTCTTAGATCATCGGTAGTTAATTCCATGAAAAGAAATCCTTAAAAAGTGCGTATATAAATACACTTACATATATTTATCAGGAGCCAATATGGCCAATAATCCCTTAGAACAGTTTTTTAGACAACCGAAGATATTCATCAATCTGCCCAGCAAGGGTGCATATCATGAAGTAGGAGTAATGCAAGGTGATGTTTCAAACATGCCAGTGTACAGTATGACTGCCATGGATGAGATTATTGCCAAAACTCCAGATGCCATGTTTAGTGGAGAAAGCACAGTACGCATGATACAAAGCTGTTGCCCAAATATCAAGAATGCCTGGGGTCTAAGCATGATAGACACCGACTTGTTGTTTGCCGCAATTCGTATTGCTACATATGGCAACATGATATCCGTAGGGCACACTTGCCCCGCTTGTGAAGGTCATAATGAATACGAACTGGATCTTAGTCGTATCGTGGATCATCTTACTAACTGCAAATACGAAAATACTGTTACATTAGATAAAATAACTATTAGAACACAACCTGTAACTTATAAAGTCAGTACAGACATTGCTATTCAACAGTATCAAATGAACAAACGTTTAGTTCAATTGGAAACTATGGAAGACTCGGATGAAAAGCAAAAAATGATCAATGAGTTGTTTGTTGACATTGGAAAAATACAAACTGAGTTCTTTATTGCCAATGTGGAAAGCATTGATACAGGTAATCAAGTTGTTACTGAAAGAGAATTCATAGTGGAATTCATGAACAACTGCGATAAAACCATATACGATGCTATCAAAAAACAAGTTGAATTGAATCAAGCCACTTGGAAATTACCTTCATACGAAGTCAAATGTACTGAGTGTAACAAAGACAACGAAATTTCAATCACTCTAGACCAATCGAATTTTTTCGCCTAAGCCTGATCTTCCTGTCCGCTGAAGAAATTCAAAAGGAATTGGTTAGGCTAGAAGAAGAAGTCAAAGAATTCAAACAAGAACTGTTTAGAATTAGTTGGTACATGCGGGGCGGAGTCACAGTAAATGATCTGTTGCAGATCTATGGTTACGAAGATCGCATGGGCATGTACAACATCATTAAAGAAAACATAGAACTAACTAAAGAATCTGGACTGCCTTTACTTTAAAGAGCCGTCTGGATTTGTTTCTCTACCCATGAAGTCAAATGTACGCTTGGTAGCTGTGGATGGCACAACTGCTGGCTCCGCATTTGCAGACGCTGGTGCTGCCGGGGCAGCTGGATCCACAGCTTTGGCACCTTGATTTGTTGCAGTTCCAGGAGCCGCTGGTTCTGCTTCTTTTTCTGTTCCAGCTTCGCTATCTTGCTTCTTGGATGCTTCTTGTTCTTTAGCTATGGCAGCATTTACATTTTTAACAATAGTATTGTATCTTTCTATACTGTCTTTGTATTTTGGCATACCAGCTACTTCACTGCCTTGCATCCAATCTGCCAATTCTGTTGCACCATCAGATAACAATAAAGGATTGTGCATTACCAAACTGAGAATCACTTGACTAGGATTTGGATCTTTGGCTATTTCCATTGCTATCAAATTGAATGCCGCCGGAGATGCTATTTTTGTCAATTTAGTCACACCTGGAATAAATGCTCCTATTACTCTAAAAATTCCATAACCGGTGGCAGATACCAGCAGGCTACCAGAAAGTATTTCTAACATTTTGGCCACAGCTTTTTGCATTTGTATATGGTTATACAGCACAAACCATTCTTCTATATTTTCAGGCTCCCGGCCCTGATATGACATGCCTTTTAACTGACCAGCATCTTTCAATTGCTGAAATGCATCGTTATCAGTATCTCCAAGGTATTGGCGTGCCTTGTCCATAGTTTGTTTGTAAGTGCTGATTGGACCATATAGAATTTTACCTAAGATAGCAAGATTTAAAAGAGCATAAACGCCACCAACCATTGCAACCACAGTTGCAACCCCCTTGCCCCATACAGTAAATCTGTTGCCAGATTTTATTTTGCCAGCTTTGGCTTCTGCGGCTAGCTCTGCCACTTTTTTAGCATTTGTAGTACCAAATTGATCTGCAATCCTATCTAGATACTTGGCTTCTGCCAGCTGTAATATATCTTTTCTAGCATCAGGAAACTGAGCAAATAAATCGTTTGGTACTTCTGGTGTACCCGGTGTGGCAGGTTTACCAGGTACAGTTTTCATTGCAGGGCCGCCATCGGCTCCAATAATGGGTTGGCCGTTGGCGCCTAACATGGGTTCTTTGGTTGCTGGTGTAGCTGGTGTACCAGGAGTAGCAGCCTGCTTGGGAGGCACAATTGCTTCAATTGGTCTGGGTTCTGTGAATCTGTTTATTCTAGCATCATACAGTTCGTCTGCATATTTGTCAGCGGCTGAACGTAGCTTGGCAAAAGACTCTCGATCAAGTCTTCCGCCATAACCCAATATTCCGCCTTTCTCATATTTGTCTGCAATCTGTGCCTCTATAAACTCTGCCGCCTTTTCCTTGCCCGCTTTTTTTTCCAAAAAGGTAGCCAGGTCTTCACCAAACAATCGGCCCATTTGATATCGAGCTTTCAATAAAAGGCCCGGCCCTTTACCACCTAACGGGGTTTCATCTAGTCGTGACTCGGAAATAATTTCGTATACTTTCATAGTTTGTTCTCAGTATGATATTTATCAACCCTTATAAGAAGAACTTACGTTCTTCTGTTCATCGCTATCGCTCGAACTTACAGTTTTCTTTTATTATGTATGATTAAACGCGAAGCGTTAAGATATTATCTAGATCGTTCAGTCACACTTTGCCCTGGCGGGCAAAGTATTTTTGGACATTATCTGAGTCGAACAATATCACTTAGCGTTAGCACTAAAACGTAGGCGGTCATCCTGTACCTACTCATGCTGTCTTTATATGACGGCGGGCTTGCAACATACGCTAACATGCTGTAAACCGTGGGGCTACTACCCCTCTTTTAGCCTGGAAAAACTTTTGCTGTTGACTAAACGGATTCTATAGGCATATTCCATCGTCGTCCTGTAAAGGATAGTAATCAACATCTCTGACACCAAGCAGAACTACCTTACCGCCACACATCAGAGCGGATTTCGGACACTATATCAACGCCAGTGCGGGCTTATTTGGTGTTTTACGTGCCTAAAGTATTATGATTTGAGTATATGTGAACCGTGTACACGCACGGAGATTTGACCATTATAATAGTCTTTTGATTCCAGCACACGACGGCTGAACTGTTCACGAGCCTCTATATATGACGTTTCAGCTTTGCTTTTACAATAGAAAAGCACTTCTCGCCGAAAGTTTTCTTGACCTAACTGCGCAATATCCTTGCTCAACTCGGGCGAACTACCATAGTAAGTACGCCAATCGCTGTCAATTTTACCGCGGATTTTCTTTTTTTTCTTAGTGCCGTTTTTTAATTTTACTGTTTTATAAGTAGTTTTAGAAAATTTTGCTAGTTTTTTGCCTATGTACATACGCCCTGTAAGCATGTTTGTTATAATATAAACAAACCCAACACACTCTTCGGGCAATTCTTCTATAAGTTGATTTTCGTAGTACCAAGACATAATATATGTATATTAATCATCTTGGAGACCACCTGCCTTTTGGTTTGCCTTGCGTTGTGCCTTGTCCTGATCCAGCCAAACACGATACTGCTGTACATGTTCTCTACGTTCACGGGCTATAATTCTAATCTGCGCTAGCCAGTAGCGCATGTTCTCTCCTGCTCGTCTAGTACCGCGAGCTTGCCACTTTTGATTTTCTTTAAAATACTCTTTAAAAGCCGCCATGAGACGTTCATGAGATTCCTCATTTTGTTCTGATGACGGCTGGACATGTTTACTCATTAATCTCTAAATCATTGGCATAGCTGGTAAAGCCATTTTCCTTGATAACTTTTAACACATTGTTTACACGACCGATTAGTTCGTCCTTGTGCGATATTAGGAAAATGTTCTTTTTACGTTCACGAGACATTTTCTTAAGTACTGCCAATGCGCCTTCTACACCGGCAGCATCTAAGCCGTTGTCAATAAGTTCGTCTACAAATAGCAAGTTGATCTGCTGGTACAAACTTTCCCACACATCACGGAAACTCCATGACAAGCCCAAGATAAGTCTATTGCGTTCACCTCGACTTAGATTGTCAAAATCCAAGTCTTGCCCTAGTTGTGTAATTTCAACAGTAAGGTCATTCTTAAACATGACGGTATGTGGCAAGCCCATTTTGTCAAGATAATAAGTTAGACGGTTGTTCAAATATGCTAGGTTTTGATCAATAATCTTTTTACGAATAAACGAATCCTTGCTGGTCAATAGTTTAAGTAAAAACTCTTGATGGTCTTTAAGTGTGTTAAGCTCATTGACCTTATCCCATGTGATTTCCTGCATGGCTGTATCAGTCAACTCATCGATTTGTTCTTGGTAAGGATCTGTTTCCCCGTCCTTGATAGTCAACTGTGTTTCTAAACTCTTCAGATTGTTTTGATGTTTAAGTGCTTGCTCGACAGTATCATAATAAGTTTCTGGACGAGCTGCCACTTCACCGATAGCTGTAATTTCTTTGGTAATCTTAACCGTGTCGGCAGTGACTTTGTCAAAGTACTTTTGTGCTTCTTCCAAGTGTTTGGTAGCTTCGGCAGTCATCTCCCCGTGCTTATGATCATGTAGTTCTTGGTCGCAAGCGTGGCATTTTTTATCTTGCAGTTTAGCAAGCTCGCTAGCGTACTTTTTTACGCTTCGCTCCGCTTGCGCTGTCGCGCTGTCGAGCGTGGCCCGCTCCTTATTTAGGCTTTTCAGCTCGGCCGCTTTTTCTTCATATGCTTTGAGCTCAGCATGTTTGGCCAGTTCAGCTTCAATATCAACACCTTCAAGTTCAACAATAGCACGGGCAATTTTTTCTATTTCTTGATGATGTTGATTATTCCAAGCACTTTGTCTAGTCAGCAATCCGTCAATACTGACCTGTATCTTTTCATTGCTTTTACGTGCGGCTTCTATGTTAGCAGTTTCTTGCGTAACTTGGTCTTTAGTCAGCTTGATCATTTCTTTCAAGCTCTCTGCTTTTTCACTCAGGATAGTAATACCTAGCAGTTGTTCAATGATCACACGTTGGTCGTTAGCCCGCATTGATAAAAACGGTTCTGTGTAAGTGTTAAGTGCAACCACGTGCTTGAACATATCGTGACTCATGCCCAGTAAGTCATCTAAGTCCTTCTGGGTTTCACGCATATCTCCCTGTGCGTCATCTGTTTCAGCAGTTTCTTGCTCTTGGTCATTGACAAAGAACTTTAGTACATTGGGTTTACGTCCACGTTCAATTCTATAGTCTAGCCCGTCTTTTTCAAAGCCCAAAGTAACTAACATTCCTTTGTTATTAATCTTGTTAATAAGATTATCTTTTTTGATGTTAGTTAACGCATTGCCAAATAGAGCATAACTGAGTGCATTTATAATGGTAGTTTTACCTGTACCATTTCTGCTACCATTATCATCTCCGCCTTGATCCAAGTTCTCGCCTAGGACCAGTGTTAAGTTTTGCTGTGCAAAATTTACTGCTTGAGTTTGGTTGCCCACACTCATAAAGTTTTTAACTGTTAATTCTTTTATCTTGATCATAGGCTATTGTAAATTGACAACAATGTATTCTTGTCGTAAGTATCACTCTCAATGTTAATAATTTGACTGCTAACAATTTGATCTACACTTTCAAATGCTTGAATATCAATGTTGGTGTTAATCTCGATATCTTTCTTTTCTGCAATTAGTGTAAGTTCACGAATATCATAATCTGATATAAATTTCTCTTTGATAAAACTAGCTTCTTCATAGGTAATATCAATATCTAATGTAACACGCAGATGTTGTTTAGTTTTAATAATTGTATCCGCACCGTCGATTAGTTCGCTAAGTTTCAGTGTACGGAATGTAGGCTGATTATCCCAAGTATGATATGTAGGAGTTCCGTCCCACTCTAACGTCATCATTCCTCGCTCGTCATCCCATGTATCTGCATAGTTGTGCGGAAACGCATTACCGATGTAGACTACGTTGCCCTGTTGCTGACGTTTGTGAAAGTGTCCGCTGAATACATAGTCTGGGCCACGTAAGTCTGCCGCTTGTAGTTCTCCATGATCTGGCATTTGTACCATTGCGTTCATGTAGAACAAAGGTAATTCAAAGTGTCCAAAGATATATTTGCTCTTAGAGCCTTTTAAACTTTTCCACTCGTTGCCGACGAGCCAAGGGCATAGTGTAACATTGCCAATGGTAGTAGGTTCATGCACCACAGTAATTCCAGGTATGTACTTACCGAACTCGACTGAATGGATATCCCGCTTGTCTTTGTAATATAGATCGTGATTACCAGGGAAAAAGTAAAATTGATCAAACGCCTGACCGAGCTTTTCCAGGGCCCTAAGGCTATAGTCCATAGTAGTGATGTTAAGACTGTTCCGATTGTGATGCCAATCGCCCATAAAAATTCCTGTGTCACAACCTTCCTCCTTGGCTTTGGCAATGTACCAGTCTACAAAATCCTCGCAGTCTTGATTGTGTACACTACTGTTGGATTTTAATCCGAAATGGATATCTGTAAAACAGGCTACTTTTTTAAACAAATTACTCACTAGTATTTTCCTCATTGCGTTTCAAAGCCGCCGCATGTTCTCCAGCACCAGTTCTACTGTAGCTAGGATTCATACCATTAATTTCTAAAATGTCATCGCGGATATTTTGATTACGCTTTTCAATGTTAATAACACGAACAAAACTGTTAGTCACAGCCGCAGTAAAATAAGCAAACGGATTGTCCGATTTGCTTTCGTCAAATTGTAATCCAATTTGTGTTAACTGTAGAATAGCTTGACCCTTCATTTCGTCATTGTATGTGTAGCCACGAACGTTGCCGCGAGTAGCATACCTCTCACACAATTTTAACATCATTCGCGCCAAGGTGTTAGTAATTTGGCCCGCATCTTTGTCAAAGTGTCCTTTGTCCAATGTGCCCTTCCAATGACTCTTACCTACACAAATTAACTCATCTTCGTCGTTAAATTTCCAATGTTGGAACGGCGGAAAGTTTACTTTGTCTCTATGGTCAGCAAGACTTTTAGGGTTTTTCTTGCGGGTGTTGTTCAAAGGAATATGATCGAATGTCATGATCCTAAAAACTAGATCTGTCTTTTGGATCTTCTTATAATCAACTTCGCAGTCTGCTTGTTTGACTTTTTCCCCGGCTTTCTTGCGGGTTGCATATTCCAAATCGCCTATACGTTTGGCTTGATTTCTTTTGGCTTCTGCGATGGTTCTAATATTGATTTTATCTACACTGGGTAAAATGATATCATATTGATGATACTTTGGATCGGTAAAACTACAATATGAAGTTTTTGATCTATGTATTTCTAACAACATATCCTTGTTGTTTAGGTAATTTACTTTTGCTGTCATCCTTGAAGAGTCCTCTTATAAGTTATTATAAACTACGCACATTAAAAAGTCAACTAAATACTATACCAAAATAGGAATAAGACCATGGGATTACTAGACACACTAAGCGGCTCAGCCAACTTGCTAGGAGCAGGTACTAGTGCTATTAGAACGGCAACTAACATGTCTGCGGCTATCAGCACCGCATATTCCAGCGATGGTGGCGGAAATGTTGCGGCAGCTCTAAGAGCAGTTAATTTACCAGCGGCCGGAGAAGCAGTTGGCGATATACTGAGCGCAGTAGCTACATTTGGCGGTGATGCTAATGCTAACGATTGGCGTGCCAGACTAAGTTTGGCCAACTGGACTAGTTTCAAAAGCAGTCCTGTTTTAAAACCATTAAAAGATGCCGGCGGCTTAATTTTACCATATACTCCTAAAATTACAATTGCAAGTAGCGCAAGCTATCAACCAATTGATACTGTACACACAAACTATCAATTTCAAGCATTTAAAAATAGTGATCCTGGACATATACAAATTGAAGGTCCTATGTATGTTGAAGATGCTACACAGGGACTTTACTGGATTGCCATGGTGCATTATTTAAGAAGTCTTACCAAAATGTTTGCTGGAAATGATTCTAAGGCCGGAAATCCTCCTCCAGTTATCTTCTTTAATGCTTATGGAAATTTTGTGTTTAAAAATGTACCAGTGGTTGTAACTAAGATGAGCATAACAATGCCTAACGATTGCGACTATATTGGATGTAATGTAGTTGGTAGCGCCGCCGGTGAGATACAAGGCGTTGCAGATAGTCTAGGAGGATTAGCTAGTGTGGGCGCTGGCTTAATAGGTGGATCACAAGGCATTGGCGGAATATTAAACGGCGTTAGTGCCATTGCTGGCGGCGTCGGCCAAGTGGCAGGTTTATTAGGTTCTTTCGGTATTGGTGGCACAGCAAGTGGCGGTGTTGCCCATGTACCTACTAAAAGTACATATAGTATAACACTACAACCTATATACAGCAGAAATAGTGCTCGTAATTTTAGTCTTGATAGATTTGTTACTGGCGGATATCTCAACAATAGTTTTGGATATATCTAACTATGAAAACTAACTATTCTAATACTAGTCCTTGGTTTACTACGAAAATAAAAAAGAACTATCTTGGCATTTTGTCTATTAGACCAGTAAGTGCAGACGTGGATGATTTCCTCTACACAATAGAACCACAGTACACATATCGTCCTGATTTATTAGCTTATGACTTATACGGAGAACAAAATCTGTGGTGGGTTTTTATGCAACGAAACTTAGATGTTATACAAGATCCTATTTTGGATTTTGTTCCTGGTGCGCAGATATATATACCTAAAGGTAGCAGTTTAAAAATTGTGCTAGGACTATAAAATGAGTTTAGATGGATTATCTGGTGCGATAGATTCGGCCACACAAACAATCAGCAGTGTTGGTAAAGCTGTAAACACGTTTGTATCAACCGGGCCTATTGGTGGACTAAGTTCAGCATTTAGCAGTATCTCTGGTGCTCTTAGCGGGCTTGGCAATTTTCTTAAAGGACTAGCCGCCGGGCAATCGCTGCCTCTTAAAAATCCATTATTTGCCTATGCCAGTTATACGTATGTGTTGGGGATAGGAATACTTACAGAAGAAGATTTAAATTATCCAGACAAAACTTACAAAGCCGGCAAGCGTATTCCATTGATTTGCAAAGATGCCAATGCTGATCCTAGCAACAGGGTAAACACAGTTTACGGTAAATTTGATTTTTTCATTAATAATGTTGAACTGAATAGTGTTATTGGTTGGGAGCAAGGCTGTAATAACACTAACGTGATGAATTTTAGTTTTGATGTAATTGAGCCATATAGCATGGGATTGTTCATGTTGGCGTTACAACAAGGCGCACAAGACAACGGTTGGGACAACTGGCGCGAATGCCCTTTTGTACTTACTATTGATTTTCGTGGAAATACTGAAACTGGATTAATAAAAAGCATTCCTAACACTAGTAGACAAATACCATTTAGTTTTGTAGACTTACAAATGACTGCAAGCGAAAAAGGCAGTGTGTACAGATGTAGTGCCATGCCTTGGAACCAGTTAGCGTTAACAGACGATGTTGCTAATACCAAGAGCGACAGTTCGGCAGTGGGTTCTACTGTACAGGAAATTTTGCAGTCCGGTGAAAATAGTTTGCAGAAAGTTCTTAATCAACGTATGAAAGAAATGGAGAAGCAGGGAATCGTAGATAAGGCAGACGAGTATTTGATATTGTTTCCGTCAGATCCTGCGAGTAGTGCAGACGGCAGTCAAAGTGACGACAATACTGAAAATACAAATAGTGCGGCCACCGAGTCTGTTACTGATTCTCCAAATGCGGCAAGTTTGTACAGTTCGTTAGGCGTATCTCGTAGTAAAACTAATCAAACACTAGTACAAGATCCAGATAGTGCCAATGTCATAGGACAAGCCAGTTTAGGATTTGACGAAAAGCGCAAAGGTGATCCGTCGTTCGGTAAAGATCATGATATGTATGATGCAAAGACTGGTGTGTTCAACCCTGGTAAACTTGTAATAGATGGTACTAGTACTGAAATGCGATTTAGCCAAGATACTAGTATTCCGGCGGCAATTAACCAAGTTATACTCCAAAGCAATTTTGTAAACACAACACTTGATAGTAGCAAAATAACACCTGATGGTTTTAGAGAATGGTATCGTATCAGCCATAAAGTCTATACCATAGGTGAAACACAAAACAATACCGGATTAAAACCTAGATTAATTGTGTATCAAGTAGTACCATACAAAGCCCACGCCAGCAGATTATTACCTCCAGGTGTCAAAGCTCCAGGATTTGAAAATTTAAAAGAGCAAGCAGTTAAAAAATATGAATATATCTATACAGGGCATAATGTAGATATTATAAAATTTGATATTAAGTTTGTTAATGGCTTTGTATACATTATGGGTGCCGATGGATTAACTAAAACTCAAGATAAAGTTACAGCTAACCAGACCGGCGCACAAGAGCCAGACAAAAAAGAAAATGTTAGATTTATGCCGAACGGCAAACCAATTTCAAAAGAACCTGGAATTGTTCCTACAATTTTAAAATGGACCAACACACTGACCGGTCAAGATCGTAGAGGCGGCGGCGGCCAAGAAGGTGAAGCGCAACGTGCGGCCAAGTTGTTTAATCAAGCACTTAATAATCCATTTGATATGTATAATTTAGAAATGGAAATTATTGGCGATCCGTACTTTATTGCACAAAGCGGCACAGGAAATTATACTAGCGAGCAAGCTACCAGTAACTTAAATACCGATGGCACTGTGAATTATGAAAGTGGAGAAGTTGATATTTTAGTTAATTTTAGAACTCCTATAGATATTAATCAAAGTACTGGTTTATATAACTTTGGCGGAATTAGCAAAACAGCACCTGTTACACAGTTTAGCGGACTATATTGTGTACAGACTATTAAGAGCAAATTTGCCGAAGGTAAATTTACGCAGGTATTGACAGGCTTTCGCCGCCCAACACAAGAGTATACAGATGAGCCGTCGTCAGAAGATTTGCCATCAACAACTAGAACAGTAACTGAAGAATCTAATACAGATTCAGATACAGAAGAATCAGGAACCTAATGTCAAACGACCAAACAAAAATCAGTGCCCAAGGAGCAGAACCACGTCCCGGTCCGTTCCTAGCCCGTGTGGTTAGTCATATGGACAGTACCTATATGGGTATGCTACAAGTTGAAATATTACGACCTACTGGTAACACCGGTGACTCTGGACAGTTACACCAAGTAAAGTATATGAGTCCGTTTTACGGAGTCACTAGTGCAGACTTTGTTAGAGAAGATCCTAACAACTATAATAACACTCAAAAAAGTTATGGCTTTTGGGCAGTTCCTCCGGATGTGGGGACTACTGTTGTTGTTATCTTTATTGACGGCGATCCTAAACGTGGTTACTGGATGGGGTGTGTTCAAGACGAGGGCATGAACTTTATGGTTCCTGGAATTGCCGCTACTGAAAGTGTAGTAGACGAAACTGATAGGATGCCAGTAGCCGAGTATAACAAACAAATAAATTCAGTAACAGCTACAGATACTACCAAGAATAAAAAACCTCGCCATCCTTTGGCAGATGCATTAGAATCACAAGGACTGCTAAAAGACGATATTCGAGGACTTACCACCAGTAGTGCTCGCAGAGATATACCCAGTAT
>Ga0304728_1002421_pt1 | contig 11904 bp, 9 predicted proteins | sample C_130625_MF_Meta_FD_190476 | JGI IMG/M metagenome (GOLD analysis project Ga0304728, IMG submission 190476) | Freshwater microbial communities from Lake Croche, Canada to study carbon cycling - C_130625_MF_MetaG (v2) (version 2) | ecosystem: Environmental > Aquatic > Freshwater > Lake | place... | reverse complement strand
GTCTTGAGGCTGCATTGTGTTCAGCTCTTAAAGTTTGTTCATTTCCAGTTAATACACCTGGTCTAATCTGTCCACTATCTTTTAAAATAGGTTGTAAGATTTGAGATCTAATAGCTTGTTCTTCTGGGCTTACATCGCCAGCAATTTTAGCTAATTTAATCTGTGGGAATAATTCACCACGACCATAAGATTCTCCAGAGAGCTTTCCAGAGAAAGGATTATGTTCCACCGCTGCAGCACCCACACCACTTAATGTAGAAATAGGAGTTACATTGGCCGGCATCTCTGGCACTCTTTGTAAAGATGGCTCAGTCAATGCATATTTACTTGGCATTTTAGGAGCATTAATCTCCGGAGGCTTTTGATACCCCATACGACCAAGCAATTGGCTCTCTACACCTAACATTGGTGGAAGTGGTGCTGATGTACCTAATACTTTTTTAGGAACTTCTCCGAGCATTTCAACAAGGTTCTGCCCTGTTTGAGTTTGTGGCTTATATTGGAACTGACTAATCAATTCACTGCGTTTCTTGGCCTCTTCATAGGCAGAAGGTTGGCTTCCTTTGGGAACATACCCATAAGCCATTGCGGATGGAATTGCAGTCACTGCATCAGTGGCCATTGATCCGGCAGCCTCAATACCACCCAATAACTTCTCAAGCATTGTATTCGGTTTAACTTCTTGAGGAGCGACTGTTTGACCTAAGCCAATTCTTGATAAGGCAGCAGTCATCACATCTAAAGGAGAATAGACTTTATTCTGTTGTGGCTGTCCTTGTTCTGGCACTAAAGATTCAGCTTGTTTTAATAAATCAGCACTTGAAACACCTTGGAAGGAAGGAGCTACATATGAAGCCTTTGGATCAATCTGAACATGAACTGGATCACCTTTCTTTACCAATGGTCTGTGTAATCCATATTGTGCCAAGAATGAATCTGGCACACTGGTTGGCAAATCAATTGCATTTTGATGCACCATCGATGCACCTTTTGGTACATCAGCCGGAGTAAATATCCCCTTTTCACCAGCTGCGGCTCTTTTCTTTAAATCTTCTTGTTGCTGGGCAGTACGAGCTCCACTCGTAATTGGCAAATCCAAACCTTTAGGATTTAATTCTTTGTTGTTCTTCCAATCCTCTTGCATCTTTACAATTCGATCTTGCAAATCAGGATTTAAACTTTCTAAATCAATTTTAGAAGTTTTACGAAGTGGAACAGTATCCTTAGGAATCTCTAATTCAGAAAACGTGACACTACCTTTAGGTTCTTTATATCCACCTTCAGCTAATAAATCTTTAGAAGAAATTAATCGTGCCATTATTGACCTTTAGTAATTAATTCATTAATTTTGTCGATATGTTTTGCTGCCTCAACAAATCGCTTAGATTCTTTTCCACCTAAATTATCAACTACTGAAGCAAATGCTTTCGGATCTGTTTTTTTATTAATCATTGCATCATATAAACGAATAGTATCAATATCTAAAATTCTGTTCCATTTATCTTGAAATTCAATTACTTTCTCAGGTGATTTTGAATATTTTTGAACACCTTGATAAAATAAATCATTTACTTCACCCATTGTTCGATTTACTCGAGCTGCTTCAATAATTGATTTTCTATCCCAAGATGTTGTTCCACTAATTTCACCAGCCAATTTTTGACCAGCATCAGAAGAATTAATGCCAGGAGTTTTAGCTAATAAAGCAGTATTTTGAGATAAAAAATGACCTAAAGAGTTGTAATCTGTAACTGTATTTCCTGTAAGTTTTTCTGGGATAACAGCAAAGTTACCTTTTAAATCATTTAATATTCCAGAAGCTGTTCCGGTTGAGGCCTTCTCTGCATATTCAATAATTTTTCCAGTATTAAATCTTAAATTTGGAACATCACCAGCTTTTTTACGAGCATCATTATATAGTTCATTTCCAGCTTTTAAATTGGTTTCAATAGTCGGAGCTAATGCAGTTACTGGTGGCTTTTGTGGTAGCTGACCTTGTTGCATTGGACTCATACCACTTTGAGGCATTCCACCTTGATTCATTCCACCTTGAGGAATAATTGTTGGAGCACCACTTGGATTCATAATGTATTTAGTGCCGGCTGGCAATCCTGTTCCATCGCCTTCTTGAGCAACTAATTGAGTGCCTGTTGGTAATTGACCTTGAATAAATCCGGATGGAGAAGTCTGGCCTGTTAATGGCTTTACAGTGAGTATTTGAGTTCCACCACCAGTGCCAACATACTGCTGTTGTGGTAATAACTTACTGAACAAAGTTTCATTATTCAATGTAGCTCTTTGTTCAAATTTAATCCAATTATGTAAAGCATCTCGATCTTGTTCCGCATTACCAGTTTTAGGTGGTAATGTAGCCATATGAGTGCCAGCTTCTTGTGGACTAAAGACACCTTTGCGAACTAAATCAGCAAATAAATTTATAACTTGATCTCTATTAACTTCCTTGCCTTCATCAATACTTGCTACTAATGGCCCAATTCTTTGACCAGCTAACCCATTTTTAGTAGCTAATTTATTTAATTTTGCAATGTCTGAGTTTGTTTGGCCAGTTTCTAATGTATATAATTTTGCTGCGAAATCTGGTAAGTTTAAAGAAGCATTTGGATCTTGAGCCAATTTAGCAATGATTGCTGGAACATTTCTATTTCCATTCGCATCAGTAAATTCTTTCATCGCTGCTGATACTGCTTTATTTGATTCTAAGCCTGATTGAGCTTGTTCTAAAGCAATCCTATTCTTAGCAACATCTTGGCCAGCTTTATAGCTTTCTAAAATACCTCCAAATTCAGGAGTTACCATTTTATTAGGTACTACTTGAGTTGATTGAGCTAAGTCCATTATTTTATTCCTTATGGTTTTGTTGGGGTTGCACCATAAATACCAGCTCCAGCTTTAACAAGACCTAATAAACTATTAAATGTATTAGCTTCTTGAGCTCCTGATCCGACTGTTCCCTGAGAAATCGCATTACCGATATTCACTGCAGAGTTGTAACCACCTTGACCAACACCAGCAGCAGCATTTTGACCTAATGTTAATAAAGATAGTAATGGATTTGTATTCGCTTGAAAACCTTGTAAAGCATTTTTAAATTGATCGTTATAAGTTGTATTAGCTAATCCTGTTGTATAGTCAGCAAGAGCTTTACCTTGTGCTCCAGATCCCAATAATCCCTGAGAAGATAAAGCATTATTTGTATTTTTTAAACCTTGATTTAATATAAATTGATAAGCTGGTGTATTTGCATAATTTTGAGGATTAAATTGAAACCCACCACCAGTACCACCAAGTCCTAATAAATTCATCAAATTTGGCATCGCAGTTGCACCAAAATTTGCATAAGGAGATAAATTTTGTTGAAGCTGTGTATATGCATTTGCTTGAGCATCAGCTTGCTGACGTGATGCTAAATTAGAAGCATCTGCTTGCTGTTTAGTTCCAAATAAAGCACCGACTGCATCCGTAATAAAACTCATTTATCTACTCCCCATCATGACCATTGCATGAAATTTGTTATCTCTGATATAGGCTTTCTTGATTCTTCCTTCTTCAATAAACCCACACGCTTTACTCAATTTTAATGCACTTTTGTTCCAATCGCCAATAGGAGCAATGAACTTGCAAGCTCCACGATTTCTCATCTCTTTTATGCAATGCTCAACAAACTTTTGCGTTTCTTTACACTTCAACAAACAAACATGAATCTCATAGGTTGATGGAGTTACCATCCTAAACATGACAAACCCACATTCATGCAAAAAATAATCAGCAGTATCAGAATAAGTAAATTGTTTTTTCTCTACTCCATCAACTCGGACCGAGTTCCAGACTCGATCATTTTGCATAATTGATTCAATAAACTCTTTCACGCAGCCACCCAAGCAGTTCCGTTATAGAATGCTGGTGATTTAATTGCTCCACCACCGACTAATACTCCTAAGAATGTTGGAGTTACTGCATCAGTAACATAAGTTCGCATTCCAATTGTTCCAGCCGGTAATGTGGCCACTGTAAAACCAGTTCCAATAATCGGTTCTTTGATGGTTGGCTTGTTATCTAAAACAACATTTGTGCCTGTGCCAGTTACTGAATAAGATGATCCCCAAGCACTACCAGTTGAATTTGGAATGCCAGCACTAGGATAAATCATTGGCAAACTATTACTTAAAGTTCCAGCAGAAAAACCTAATCCTGTTCCAATCGTTACACTATTAAATCCACCACTACCATTACCCCTTAATATACTTACACCACTTGTAGGTGGTGCATAATCAGTGCCAGATACTGCTGCGGATAGTGCAGTACCATTTCCCTTTACTAAGCCACTAACAGTGGTTTTAAGGGTAACTGTTGCTTCATTATCTACTACATTTACAGTGCCAGCGAATCCATTTGTAGTCGCAATAATCAAATTAACAATTGCTAATGTTTGAACTTGAGTAAGATTTAAAGCTGGTGTTTCATCAGCACCTGTTCTTTGATAAAGCTGAACTAAAAACATTAACCAAGGCACAGTTAAATTCTTATTATCATCCACCAAAGGAACATTGAGGACTGGAAGATTAGTAGATAGGTTTGCCATTATTGATTATTACTTGACGCATCAATAAAAACACCATTCAACGCAGTTCGAACTGGTGGACTCCATGATACTTCAAACACTCGATCACGAGCCATACCTAATCTGTTCCATTGCATGACTGTAATATACTCACCTTCCATACCTAAACTTTGGAATACTGGATTGCCATAAGTCTTGCCACGATCATTTGACCATCTTAAACCAACATTAATCTCTTCATTGTTAAACCCATTCCCTGATTCCATCTCAAGAATCAAACTACGATAACGTACACGATTTGAACTATCATCTTCCATGTGATAAAAGGTACGCACTCTAGTAATTACTTGTCCATTATCTGTATAGTTATCCTGATCAATTGCGTAAAGATTTCCTGTTTCCCAATCTCCAACAATCAATTTCCCATAAGCAAATGCAAAGCAATTTGAGCGATGACGATTAAAGCCACCTTCATTATCGATGTAATTCCACTCATTCCACTGCTGATTAGATAAGTCATAAACCCATGTCTTATTGGCAGTTGGGAAAGTTACAACATAAAAAAAATGGCCATTTAACTCATAGGTATAACCAATAGCATCAGCTAAAGTCGGATACCCTTGCAATTCATTATTGATTGCAAAAGTAGAAATAATATTAGCAGCGAAGTTAGCAGTCTTACAAATAAAGGCTTGTCCCTGTGGTGATTGTGCTACCCAATAGAGCTCACCATCCATTTGAGCAATAGAGTTGGTGGCTGCACATCCATATTGCATGAATGAACCAGGCAATCTTCCAAATGGGAAAGTGGTGTTTCCTTGGTTAAACCAAACTTCAGTTGTAATCTTTCCAAATAAATAAACATATCTTCTAGTAATGCCAATACCAATAAGAGAATCTGAAAATCCTGTGGTTGAAGCATAATCAATTGGATCAAAAGTAGTGCTATTTGGCAGTGAAATATACCATTGACGAGTACCAATTCTATTTAATACAAAGTAGCCATCAACATAATTAACTTGATTGCCACCATAAAAGCCTGGCTGACTAATCTGTGAAAAAGTATTTGTTGCTAAATTGATTTGCCACCCATTACCATAAATGCCATCAACTAAGATAATGTCATTTGTATTATCGACCATTGATACTGGACCACTAATTGAAGTAATTGTCCCAATAACTGTAAAAGCCCATGAACTGCTAATTGTATAAACTTTATTGCCACAAACACCATACAATTGCCCATTTGTTGCAAAATATAATCCTCTCCATGAAGTAGGAGCAACAGAACCCATTAAGGTTAAGCCTGGTGTTGGATAATGTGTAAAAGGGAAAACAGAAGTTTGAGGGTTTGCCTCTAAATAAAGATTAATACATCTTTGAGCTGAAGCAATTACGCTCCTTGCCTGATAAGCACCATTGGATAAAGCAATCTTTGCCATTACCCAGCACTTCCAACGTAGAAATCACCATAAATATTGTATGCTCCAGACTTGCCTCTTAAGGCCACCGGCATATGCAACAATGGGATCTGTGAGTTGTTTTCCATGATGGCTCTCATGGATACTTCAGCATAACGAGTAATCTTTGGATTCTCAGGCAATCCGTATATCGTTAGTATACGATCTGCAAGATTCCATTGCATCGCATCCAAATACTCAGCTGGCATTACGATTACTTCACTTAAATTTTGGAATGCTTGTAACTGTGTCATCACAGTTAAGAATATTTGATATTGATTGTTTGGCACTGGCCACACAAATACATTACCTACTGGGAAGGTTGAATCATAAAACACATACTGAGGAAACGCATTTAATGTCTTAATGCTGATTCTGTCGTAATCTTCTTTGGCTCTTAATACTTGTAAAGGATAATCCACTGGCAAATTAGAACCACCTTGCATCCGAATGAATGCAGCTTCTATTTTTGCTGGTCTTTCAGTATTGAATTGTTGGCCTAGACCAATGGTGTAAGATGTTGCACCAGTTGCAGTGATGCTAACAGTCTTTAAGTTGTAAACCATATACCTTCTGCGTTGCCATTGGGCAATCATCATATTCAGCATATTGAAACAATCGTTAATATCTTCAGGCAAAGATGATTGACCTACACCCACCACGTTTGCAGTCTTGAGAGCTAGATTAACAATGTCCCTCGGAGTGGTTGGCAATGGCTGACTCATATCTATCCTTAAATATTAAATAATGGACTCCCTTTTGGGAAGCCCATTAAATACAACTACAACGCAAATTAAACTACGTCAGCGACTACGCAAGCCCATTCAGGTTTGATTGCTGCATAACCATATAGAATGTCCATACGAGTAATCAAGCTATCTGACATCACGTCATAGGCTTCAATCATTCTTAAAGAGATTCCATCAAACTGTGCTCTTGCAGCCTGTACCACACCAGCTGTTGGCATTTCTAAGTCAGCACAAGCTAAAGTAAATGCTTCTGGGAAGTAAGCCAAGTTCTGACGATACTGTGAACCAGCCGGCATTACTAAGCTAATTGCAGCTGAGTTTGCTGGTGATGCAGTTACAGTATTGAATGCTGCCGGAGCTGCAATGATACCAGGGTAAATTGGAATAGATGTTGCACCAGATGCCACGTTTGCAGTAACAACGAACTGACGTAACTGACCTTGTGAAGCACCAGTTAATCTATTAATTGCATATACACCAGCGATAGTGATGATGTCACCTTTAGTCAATGTACCTGTAATAGCGTTCACAGTTAAAGTTGTACCAGTCTGTGAAGCACCATTCACTGTACCAGCTGTAAATGTACCAGTTGTGTGAACTAAAGTAGTCTGATCGTACATCCAATCAAAGCCTAAAGTATCACGACTGATAATGCCTGTTTCATACTGATCTGCAATTTTTACCTGTGGGTTAAACAAACCAGCCAATGAGCTGATAGTTCTAGACTGGGTAACTGGATCAAGAATAATCTTACGATCCATACGGGGACATAAGTTCTGATCGAGAGCTGCACCAGCCTGTAACCATTGAGCAGCTTGTGGGCTGTTAATAGTTGTGCCAGATAAGTTTGCGACCATATTGCTTGAAGCATTTACTACGTTCATTAAGTCAGCAGCAACATAAGCAGCCAAACGATTTACTGCTGGAGCTAATACACGCTCAGAGAAATCATCTAATTGCATTGTCTTTTCAGCTGTACCGAAAGAAATAGGTACGTTTGCTTGAGTTGCAACAGTCAAAGTTGTATTCTGCTCGTTAGTGCCTTGAGGAGTAATACTTGGACCAGTTGTTACTGTGTAGTCATTGGGTAAACGAACACGAAGAGTGCTTCCGATCTTAGCTCCGGATCGAGCGAATTGATCATCATACTGACGTGATACTGTTCTTAAAAAAGCATTGGTTTGAGTGAACAGACGCACCGCTTCGTTGGTGATCTGATCAATCGTTAATAAAGCATTAGTAGTCATGAATAAACTCCATAAATTAAGGAAAAAAATAATAAAAAATACTTACTTTTCGCTTGGCTAGAGGAAATTATTCACGCCTATTACAATGATTATCGGCTCATTTTGGCCTATGAAAACATTTTACCCCCTATTATTAAAATTATCAACAATAAGGGGTAATAGATTATCTTCTTCTTCTTGCGTTCTCAGATCTCCACTTAATCCATGCTTGAGTATCTGAAGGGCTTGGCTCTGCTCCACCACTTGATCGGCTAGATCCGCCATCCACATCCCCTACTGGAGCTGGTGCATTGGATTTCTGTTTGCCTAATTCTTTTGTGGCCTTTGATGATAATTTAGTCAATTCGACTCCCATTTGCATTGGACTTAGATTCGCGATCCTAATTGCTTCGTTAATATTCTCAGACTTGCCAAGGAAGGTAATTACTTTCTCAGGAGCTGGAATTGCAGCTAAAGCCTGGAGGAAATCTTGGCCACCAACACCAGCCAATTGAAGATTCGTTACCGACTTGTCGTATACATCACCAAACTCTTCTTTTGCATTCTTTTCAATCTCAGTCATTTTATTAACAAATGATTGCTCTTGAACTTGTTGGGCTGCAATTTGTTTAGCATATGTCATTGCTAATTCTTGAATATTCTCTTGTGGAGAATACGTTTGTTCTTGCGAAGGTTGATATTGTTGCTTAGACTGCATTTCCTCTAGTTTCTGCTTGGCTGCATTCTTCTCGGCAGCCAGCTCACCCATTCTTCTACGAGCCCAGTCCGGCAGTTCGTTATAAGAATTTTCTTGTTTTGCTTCTTGTTTTGGTTCTTCAGTAACTATTTCTTGAGGTAATTCAGCATCTATTTGCGTTGTAGATTGCTCACTCATTATTAAATTCCTTCAGGTTGTATTTGCGGTTGTTGTTGTGGAGATTCCATTTCTTGCGGTTGTTGCTGAGTTGGTTCTTGAATATTTGGTAAATAATCATGAATCAATTGCGATGGATCAAATTGTGTCTGATCGTATTCGACTGCTGGGGGTTGCTGTACTTCTATTTCTTGATAAGTCTTTTGAGCAATAGCATTCATTTGCTCTGGTTTCATGTTGGCTAAAATAGCTTTCAATCGATCTGTTTCAGCTTTAAATGCTTGGATACTGTCTTGACGCTCATTTTCATATCGTAATGCTAAATGGTTCAAGGCATCGATGTCAGCACGTTGCTTTTCGATAGAAATGTAAGATTGCTTTTCAGCCAATTGCTGAGTTAATTCTTGAATTGCTTGTTGTGATGCCTGTAATTGTTGCATCATTTGTTGTTCTTGCTCGGATGGTCCAGTGCCTAAAATACTCTGTGGAATCCAATTTCTCATACGCTCTTGGAGTTTATCAGCACCAGGGAAGTCGGCTGATCCCATGTATAAATCACCAATTACTTGAGATAATGCCGGCTGTGCTACTAATAACTTTGTCATGGAATCAAATGCTTCAGCTCTCTTCGTATCATAACTCGGACCACACTCTGCCACTACGTCAAACTTACCAACATTCGGATTAAAGATAGTTTTAACCTTGGCATCAACTTCTTCTTCCTTTTGAATAATGGCTTGTTGTGCCTGTGGATCGACCATAATCTGATCTTCAGAACCATCTTCACCTAAAATTCGTACAATTCTCTTGGTGTCGTAGATCTTAGGAATCAAATCAATAATAATCTTACCGACAAATTGAACAGTATTAGCCTGTGCATCTTGAAAGTGGAAGGTAGCTCTATTGCCCTGTTTAATCCTCTTATCAATACTAACACCAGATAACTCTTGAGATTGTTCGCCAAAGGTCTGTTCATACTGACCAGAGGCCATACTCATTTCCATGTTAGCAGTGGCCATCCCTTCGGTATAGACAGTTGCACCAGTTGGTGCTGGAGCTTTACTTGGTGTCGGGACTGGATTGCCTTGCTCATCAGCAGAATTGTATGGCAAGTAAGCATGATTCTCTGTGTTCGCAGTGGACCAGTAATTCTCTAATCCATTGATTGCTTCGACTGGTGCAAGGTAAGGAGATTTAGATTGCAGAGCTCCATATTCGAGTGCAGCTGAGGCATTATAGTTGTATGCTCTTTGTGCATCCTTCATATAACGCACAATGCCTTTACGATCTAGCCTTTGTTCGATGATTACTTCTTCACCTACTTGCCTAGCAATCGGAATATAAGTACCTGGCCAAATACCTTTCTCCAGCACTTCAGTTCCACCAATTAAGTATTTTCTAATGATGTGCTTATCAATACGCCTGCGATCAATGCCTTCACCACTAGTGCGAATGATTTCATTGAAGAGCTTTCTTTCTTCAATAGTAATATCTGATTCACGCATGAATTTAACACTGCCATCATCATTGGTAATGGAATAAAGCCACTCTTTACGAGTTTCTTTTTCGTAATATGTGGCCACCTTTACAATGTCTTTAGTTACCCATTGTTGATTACCATTGCTTGTTGGCACTTTAACATTGGGATATTTACGCTCAAACTCTTTCCTTGGCATATCCTCATAAATAAAAGCATACTTGGCATCCGAGCCATCACGTTTCTTAATGTGTGGATCTAAATAAACCGACAAAGCATCCGGAATCTCTTTAATAAATATTTCTTGGTCAAATGTTGAATCATCAGCATATTTAGTAATTACTTGAACATATCCAATACCGCCACCGACTTGTTGCTCACTGGCAATATCATAGGCCACCTTAGCATTAGACTTGTATTCAATGTGACGAATGAGGCCTTCATAGATCTGGGCAGCTTCATAGCTGGCTTCACCATTGGTGGGATGGACTTGAATCGATGGCTTGTTCTCTTTCATCTGATTAACAATCATCAGCCAGTGAGTATGGACTTTATTAATCGTAATCATTGGCTGAGTGGCCATATGTCTACGAGCTTTGACTGAAGGCTCCCATTGATCTTGATTATCAGAGTCAGCAAATAAAAATCGCATATCTTCTTTAAACCGCTGACGTGATAATGCTTCCCAGTCTAAACAACTCTTAAAGTTATCTTGAGCTCTCGCAATAATGTCTTTTTCTTTTTCAGCCATAAATTCTCCTTACTACATCCACGATCCACCATAGTTACCATTCCTAGTAAGCATTGGAGGTTTCTTTGGTATTGTTAATTTCTTTTCTGCTCGATCTCGAACCATGCCAGGGAACAACTCAGTTAATACCCATATCCACGCATCTACTCGGTTTGGAGAAGCATTACCAATATATCCCAGCGTAGAAAATCCAGCCATCTCATCCTCTAGCTCAATAAACCTTCCACAATGCCTAATTTTACCTTGTTCGTAAAGAAGAGAAAAGGGTTCAGCTCGCACTACTTTACCACGAGAGGCACTAACTGCCTTGTATGGTGTCCGAGGCCTTGCAGTTTGAATAACCTGTTCGACCATTGCACCACCAAAGTTTGATTCAGCCAATACAAGATCAGCCTTGTGTCTGTCAAATGCAGAGGCAGCCACCTTACCCCAAGTGGCCGGTCCAGCTTTAATTGTGCAATCTTCTAATAGATACGCATTGCCATCAGTTCCCAAAGCACCAACAACAATACCAATGGCATCATTATCAGCGTTATCAGTATCACCAGAGCCACTAGGATCGACACCGACCAATACACGAACAAAGTCAGGTAATCGCTCATCTTCCACTCTCCACTTGTCAATATCTTCTTCTTTAAATAACTGATTAGGATTGGCATCGGCAAACTCGCCTTCAAGAAATCGTTTTCTTAACCTAGCACTAAGATTTTTGAGCGTATCCAAATAGCCAGATGATAGATTTTCTTTGTTATCAGTGGGATTAATTTGAAAATTAACATAATCCTGTT
>Ga0304728_1002419_pt1 | contig 11912 bp, 7 predicted proteins | sample C_130625_MF_Meta_FD_190476 | JGI IMG/M metagenome (GOLD analysis project Ga0304728, IMG submission 190476) | Freshwater microbial communities from Lake Croche, Canada to study carbon cycling - C_130625_MF_MetaG (v2) (version 2) | ecosystem: Environmental > Aquatic > Freshwater > Lake | place... | reverse complement strand
CTTGCTCCATCAACTCCGATATAACCAGATGCTCCAGCAACTCCACTTGCACCAGCAACTCCACTTGCACCGGCTATACCGCTAGCACCTGAAATACCAGTTGCACCTGAAATACCAGTTGCACCAGGAGTACCAGCTCCACTTGCGCCTGTTGCTGATATAGTTATTGCTTTTGGATTTGAACCAGCATTAGTTGTGATGGCAATGCCTGAACCAGCTACTACTTCTAATGTATCTTCTGCTACAGCTACTAAATCATCTTGACCTGCAACTTTGATTGTCTTGAATGCAGAACCTAAACTTACTTTGACTTCACCTGAACCTAAGTTATCAACTCGGAAACCAGTATCATGATCAAACCTAAGTGCAGTAACTCCAGTGACTTGATTAGTGATAGATCCTGTAGCACCACCAGTTGCACCACTGATGTTACTTACAGTTACACTACCACCTACACCAGAAGCACCTGATGCACCCTGTGGTCCTGTCGCTCCATTACCAGTTCCGGCACCAGATAAACCCTGTATACCGACCGCGGTGACTTCTGCGTAAATATCTCCTAATGCCATCTTATTCCCTTATTCTGGATCTGGTTTTGTTATTTGTGGAGTGAATATGATGATGCCTTCAGATACGCGCAATCTCTCTCCTAAATTGTTCGCGATCTCTACGTCATACATGTACCTGCCGGGTTTGATACTATTTGTATTAGTTGCAGTTAAAGATAATCTGATTTGACCACCTATTGCAGAATAGATCTGTGCATTAAAGTTAACATGCGTTCTTGATGCATATGACTTTCTGATATAAGAATCTACAGTATAATCAGTAAGATTTAATGGCAAGCCATCAGAACCTCGTACTGTGATCACAGCTCCAAAGTTAGAACCTGTATCGATATAAAAATTTGTTATAGCTGCCATAGTCTATTTATTAGCTTTTCATGATGTATGCGAGAGCATAGTAAGGTGGTAAGTTTTGGTTTGTACCTGAAACACCAGTGCTTAGGACTGTCGTAGCTACTGTAATGCCAGTGGTTGAAACGCTTGTACTTTCTGTACCGCGCGTCCAGTTATCTCCACCGAAGTCTCCACCACCGACAGGAGGATGATATGTGTGTGAGTGACCAGGATCGTTAACTGCCGATGTAGCTCCGTGAGTATGACTTACAACCACTGCATCTTTTGTACCACCAGATTTTGTAGGACCAGTAGATCCTTCGACTGTTGTCTTAGCAACACCTGATACGTCAGCGCTTACACCAATAACAAACTTATCTCTTAAGTCTGGAGTACCATTTGAACCATTACATAGTAACCAACCTGTTGGTATAGTTGCTACCGTACCTGACCATAACATGATCATGCCTGATGCAAATACAGATGATGCAGAATTTAATGTCGTCCAAATAGGAGACTGACCTGCACCTCTTGATTGTAAGTATTGGCCGCTTGAACCAACACTGCTATTAACAGTTAATGAGTTTGTTAATGTGACAGAAGTAAATGATGCAGTCGTAGGAGTTATACCACCAACTGTACCATTGATATTACCTGATACATTACCAGTTAAGTTACCTGTGACATTACCAATAACATCACCTTCTACACCACCTAATATAGTACCTATGACGTTACCAGTTAATGGACCAATAAAACTAGTTGCTGTGATTGTATTAGCAGCAAAGCTACCAGAAGTATCTCTTTGTACTACAGATGATATAGTATTAGTTGACTTTGGCATCAAACCTTGTAATAGATCTGCATCTAAACCTGAACCAGTACCATCAACTGTCTTAACTTTTGTTAAAACGTCTGCAGCAGTATATGACGAAGATGCTAACTTAGTACCTACTTCAATGTTGATGTTGTTAAAATTTGAATCCATCTCAGCTATGGTGAGAGGAGATCCTTTATCGCTACGTAGTCTGATTGTTGCCATTTGTCATCCCATTAATTATTGCTTCTAGTTTATTTATTTTCTCAACAAGATCATCAAGCTTATGTTCTTTTTGTTGTATAGCACGTTGCATAGCTCTATGCTTTTCTAGCTTAGATACATCTGTCTCTAATATAGCACCAGTATTTGTGTCACGCACTAATGATTCTTTTTCTACAGGTATCTTCATTAACTATCCAATGCTATAACACGTAGATCTCTTAGTCTTGGAGTGTATGCAGCATTTGAAGATAATAGTACTATCTTAATTTGGAATGCATTAAATCTTGGACTAATAGGATCATTTACTGGAACGTTTCCAACAAATGCTCCTGCCGGGAAATATCTGTGTTCTTTAAAGTCATAATTAGATAATGATAGGGCAACAGAGTTTTCAAGCTCCATTAATACCCACTCTTCATCAGCTATAGGTGTTGTCTTATCGGTTGGTAAAGTTCTATAGTATACTTTGATGTCAGTATTTTGAGGCTTATTAACATCCACAGTCACGTTGATGTTTGATGCTTCAAAACCTGCAGCAAGGTTGATCGGTTTAGTGATGTATCTTGCTAAAGCTGGACCACCTGCAACAACACCTTCTTCACCCGTTGATAGGTTATTAATAGTGTTAAGTGCTGTGATAGCTGATACTGTAGCTACATCAATTACTGGAGAAACTTCGTTCTTAGTAACTATAGATGTATCGATAGATAACTCAGCTTTAAGTTGTAATGTATTATCAGTAGCATGACTTTGTGTATCAAGTTGTCTTAAGTCTTTGTAAGTGACGTCTTGATTTACGTTGAGTGGTGTCCATGTAGGGTCTAGTCTACCTAAATCACCAGTAGCTCCTCCTGCATATTTGTATGATTTAGAGTACCATTGGATCGCTGTACCAGTAGGTAAGATTGAAGATACATGTGTAAACAATGTATGATAATCTGTATAACTTTCTGGATCTTGGATGGTAAACTCAACGGCACCAGTAGCACCAGATGCAAACACAGCTCGGTTTAATTTGAACTTAAGATCTTTATTTTGATCTGGTTCCCATGTAGAAGCGTTCTGTGATTTAAACAATGAACCGATGTACGGTTGTTTGTCGATCTTAGTCGTACTTCCGATGATTGGTTGACCTATCTCACCAATGAATACGTTATAATCTTGTGTATTTGTTAATAATACGATAGAGTATTCACCTGGAGTTAGATGGATTGGGTTTGCAAATGTAAACTTAGTTGCAGTATTACTGTCATCTGACACACTTACTTCTGAAGCTTTTAATATGACTGAAGAGAACGGTATAGTTGGCACTGATTCTGGGTAACCATTAACGTTCCTTCTGATCTGCATCTCAATAGGTACAGCGTTTGACTTAGATTTAAAGTAAACATCTACTGAAGATACATGTAAGCCTAATGGATATTCATTAGGATAGATCATGAATGATTCTGCTATAGGATCATAGTAACCTGTCTCCACTACAGTCTTAGTATTTTGTAAAGTACGTGTAGTTAAGATAGTATTAGATTTAGTTTGGATCTGACCTATCGCAGTATACTTAGCTTCTCCGATTGATTCTTCAGTTTGTACATTATTAGTACTATTATCAATTAAACGAATAGTTCTTTCACCAGTTTTAAATACATTAGATGGTACTTGGAATTCAAAGCCAATGTTACCAAATTCATCAGGGATAAGTGGATCTGTTAGTGTGTATGTATAAACTGACTCGATATATGCATGTGTATTAGATGTCATACCTACTACATACTTGTGTATATCAATAGTTGTACCTGCATCACCTGAGATAGTTAATAGTCTTACACCTAGTTCGGTTGTACTTATCTCAGAGTAGATAGCAACCTTAGCAACATTTTCTTGTGATGCTGGAGTACCATAACTTGTTCTTATTGATAAGTTCTCATATGCACCATGTGTATCAATGAATCCAGAACCAGTAACACCAGAAATTTTTAATATTGTTAATGGTTTAACATATGCACTGATCGATGCACTCTCAACAAATGGGTATAATCTTGCTTTAGGTTTAAATAAACGACATAGACCTAACACAACGCTTTCACGTATGTATGGCACATATTGTACATCAACTACAGAAGTACCTAAGTTAGTTGTAGTTGAATTTAATACGTTAGTTCCAAAAGTAACTGAAGTACTTGCAACATGCCATGGATGCCCACCAGCTTCAGAATGGAATCTTGTTCTGTTATTATCGATACGTTCATCTTGTTCTATTGTACCAGGAACTAATGTATCAACTAATAAATTAATGTCAGGTCCAATAATTGTATCAACCCAAAGATCAAATGCTGGCTCTAATGTTACTGTACCAATAAATCTAATCACATTGAATGGGTTAACATTAATAAATGAAGAAGCAAGAGGTTGGTTAATAGCTATATCTTCTGTATATGGTAGAGTTACTAAATCACCATTACGTACAGCACCAGTAGCACCGCTTACATCGAATTGGTTATATTGCACTGAGAAAGGAGCACGAAGTTCTTGGTTTAATGGATCGATCGCTACATCAAAATCTACGTTAGCTGCATCAGCTAATGAGTTTTCATTATATGTAGTTGATGATACGTTCCATGAATTATTACCATTGAACCATGATAGCCACCAATCCCATCTGCGTGTAGTCCATGATGAACCACTAGTGAATACATCTTGTGATGTAAATGGATCAGTTGCAAAACCGTTCTTAAATTTTTCAAGCGTGTTTGAACCTTTGATAGATGTATCTTTAGCTTGTTTTTCTAAGATCGATAGTTGTGTATAGTATTCAAGGTTACTAATACGTTTCTCTAGTTTACCGATATCACGCATAGTGTAACGTCTATTTTCAACATACTTGATTTGGATGTCTCTAACGTTAGCTGTATATGGAGGTATGACCAATGCATAGATCGTCATGCCATTTGATTCATCGATAGGAGCTTGTGGGTATACAGCGGATATACCTTTCTTAATTACAAACGTTTGATCTTGTGTAGCGATGATCTTATCAATACGACCTAACCAATATTGGTATGTTGCATTCAATGTTGCAGTTGGTGTAGCAATCTGAGCACCTGTAACAAACGATACACCCCCATCTGTGCGTCTTGGTCTAAAGTCTATACAATCTCTAAGGTTATATACAACACCAGTTGAAGGGTCTGTAAATGTTGGGATATTACCATAACCTATAGTGTCAACCGGATAGGAGTCTATAGACAAGTAACCATCTCCACCATGACTAAAGTTTTTGTAAACTACTAATAAGTAATATGCTGAATTTGGAGCAGTTCCATTAAGTATTAAGTTACCATGATCATAAAATTCTGCACGTTGACCGTCATCAACGATGTATCTAGACGTAACTTCAGGATGTAATGTGATAGATTTCCAGTCAGTTATTTCTCCATCAGCATTAACGTCTACAGCAGATGGATCTGCATTACATAAGTAAACATGTTTAACTTTATAGATGTCTGATCTAGCAAGGCTATCTTTACCACCAATTGTTGTATTTAATCCACCAGAAGAACCAGTACCAATAACTACTTTAGACCAACCTGAAATAGTTTTATTTTTTTGTCCTTGATTACTTGCTTCAATAGTACATATAACTACAGCACTACCCAAGAAGCCTCCATCATTAAAATTAAATTCAATAGTTTTGCCTTCATCAGAAATTGTTATCTTTCTATTATTAATATTTGCAAAACTGGCAACTGCTCCTACAGGAAATAACTCAGTACCACCAGATTCTGTAATTACGACATGATAGTAATAATCTTTAATGTCATCACTTGTTATTTCTCCTACATTACCATAAAACGTTTCATCTCCATGACCTGATAAACTAAATGCGATCTTACCATCACTAAATGTTTGATTATAAGTTCTTTGTAATCTATAATTTGAATGAGAGTTACCAGATAAATCTTTAATCGTTTTGATGTATTGATTTGGGATTGGGAATACTAAACCTGGACTGTCAGCACCACCAAGGTATGCTGCAGCACCTGTAGCACCAATACTACCACCTAAACTACTTAAATCATCGATGTTTGCTGAAGCAGTCTTGTATGCTCCTGAACCTGAATGATAGACTATAGATCTAGCTTCATTAAATTGATATGAGCCGGTAATAGCTATATCAAATAAGAATAGTTTATAGACTGAATTACCACCAGCATGATGTGATGATGAGTCAGTATCATGTAGTTCTATGAATCTTACTTTTGCAGTGCCAATACGTGTAGTACTATCAGTAACACTGCCTTGAACAACATTATGTAATTCAATTAATGTGTATGGAGTAGTGTCATCTGTATTTGTCCAAATAGGACCCGTTAAATTATTAACATAAACATAGTTACCATAGTTTAAGTTAACGTCTCTACCAGTAACTGTTTCAAAATCACTAGCACCTCGTGCTCTATCTAAAGATATAGATGTTTGGTTTAATGTTTCAAACTCAAAACCTTTAATATATGCTTTACCTGGATCTAGTGAAACTGTAAACACACCTGAAGCACCAGTAGCGCCACTTACATCATCAGCGATATGGATAGGCCATGCTTTTACAGTGTAATCACCTGATTCATCAAATGTTCTGCGTGCAAGTTCTTTACCAAGTTCTGAGTATACTGTCTTGTCTTTATTTGTAGCGATAGCTCCATCAACTACACGACCAATTTCGATGAAACCTTCATATGTTTCATCAAGACCAATAACTTTTAGTGTTAAGTATGCATGGTATCTGTCAGCACCTGGAGCTGCATAGTTTGGTGAGCCTTGAGCATTATCAAGGATAGATGAATCATCGTCTGAAGTAATTTTTACTTCATTTAATACTAAACCGATCTTCTTAGAAGATGTGTTTGTATACTTATCGATAGCGATGCTTTGTGCTTCTAAATAAACGAATTTACCATCTACAAAGAATATGCCGGTATCAATTGAGAAACTCATCGCATCATTGAATGGATCAGATGCTTGAATAGTTGCAGTATGAGAATCTACCTCATCAGTTTCTATATTTTCACCCGCAATAAATGGACCACCTGAAGTGATAGATACTAATAATGTTTTAGGATCTGCACCATCGTTCTCAGCTACAGCTTTAACTACAGCTCGGGTACCTGAAGTGCCACCAACAATAGTTTTACCATTGAAATTAGATACGACTACTGTTGAAGTTGAATATGTAGCATTAAGCTTAATCGATGTTAACTTAAGATCGAATAATCTATTACCACCAGTAACTACAGTACCATTAACAAATACATGTTTACCAAACTTCTTAATTTGGTCTTGTAATTGAGTCTGGAGTTGTGTTAACTCTCTAGCTTGGACAGCATATCCAGGTCTAAATAAGATCCTGTGATAGTTTTTAGTGTCGTCAAAGTCATCCCAATAAGGATCGATGTTAAAGTTAATTGCCATATCTGGTTACTCTTTCAGTGATTTTATATATTTATATTGTTAAAATGGTTCTTACTGTAATAATTTGCTCAGAAGTTGGTTCAAATGGCTCTCTTACAGTAAACATTAAGAAGTCACCTGAGAACTGATCTATAGTTCTTTCTGATACTTGGGATACAACTATATTACTTGGTATCACTGTATCTGTAACTAACGTATTGCCAATTGATACTGGAAAGTTATTAAATACAGATAATAAGATCTGGTCGTTATTAAAGTCAACAACTCTATACTTTTTATATCCATCTTTTAAAAGTAACATGTCATATGCTAACTTAGTTGGATCGAATGTGCCAGTAATTAGTACACATCCTGATCCTACGTCATCAGTAAACCTTCTGTTAGATCCAAAAGCTTTAAAGTTACGTACAAGACCTACTTTACGATAATCATTATTGATCTCAATACCTTGGTTTTTATCTTTTGATATTGATGTATAGAATAATAATGATTTAGCATTAAGTTCATCGATAGCATTATATCCATGACCACCTATAGGAGACATGATAGCTCTTACGCTTGCTCCTGTACCTGATCCCCCGATTACAACATCTGTCCAAGTATAACCTAAACCGGGATCAGTAATTACAACCTTTGTAACTACACCACCTTCGCAGATAACATTAGCTGTAGCTCCAGTACCATCACCGCGAATAGTAGCTGTAGCAGTACCATAACCTGAACCACCATCTACTACTTTGATGGCTTCTATAGAACCTGGTACAGCTAATAGTTCAACGTTTGATTGGATTGAATCGATGTTACCTATATTAAAGTCTGCAGTTAAATCTGCTCCTGTACCTGGAGTACCACCAGAGTCTGTGACTGTAATATCAGCATACGTATAGCCAACACCTGGATTATCTATAGTATATCCAGTGATGACACCACCATCAATAGTTAATGAGATCTCAGCATTAGTCTTAGTGCTAGAAGTTGTTAAGATAGCATTTCTATGTAAGTATGTTAAGACCGCAGTACCATTTGTGACTGCTCCGCTCGTATGTGTAGGTGGAGTAGTACCTGTTGTACCAGCAGTTGTTACTGTATAGTAGATACCATTGTATTTAAGTTTTTTATTAAGTATAAACGGAGTTGAAGCGGTCCATGCATTATCATATGCTATAGCATCAGATACACTAATAGTTGGGTGTTCAACTTGATAGCCATATCCAGGTTCGCTTAAAGTAATCACGTTGACTGCACCACCTGAAATAGTTGCTGTGGCTTTTGCAGTAGTACCAGCGTATCTTAGTTGACATAGCCCGTTTGTAGCGGTAATAGGCATATCATTGATGTCTAGTTTAAATATTGGAGCGCTAGTACCTAGTTGTGTGCCAGAGACTACATAATAGAAGTTGTCTAATCCAGAATTTGTATATTTAACGTATGTTCCAACAGCCACTGAAGCTTCACTTGACCATGTAGAATAGTTTGCAAATGGTGGAGCTATGGTTATTGTTACGGTACTATAACCGCTCCCAGCATTCGTCTTTGTGATACTATTGATTACCCATGGATTCTCTGCTTTATATCCATCACCACTAATAGTAGCAGTGGTAGTTTCAGCAGTATAACCAGAACCACCATTATTAATGTAGATAGAATCTATAGAGCCTTGTGAATAGTACTTGTATTTTAATGCAGTTGTTACAGGCATCCAATCTGTAGATAAGAACCTATTTCTTAATGATACTGGGATCGTATACATGTACTTCCATTTGTATCCATCAGCTGTAGTAATTATATCTGTAGAAGTACTAGTCGGTTGTACGGTTGACTTAGCATTGTTATTGTTATCGATACACTTATAAACATTATAATCTGTAGTTAGTACATAGAACGTAGCGTCTTCTAACTTAGTAGCTCCATAATAACCTACAGTGTATGATCCTGGTACAGGTGCACCTGTTGCTCCAGGTTCAGCTGGATCACTATCATAAGCATCATCGTACATATCATATACTGTACCAGTACCATCTTCTCCTAACGACCAGTCGATCCTATTAATAACATAAGATACATCAGAAGGATTAATCTTCTTCGCTGTAAGGATATCTCTACGTACATGTAGTTCATATCTAAAGTTATCTGATGGTTGACCAGGAGAGTCTGCGGTACTTGATGGGATGAACGGACTTAAGAAGTCTGTCCATGTATTTTCTTTACCAAACCAATGATAATACGTAGCAGTCTTAGACGTGATCTCTTGGTATATAGAATCAGCTATAGTCCTTTTAAATCTTTGTTTGAATACGGTGTATGCTGTCATTTATTATCCTACGGAAACAACCCAAGTAACTGTTATAGTTTCACCTGATGATTTAGTAATTACTGGGAAAGTAGTTCTGCAAAGCATAGTACCTCCAGAACTATTATTAAATAAACCAGCCTCTTGTATGCTACCAGTGCCAGCACCAGTACCAAATGTAGTGGTAAAGGTTACGTTTGTGCCACTTACTGTGGTAGAATCTACAGCCAATCTTGATAGCTGATTACCTAATGTAGTTTGACTTAATGATACTGCAGTAGGATCATCACCGATCCCCATATAACCAACGATTGATGCAGAGTTTGATATTATTCTGGAGGCAATGAATTCTTTACCCGTAGTGACCACAAGGTTAGGGACCTCAGTCTCATAGACTAATTGCATGACTTCATTGAATTTTTGTATTACCAATCGTCCGGTTAATACAATACTTGATCTTAACATGTGTGTCCCTATATGTTTATCTTATTTATATGCTTTATGTCAATACGGCGCCATTGACTGATAGTTCAATTGATCCTACAACACCGCTTTCAAACGTATTTTGTACTTGGTACTCGCCAAATAAGGCTGTACCAGCAGGATGTAGGTATGACTTAAGTAACGATTTATACTTACTTAATGCTTCATCCACTGTGACTATGTATGAATACTTTTGCCATTTATAACTATCTTGGATGAACATGTAGTCATCAAGGAACCCATCGTTTGTGCTATAATAACCTTGATATTTTGCCACAGCACCTATCTCAAACCTAATAAGTAAGTACTCTGGATTATCACCCTGACCACTTTCAGATTCTTGATAGAAGTTTTGTAATATATCACCAGCATATGCTGGATCACCATAAGTTACACCTGTCGCTCCTACTTCTGTATATGTAGGTTTAAGTACATATCCATAATCAGTATACTTCTTAACTATACTGTCATCATTTAATGTATATTGTGCTATTGACTCTTTAGTAATACCAATAGTAGAATTTGATGTAACCACTGCCACATTTGATTTTAAGAAGTAGAATCCTGCATCGTACCCGCATCCAAACCTTATTGTAGTTACAGCAACAACTCCGCCGTTATCATCTATCTTTGTTACCTTAAGTAAATGCGTAATAGTTTGTCCATTTGATACAGTGTTACATGTAAGTAAATCACCGACGTTATAACCTGTTGCCGGCACAGTAACTGTGTAAGATACTGTAGTAGGGATGATTGTTCCAGTTATGCCTAAATATGATATGGTGTAATCAACTTGGATATTACCATAGTAGTTCTTATCGATAAACACCTCATAGATGTTGTCACGTATATGCTTAACTCTATTAACGTATACCTTAATTGTTATATTAGGTCCTAAGACACTGATCCTATTACCAGGCAAAGTAGTAATATCACCTGCAGTCACATCAACAAATATTGACATGTCTTGGTTCCATTTACCATCAGAAGCTTTGAGTACTGAATCCCATGGATATGTTATCTCAGCAGTCTTATTGAATAATAGTTTTAATAAGAACTTATATGATGACTCAATACCTTTTGCTATAAAAAGTTCTTTTACTTTTCTTAAGAATAGTCTTTGATTTATGTAAGCATAGTTCTCACCAAAGATATCAAGCTCGTTCTTAAAGAACTGGATGTATTCATCGATAGTTTGATCTATATCCCTTAATTCTAATATATTTCTCTTTTCATACTGATCTTGATACTCATAATATGCTTCTACAAAAGCTGTAAATAATGGGTAATCTTCCCTAGCAAAGTCAGGTAGTTGTTTAGATACTACTGATTTTAGATCTATAGACATTAATTACGGCTCGAAGTGAATACATAGTTCTTACCGCCACCAGGATCACCAACAGATACTTTATCAAGCACCATGCTAACAGTGATATTTTCATCTGGTATATTAACTAATTGGTTACGAACAGATACTACATCATTTGATTGTGGTTTGATGATTAGTTCAAACACACCAATACCATTTGTTTGGTCTATGCCTATGATCTCTAGTTCTGGCATATTGATGACACCATTTGCATAGTCTATGGTACCAAAAGTCTTATAGTATGTCTTGATATCTAAACTATAGTAGTACATCTTTAACACGCCAGCTGTAGATGATGTAGGTAAGTCTTCAAGGTACATGATCTTATCTGGTTCTGCTGCTATGATGAATCCTGTAGACGTGATA
>Ga0304728_1002414_pt1 | contig 11920 bp, 10 predicted proteins | sample C_130625_MF_Meta_FD_190476 | JGI IMG/M metagenome (GOLD analysis project Ga0304728, IMG submission 190476) | Freshwater microbial communities from Lake Croche, Canada to study carbon cycling - C_130625_MF_MetaG (v2) (version 2) | ecosystem: Environmental > Aquatic > Freshwater > Lake | place... | reverse complement strand
ATATTTGTGCAGAAATAAAAACAAAAAATCATGATTATTGGAGTTCCTAAAGAAATTAAGATTCAAGAATATAGAGTGGGTTTGACACCAGAAGGTGCGGATGCACTTACAAGACAAGGTCATACAGTGAATGTAGAAACCAAGGCAGGTCTTGGCTCAGGATTTTCTGATGAGGCCTATATAAAAGCAGGGGCTACTATTTTAGCAACAGCTAAAGATGTATACGAGATTGCTGAAATGATTATTAAAGTAAAAGAACCACTTGCTGCAGAATTCCCTTTAATTAAACCAGGACAAATTTTATTTACTTATTTCCACTTTGCAGCATCAAAAGAATTAACCGATGCGATGATGAAATCATCTGCAGTTTGTATTGCTTATGAAACAGTAGAATTACCTGATGGCTCATTGCCTTTATTAGTTCCTATGTCGGAAGTAGCAGGAAGAATGGCTGTGAATGTGGGTGCTTATTATTTAGGCAAACCATTTGGTGGAAAAGGAAAATTATTAGGTGGTGTACCAGGTGTGAAGCCAGCTGAGGTTTTAATTATAGGTGGTGGTATTGTAGGAACACAGGCCGCTAAAATGGCTGCAGGTTTAGGTGCCCATGTTACTATTATGGATACCAACTTAACACGTTTAAGATATTTATCGGATGTCATGCCAGCGAATGTAGTTACACAATATTCTACCTTAATGGCTATTCAAGAAAAATTACCTACTGTTGATTTAGTCATAGGTGCTGTATTATTACATGGTGCTAAAGCCCCACATTTAATTAAGAAAGCCGATTTATCTTTAATGGAAGCAGGCACAGTGGTGGTAGATGTAGCTGTAGACCAAGGAGGATGTATTGAAACTTGTAAACCTACCACACATGAAAACCCAGTTTACATGGAGCAAAATATTTTACATTACTGTGTAGCAAATATGCCAGGGGCAGTTCCTCAAACATCTACACGCGCACTTACACAAGCTACTTTACCCTATGCCATTGCCATTGCGAATAAAGGATGGGAAAAAGCATGTGTTGAAAATGCAGCTTTAGCAAAAGGCTTAAATATTAAAGCAGGAAAAATTTTACATAAAGGCGTAGCCGACGCTTTCAACGCATAGTATTCATATGGGTTTGAGAATAGAAAGCCTGGTCCTTCAAAAGACTGGGCTTTTTTATGTATTAAAATAAAGTATTTTTGAATTAACTATATCGATAAGAAGCTTATGAAAAATATTTTAGTATTATGTACTGGCAATAGTTGCAGAAGTCAAATAGCCCATGGATTTTTAGCTTCTATGACTGCAGGTAAAGCCCATGTATATTCAGCAGGCGTAGAAACACATGGTGTGAACCCAAAGGCCATAGCTACTATGCAAGAAATAGGTATTGATATTTCCCATCATACCTCTAATAATATTACTGAATACTTTGATGTAAATTTTGATTATGTCATTACTGTATGTGACAATGCTAAAGAACGTTGCCCTTATTTTCCAACCAAGGCCGTTAAATTACATTATAATTTTCCTGACCCCGCCAAGGCGGTTGGTACAGAAGAGCAAATTAATGAACAGTTTAGAAGCGTAAGAAGTATGATTAAAACTTACTGCGAAAAATTTGTAGAAGAGTATATAAACGAATAAGAAAAATAAAAAAAGTAGAATAATTATTTTAATTATTCTTAGCTCCATTATCTATCCAACAAAGTATTGCATTTTTGTCAGTGACCGCTAAAGCTTTATCCTTAGGCATTCTACCTGATGCAATAGAGGCTTTTATTTGACTGGCATTATCATGCACCACTTGAAAATTATTTAAACTCGCTGCATTAGGGCCGTCATGGCACCCACTTGTATTACAAGTGCTATTAAAAAGTGGTAATATGGTTTTACTAAAGCTTGTATTAGCATCACAAGTTGCTACAACAGGGGTAGTATCAGTTGAACTTTTTGAACAAGCAATACCTACAATGGTAAGCCCGATTGCCAATAAATACACTTGGTAAGCTCTAATTTTCATAAATATATTTTTAATAAAGATAAAAAAAGCGTCCCGTTATTCGGGACGCTTTTGTATATATAATCTAACAATTTTTTAAATACTAGCTTATTTCCATACTGTCCAACCTTTCCACCAAGTTTGATTCGTTCCTGATGGGGCAACAGCACCTCTAAATGTTGCTGTCTTATCAAAGAAAGCATTTTGTAATTTAGAGTCAGAAAAATCTCCATTTATTTTATAGTCTAATGAAGTGTTCAAACCTAAAATACCATAAGTAGCACTTAAGCTTCCAGTTGTTGCAGGACCTGCACTTGCATACGGAGTAAAGTCAGGGTTGGTATAGTTAAATGGTTGAATAATTTTCATAATATTAGCATCCGCAGAACTTAAAATAGTGTTATTATAAGAAGCAGTAGAGAATACAGCTAATAAATCAGCGTCTGTTTTATTCGTACTTGCTCCAGATTTAGGAACATACACTAAATCAACTGTATTACCCGCTAAAGTCACATTCTTAAGTCTAACAATACTATCTGTCAAATTCTTGTAAGTAGAACCATTCGTAGTTACTTTAGACTCATCAATCGTAATGCCTCTAGGCCATCCAGCAATGATTGAATTTTGGATTGAGATACCAGAGTTTCTTCTAATTTGAGCACCAGCATAAAACAAACTGTTACCTTTTCCATAAACTGGGTGAATTCTTGGTCCAATAGCAGTCATATTTGAAAATACAGCTGTTGTTTTTGGAGTGAAATCTGAACCATTACCATCGTTATCAGACTCAAATGCTTCTGAGTTAGAAATATCAGCAATAAGTGAATCTCTTAAAGCGATACCAAACTGAACGTTTCCAGAGAAACCAAAGTCTGTATCAAAATCATCATCTTGAGTTTTATAAGCAATCAAATACTTACAGTTTACAGTACCACCAAACCACTCATAAGCATCATCTTTTGCATAAGTAACTTGGATATGATCAATAGTAGTACCACTACCTACACCTGCAAAAGTTAAACTATTCAACTCATTATCTGGTTGGTAAGCATAACCTGCATATTCAATTCTTACATATTGTAATATACCAGAATTATCGGCATCGTTTCCTGTAGGGAAATCTGGATCACCAGAACCTGCTAAACCATAACCTACTGTAGCATCATTCACACCACCTTCAACAGATGTTAAACCTTTATAAGTAGTTCCTTTCCAAGTTAAAGATTGGTTAACAGAAGCAGTACCTAATAATACAATCCCTCCCCAGTCTCCAGAAGCTGGATTAGGTGAAGAAGAAGTGAATACGATAGGTTTGTCTGCAGTACCTTTTGCGATTAATTTACCACCACGGCAAATTACTAATGCAGCTACGTTTGCACCTGCTTTACCCATTACTTTTGCACCTTCTTCTACTGTAAGAGTAACACCCTTGGTTACATATACAACACCAGAAAGATAGTTTACATCTTTTGCAAGTAAAGTAACGTCTTTTGTAATATTGCCTGATAAAGTTACGGTATTAGATACCACACCTACAGGAGCAACTTCCTTCGTAACTACGAAGATTTCTTTTTCGCCATCGGTTTCAATCTTTCTGCAACCAGTAATGGCTAAAAAAGCTAGAGATAAAATAAATAATTGTTTCATTGTTGTTGTATTTAAAAAAAGTTTTTGATTTTTTATATTATAAAGAGTAGTTAAGTGTTACACCATATGTTGTTCCAAATTTTCTAGAAAAACGAACTCCATCAGTTGCTTTATCATAACCAGTATTGCTACTATTATTTTGATAGAAAATTTGTCTTTGGTTTAAGATATCTGCAACAGTAAATTTGATTTCTGCTTTATTATTAGAAAATTTCTTGCTTACTTGGAAATCAACTAAAGCTCTTGGATTTTCATACACGTCTGGAGAACCAGCACCTGCTTGAATATCTCCCACTAAGTAAATACGCTTACCTACTTGATTAATTAATGCAGTCATATTAAAGCCTTTTTCTACAACATCATATAATAAACCTGCGTTTATCAAATAAGGAGACTGTCCTTGTAATGATCTTGACACGCCAATATTCGCATCTTCTACTTTTGAATTAATATAAGATCCGTTCGCATTCAATGTAAAACGTTTGCTTAATTTTTTACGTCCTTCAACTTCAAAACCAAAAGCAGTTGCCTTTGCAGCATTTTGAAATGAGAATAAGCTAGATCCACCAGAACCTTCTTGATAAATACTTTCAATAGGGTTTTCAAAATTCTTATAGAATACACCTACAGTAAACATTTCACCAGCTGCCGGGTAGTACTCGTATCTAAAATCTGTATTGGTAATTTTAGTTCTTTTTAAAGCTGGGTTACCTGTAACAGAAGCATTTAATTCGAAATCATATATGCTTAAAGCAGATAATTCTCTTAACTCTGGACGAATAACCGTTTGAGATCCAGTAATTCTTAAGTTTGATTTATCACCTACTTTAATTGTTGCATTCACACCTGGTAAATAATCGGTGACCTTAGAATAAGTATGACGAGGATCCCATTTCTTAACCGATCCTACTAATTGGTCAAAATCTTCAACTCTTAAACCCCATACAACTCTTAAACCTTCAGAAAATTTATTGTCGAATTGTACATAACCCGCATTTAAAATGGTGTTGGCTAAGTATCTGAAATTTCTATTTTGAATAGAGTTAAATGCAAATTTATTATCATAACCATTGCCATAATTTTCAGGAACAAAGGCTGATTCTGCAGGTAATAATCTTAAAGCAACATTATCTATAGGCATAGTAATAGCAAATAATTGAGCGTCATATAAACGATCTTTTACTTGGCCCATATAACCCGCCTTAATAGTATTTTGTTGATTTATTTTATAAGTTAAATCACCACCTGCTGTATAGATATAGTCACTAAGTGTTTGGAATACACGACTACCTGATTGTTGTGATAATGTATTTGAAATATTTAATACATAAGGGTCGTTGCCTGTGATATTTTTTGTATATAAAATTCTTCTTTGGTCCGGGCTATAGCTATCTAAAATAGTAAAGGCTCCGTACCAATTGAATTTTAATTTGTTAGACAAACTATGTTCACCATTTAATTGATTAGTGAAAAATACATTTTGGTTAAATACAAACTCATTGCCTTTTACTAATTGTTGTCTATCATAAATAGTTCCAGCTCTTTGTGTAAAATCGTTGGCTGTCTTAACATTAGCAATTGCTTTGTAACTAATTTTATTTAATGGATTTAAAAAGATAGATAATCCAGCAATAGCACCTACATTGACTTCATTAATATACTTCTTGTCATTAAGCTCTACATAAGGAGTGAAGCCAGTGTTGCTCAACTGATTTTGATTGTTTATATTATCTTGAAATTTGTATGCATTAGCATAACTTACTCCGATAGTACCACCAATTTTCTTTCCGAATAAAGTACCCGCAAAACCACCATTCATTTGTAAACTTAAATTTGGTTTAGCTGTTGAATTTACTGGCGCCCAATTGCTTGACATAGACTTACCCAATGCTGTTTTTGCAGCCATACTAGAAGTATCAAAATTTGATTTAGTAGTATAGCCAGCAGGCAATGATCTTGTACCGTCGTCAATTCCTAACCAATCTGTTTTACCACCTTTATCTTTTAAGAAATCTTTCCCTGTAATTAAACTATTTGCACTTGTTCCAATTTGCACATTAAAGAAATTCTTAGAAGGAACATCCTTTGTATTTACTTGAATTAAACCACCTGCCCATTCACCTGGTAATTCAGGAACGAATGCTTTATTAATGATAATATTATCAATAATTTGAGATGGGAATAAATCGAAAGAGAAAGTTTTACGATCAGGCTCAGTACTTGTTAATAATACACCATTCAACATAGCTTGGTTATATCTATCAGCTAAACCTCTAACGATGATAAACTTACCTTCTTGAATAGAAGTACCTGAAGTTCTTTTTAAAATTTCTGCTGTATTTCTATCTGGACTTCTTTTAATAGTTTCTGCAGAAATTACTGAAGCCACCGTATTGGTATTTCTTTGAAAAGAAATTAAAGCGTTGTCTGTAGCACCTTTGTTAGCCGATCTGTTAGCAGATACGGTTACATCCGCTAATTTAGAGCTAGCTTCTTCTAAAACTACATCTACAACTAAATCTTCACCAGCAGAAGTAGCTTTAATATCTTGAACGGTTTTATTTTTATATCCAACATAGGTTAATACTAATGTATAGTTTTTAGCTACATCAATGGTAAAACTATATCTTCCTTCGATATCTGTTTTAGAAACCTGTGTCTTGTCTGATTTTAAAGTAAGGGAAACACTAGCAAGTGCTTCGTTTTTTGCGCTAGTAATTTTACCAGTTAATTTAGCTTTTTGAGCTTGAGATATAGTTGCAATTGCGATAAATCCAATGAGTATTAATAACCTTTTCACAGTATAAATATTTATACCTCAAAGATTAGACTCCAATGTTACCGCAATGTTACCGCAATGTAAACTTAATATTAACTCTAGAAAAAAATCATATACTTACTTTATTACATAAGTTATTGAAAATCAATGGAAATTATAGTATCAGGACCAGATAAGGTTAAGCCATGCGTATCAATTAATACTCCATTTTGTCTTAAACTATAGGGAAGGCTTGAGCTTGTGCCCATTATACTTACTTTTTTGGCTTTAATATTTCCAGGTATGAATAAACCACTTTGGCTTCTTTCTTTGAAAATATGCACATATATATGTTTGGCGTCCTGCGTAGTTACCCCCCAACTTTGAGGACCTAATGGCCCCCCTCTGGTACCATAAATACTTGCTCCGTATTTTTTAACCCAGTTTCCTACTAAGGCTAAAGTATCAGTAAACTCTGATTGAATTTCGCCATTAGCCATGGGTCCCACATTCAATAATAAATTAGAATTGCGCCCAGCAGCCCCCACCAAGGTTTGTATGATATTAGTATAGGATTTATAATTGCGATCGTTAATTTTAAAACCCCAAGAATCGTTCATGGTAATACAAGACTCCAAAGGCAGAGCAGAAGCTGTTTGAAAACTTAAGCCTGAAGAATTTTGTCCTGGCAAATCTTGTTCAAACATTTGAAAGTCTTCTCCTGGGATAGGATCTAAATGATGATTATTCCCAATCATACAAGCAGGTTGTAGTTTATGAATTAAACTATAAATTTCATCGTACTTCCAATTCAATCGTGAGCTTCTATCTTTGGATCCTTCTGGGTTGGTTTGATCCCAATGACCATCAAACCATATGCAAGAAATATCTCCATAATTAGTAAGTAATTCTGTTAATTGGCCCTTCATAAACTTTAAATAAGAATCGTAATTGCTCTTAGCAGTTCTTCCCGATTTTTTTCCTGTTCTACCTGTCTCATAGGGATAGTCGTCTCTTGTCCAATCCAATAATGAATAATAAAAACCTAATTTAATACCTTCCTTTTTACATTCTGCAGCCAGAAGCTTTAAAGGATCTTGTTTATAATGTGTGTTGGATATTTTCCAATCCGATAGTTTAGTGTCCCAATTTGAAAACCCATCGTGATGTCTTGTAATAAGTACAATGTACTTCATGCCTGCGTTCTTTGCTATGCTCACCCATTTAGCGGCATTAAAATCAACTGGATTAAAAACTTTAGTTAATTTTTTATAATCGTCTTTATTAATTTCTTTATTATTCATTACCCACTCTCCATCGCCTAGTGTACTGAAAGCGCCCCAGTGTATAAACATGCCAAACTTATTATCTTGGAAATTAGCTCTAGCAGCAATATTTGCTTTAGTGGGCGTATAGGTTTGCGCTTTTGACGAGATTACAAATAAACATAGAATGGATAAGAAAAAATTTTTCATAACTAAAATTAAAAAGTAAAGTAAATAGTGTTAGCGTAAAATATTAATTGTGTAAAAATTATAAAAACAAAAATTAATCTAAATGAAATACACTATGTAAATCGCTGGTGCCTTTAAAGTTAACATCTAGGTCTTTAATAATACCGTCTTTAACATCATATACCCAACCATGTAAATGTAAAGGCTGTTCTCTTTTCCAAGCATTTTGCACTATCGATGTTTTACCTAAGTCTTGCACCTGTTCGATTACATTTAATTCTACTAATCTGTCTGCTCTTTGCTTATAGTCTTCTATTGCGTCTAATTCTTTAAAATGAAAACGATAAACATCTTTTATATGTCTTAACCAATTATCAATTAATCCAAATTGTTTATTTTCCATAGCAGCCATAACTCCACCACAACCATAGTGCCCACAAACAATTATATGCTTAACTTTTAATACTTCAACTGCATAGGATAATACACTTAACATATTCATATCGCTATGAATAACCATATTGGCAATATTACGATGCACAAATATATCACCAGGCGCTGTTCCTGTAATTTGATTAGCAGGTACACGGCTATCGGAACAACCTATCCATAAATATTCTGGATTTTGACTATTGGCTAGTTTGTCAAAATAATTAGGATCGATTGCTAATTGTTCTGCAACCCAGATTTTATTGTTTTCTAGAAGTCTCTTATACGATTTTTCCATACTGTATAAAATTAAGTAATATTTTGGATTTTGTTTAAAGTTTAAATAGCATTTACCTATCCCTTTATGCTATTTAACTTATTTTTATTACATGAATTTACTTATTGAAATATTAGGTTGGATAGCCTCTGTATTAATTGTGGGTTCCTATGCACTTAATATAACAGGAAGGCTGGCAGCCACTAGTAAAATATATGTTTTAGCCAATATAATTGGAGGCGTTTTTTTTGTAGTAAATACTTATTACCATCAGGCCTACCCCTCTATGTTTGTAAATACTATTTGGGTAATAATTGCTATTATAATGCTTACAAAAAAAGAAAAAAATAAATAGTCAATTGAAAATAAATTCGCACATATTATTTATTTTAAAATGGTTGGCTATTACTATTTTAGTTATATGCCTAGTGGGCTCTGCTACAGCCTGGTTTTTAATAGCCTTGGACTATGTTACCATACTTCGCACCGATCATATTTGGGTAGTTAATTTTTTGCCTTTAGTAGGTTTAGGTATAGGTTTTGCTTATCATTACTTTGGAACAGACGCTAAAAAGGGAAATAATTTAATTTTAGAAACATACCAAACGGCAGAAATTAATAGCAATTCAAGTACTACAAATATTTCTTCTAAACCTATTCCATTAATAATAGCACCACTTGTTTTTATAAGCACTTTACTAACCCATGCAGCTGGTGGTTCTGCAGGCAGAGAAGGAACAGCTGTTCAAATGGGCGGGGCTATAGCAGATCAATTCACCACAATATTTAAATTAACTGCTGCTGAAAGAAAAACCATATTAATAATGGGTGTGAGTGCAGGTTTTGCGGCTGTTTTTGGAACACCCTGGGCGGGAGCTGTTTTTGCTTTAGAAATAATGAGCTTTAAAAAAATAAAATTTGAAAATATTATTCCTAGTTTTTTAGCTGCCTTTGGTGCTCACTATATTTGTTTAGCTTGGCTGGTAAAACATACTATTTATTCTATTGACATTATTCCAAGTATTACAATAAGTACTATAAGTTGGACGATGCTTGCAGGATTAATTTTTGGACTTGCAGCTTTAGTATTTATTTATGCTGGAAAATTTTTTGAAGGGCTTTTTTTAAAAATAAAATTTGAACCCATGCGTCCATTTGTGGGCGGAATTATTATTGCCTTATTTATTGTACTTGCTAATTCAACTAAGTATATTGGGCTAGGCATTCCTTCTATTGTAGATGCTTTTATTTCACCTGCTGGTAATTTTGATTTTGCTTTAAAAATTTTATTAACGAGTATAACTTTAAGCGCAGGCTTTAAAGGGGGGGAAGTAACTCCTTTATTTTTTATAGGGGCTACACTAGGCAATGTACTTATTTGGTTTATTCCCCTTCCTATGGGATTACTAGCTGGAATGGGCTTTGTGGCTGTATTTGCAGGGGCTACTCATTGTGTCATTGCCTCTATCATTATGGGCATTGAACTATTTGGAATACAGGCTGGAATTTATGTGGGTCTGGCTAGTATAGTAGCATATTTTGCTTCTGGTATAGATGGTATTTATAGTGCCCAACTTAAAATGGGTGCTAAATATGAATTATATAATTTTATAAGAAGAACTAAAGAGCTATAAGATTAATCACGTAACACTGGACGCGTTAAACAAGTGGGCCCTCCGCCCCCTTTCACACTAATTTCTGCACCTTCATATTCAATCACTTTACAGCCTGCTGCTTCTAATCTTGATTTTGTAATAGGGTTTCCTTTTACCATTAAACAAGTACGAGGCGCTATAGCAAGTACATTACAACCCATACTATCAAATTCTGCTTCTGGTACTTCTACTAATTCAAAACCTCTTGCAATTAATTCATTTCTAAAGACAATAGGAATTAAAGGGGAATATACTACCGCTATATTATCAGCAACAGGGCTTAATACCGACATTAAATGAAATACATCGGATGGGCCTCTATAATGCGGCATCGGCACTGAAATCACTTCTACACCTAATGGTTTTAATAAAGCGGCAATTTGTTTAATACCTTCTTCATTGGTTCTATAGGTATGACCTACTGCCAAGGTTTTAGTATCTAACCAGGCAACATCGCCTCCTTCAATAGTTCCAGGTGCTTGAATCACACCTAAAACTGGTATACCCGCTGCTTCATAGGCCTTTTGTTGAGCCAATGGTTCATTTTTTCGACCCTCTTTACCCATATTGCAAATAATCATGCCCTTGCTTGTGGCAATAGAAGCATCTCTGCAATAAATAGAATCCATATTTACTGAACTGTCTTCAGGAAAATAAAAAATTTCTACTCCATTATCTTTTAAAATTTTTTCAAACGCATCATATTCAAAAAGTGCTTTATCCATTAAAGGTTTGCCCAAATAATTTAAGGCTTCCCAATGCTTAGACATATGTGCATCGTCAATAAATGCTGCAGATGCTTTTTTAATAAATAAAGAATTGAGTTTTCCAAATTCCGAATGCGATGACATGAAGGAAATTTAAAGCGGTGAAATGATTATATGAATATTGTTATGATTATTGTTATGAATAAAGTTAAACTTTATCTCTTTTCCAAACAGCAAAAACATAAATAGGCACAGAAGACAAGATTAAGAAAAAGCCCCAGAAAACAGCTTCTTGTCCTAAACCAAGCATTACCCACATACAAAATATAAAAGTAAGAGAAGCTAATAAAATAGCAGAAGCTAAAAATTTATTGGATCTAAAGGGCAATCTAATTTGCAAAATAAAATAAGAAGCGGTGCAAAAAATATAAGGAATAATTAGAGCAGAAGTAGTCATTAGCATTAAAAACTTAAACTGTTCTACTAAACCTTTAGTATAATTTATACTCATTAAAACAGATACAAGTACACTTGAAATAACTATCCCTAACATAGGCACTCCCTTACTATTAAGGCGCATAAAAATTTCAGGAAATAATTTGTCTTTAGCAATGGCGTAGGGAACTTGTCCTTGAATTAGTATCCAGCCATTCAAAGCCCCAAAGGCAGCAATAGCAACTCCTGCACTCACCCAATACTCAGCCCCATGGCCCCAAATAAATACAGCCGCATCGGCAAAAGGTGTTACACTATTTTTTAATTGAGCAGCTGGAATCATGCCCATAATACTTACTGTACTTAATATATATACCACGGTAGCAATAAGCGTTCCAAGTGTAGTAGCCTTAGCTACAGTAGCTGCTGAATTAGCCACACTGCCCGAAGGAATAGTAGCGCATTCAATACCTAAAAAAGCAAAAAAGGTTAAAGTGGTAGTGGCTGTAATAGCAGCAATAGTAGAAGTACCGCTTGTATTAAAGGGTAAGAAATTTTCCCA
>Ga0304728_1002396_pt1 | contig 11987 bp, 13 predicted proteins | sample C_130625_MF_Meta_FD_190476 | JGI IMG/M metagenome (GOLD analysis project Ga0304728, IMG submission 190476) | Freshwater microbial communities from Lake Croche, Canada to study carbon cycling - C_130625_MF_MetaG (v2) (version 2) | ecosystem: Environmental > Aquatic > Freshwater > Lake | place... | reverse complement strand
AGACATGGCGGGCCTCCTGCGCGCTCCCGGTGCCCGCTTCCTCGTCACGGCACTGCGCGAGCGCTTCGACGTACCCGTGCGACTGCATACGCATGACACAGCCGGCGGGCAGGTCGCCACCTACCTGGCCGCCATTCAGGCCGGTGTCGACGGAGTAGATCTCGCCAACGCGTCACTCGCCTCCGGCGGCAGTCAGCCCAGCCTGGGTGCGCTGCTCGAGGCAATGGAGCATGCCGACCGTGATCCGGCGATGTCCGGAGGCCTGTCGGCTGCCGACGCCGTGCGACTGGAGCCCTACTGGTCCGCGGTGCGCGATCTCTACGCCCCCTTCGAGGCCGGACAGCGATCACCCTCCACTTCGGTGTACCGCCACGAAATCCCCGGCGGGCAGCTGTCCAACCTGCGCGCGCAAGCAGACGGATTGGGCATCGGCGATCGGTTCGCCGACGTTCTCGATGCGTACTACGACGCCGCGCAACTGCTCGGTAACCCTGTCAAAGTGACTCCGTCCTCCAAGGTCGTTGGTGACCTGGCTATCTGGATGGTGGCCTCGGGCACCGACCGCGCGGCTTTGGAGGCCGATCCGGGCAGGCACGCGCTTCCCGCATCCGTCATCGCCTTTCTGCAGGGACAGCTCGGCGTACCTGCCGGCGGATTCCTCGAGCCGTTCACATCGCGTGTGCTCGAGGGCAAGCCGCCCTTGGCCGAGCCCACGTTCAACGCCGACGAGCGCGAAGCGTTGGCCGATCCCGCCTCGCGGCGACGCGCCCTCACTCGGCTGATGCTCCCCTCCGAGGCGACCGCGTTCGAAAACGCACAGCGCACGTACGGAGACCTTTCTGTTATTCCCACGCGCCCCTATCTCTACGGCTTGGAGCCGGGCGTGAGCGAGATCATCGACCTCGCCCCGGGTCAACAGATGTTCGTGGAGCTAGACGCCATCGGAGAACTCGACGATGCTGGTCGCCGGAGTGTGCATCTACGCGCCAACGGGCAGCCGGTAGCACTGCGAGTCATCGACGAGCGGGCACCGCGCACAACTCGCAAGCAGCCCAAGGCCGATCCGGCTAACCCAATGCACCTGGCTGCATCAGTGCCGGGCATCGTGACAGTTCAGGCACGGGTGGGCGAGGTCATCCGCCCCGGCGATCGCGTCGCGGTCATCGAGGCTATGAAGATGGAATCAGCGGTGACGGCCCCACAGGGCGGCCGCATCGAGGCCATCCATGTCACCGACAAATCCACCGTCGAAACCGGCGACCTAGTCATCACCCTGATTGCCGAGTGAGCGGTCGCACGTTAGGCAAGGATGTCGGTATGGACACCGAGTACTCCTCTGAATCCCTAGTCGACGAAGCACGAGCACTGCAGCTCAGCGGCTTCACCACAGCCGACGCGATCTCTCTTGGCACTCTCGCGGTCGAGCGGGGCACTGCCCAGGGGCTGGGGATCGTCATCATGATTCGGCATACCGGACGCACGGTGTTTCAGGCTGCCCTTCCCGGATCCGTTGCAGATTCCGACGAGTGGGTCATTCGCAAGGCACGCACAGTCGAGAGGTTTGGGATCTCCACATTGGCGCAGTTCGTCAGAGCGCACGAGCGCGGCCGCGACTTTCATGCGGCCCACTTCTTGTCTCCATCGGATTACGCGGCCTATGGAGGTGGCATCCCGGTGGAAGTGGCGTCGGTGGGAGTCGTGGGAGGCTTCTACGCCTCAGGACTGCCGCACCTGGATGATCACAACTTTCTGGTGACCGTTCTCGCTGAATTTCGCGACCGCATCTGATCGGCGTTAGCCAACAACCCGACCCACACCGCTGAAGCGCGCTCCGTACCACGGCCCCAGGAAGCTGATGATCTGAACACCAGCACTCGGATTCGAGGCACTCACCATCTTGCCGTCGCCGATGTACATCGCCACGTGGTGGGCGCTGCCGCCGAAATAGAAGACCAGATCGCCTGGTCTGATCTGACTCACCGGGACCCTCTTGGTCTGGCGCCACTGCGCGTATGACAGGTGGGCCAGATTGATTCCCGCTCGCTTCCACGCCGCCATGGTCAACCCGGAGCAATCGAATGTGCTGGGGCCTGCGGTTGCCGCGACATACCGATGACCGACCATCGACAGTGCGTATCGGAGCGCTGCCTGGGCGCGCGGGCTCACTCCCGGAAATGATCCGGGGCGAGCCGCGGCCGCCGTCGCTCGCTGAGCCTGCAGGCGCTGCTTGGCCGCCTGCGCTGCCTGAAGTGCCGCGAGTCGTTGACGTTCGGCAGTGCGAAGCGACGAGAGCACATTCTGTGCTGCGGCCAGTTGGGAGTTGACCTCTTTTAGTGCGGACGACTTGTCAGCACTTGCGGCTGCTGCAGCCATTTGCTGATCAGCAATTTCCTTCTGCGTTTGCGAAAGACGAAGTTGCGAGGTCTGCAGTCGACGAAGGGCTGCCACCTCAGAACCCTGCAGCTGACTCATCACCGAGGCCTGGGCCAAGAATTGCGTGGGATCGTCCGCCAGAAGCACTTGGAGCGACGGATCGAATGAACCACGCATGTACGCCGCCCGCGCCAGAGCACTGATGGTCGCCGAGTCCTTGGCAAAGGCCTTCTGCTGCGTGCGCTGACGAGCCTGGATCGAGGCCAGTTGAGCCTGAATGCCTTCGAGACTGATCTGGGCAGCGTTCGCCTTCTCGGTGGCCGCCTCGGCCTGCATCTGCAGATCCTCGACCTGGCGCTGCACCTGACGGATGTCGCGCGTGGGAGCGGCCTGCGCCGGGGACTGCATGAGCGGGAGCAGCGCCGCCGAAGCCACCACGGCTGCGATGCCGCGGCGAAGACTCGTTGCTCTCACCCAGCCACGATACGTGACGACACGGCTAGCCACGCTCGATGGGCGCCTAAGCCCGTGTCGGGGCGGTGGGTCGCTAGCAGTGCCAACGCCCACCGGCCCAGTGCTTCAGGCCCGACCCGGTGTGCTTCCAATTGGCCACCGTGCTGAAGAGTGCGTCCTGCCAGTACCGCGGCCAAGCATTGAATTTCGTGGCCCGAAGCTGAGCCATCGTGGCCTGTGCAAGTGCGACGCCCATCAGGCGTTGGTGCTCCGGCAGCATCATCCATGTGGCACCTTCTGCGAGGGCTGCAGACACCTGATACGCACCGCGATACGAGCCCGTGTGATTTACCGAGAAGTAGTGGCCCTCGCTCTCACGCTTCACAATGCATAGCCGCCTGGATTCGATCGACTTGCGGTAGTACGTGCCCCGATACAGGCTCGGTTGGACGCCCACCATGTCGAGGGTCTGCGGCGACCGGAGAGTGAACTCCATGAAGGAGCTCTGTCGGATTTGGACCTGTGTGGGGGCCGTGGCGATGGCGATGATGGCGCCTGACGATGAGTCAGTCGAGGCGGTATCGGCCGTTGCGGTGCTCGTCGAGGTGGTCTCAGCTGTTGCGTTGCCGGCTGTAACGGGCGGTTCTTGGGGAGAAGCCTGAGCGACTCCGGTGGAGAAGATCATGAGGGCGACCACAGCTAGCGTCGCGCGGGTAAGGGTGGAACGTGACATAAAACCTCAATGCTCATCACCCCGCGGGGTGATTTCATGCACTCCGGTTCATCGCTCTCAATGGACTCTGCCTGCCATTGCGAGCTCGCCAGTGATCGGGTGCTTCGCCGGCTCTCACGGCGTAAGCGTGCGTCCCTATCAACTCCGGGATCCTGCCTCCCGGTGGAGTGCGGTCGTATCGATGAGTGCAGGAGTCATTCACCGACTCAACGAGGTTAAGAACGCTGTTGGCAATTTGCCTAACCGACGTTGTGCACGACACGCGCCTTCCACAGCCGCAAATAGCCTGAATGCCCGATTTATTCGGTGATCTGTCCCACATTGCCACCACACGCCCGAGGGCGTGAAATGTGATCTACCTCAACGACCCGAAAGGACCAGAAGAACTGCCTTGACTATGAAGAAATACACGGCAGGACAACACGAAAGTGCCCGCCAGGGCCGGGGCTTGCCGACACAAAACCACCATGTGCGCTTGCAACCGACGCGACAATCGCCAGGCCCAGGCCACTGCCACCGGAATCTCGTTCACGCGCATCACCCAACCGAACAAAGCGATCGAACACTCGTGCCTCATCCCCATGCGAGAGGCCCACACCGTCATCGTCTACGGATAGTTCAGCGCGACCATCCACCGTTCGCAACGAGACGGTTACGCGGGACCGTGCATGTCGCATTGCATTGGTCAACAGGTTGGTCACCATGCTCCTGAGGGCAGCTCCGTCACCCTCTACTTCCACAGGGTCCAGAGCAAGTTCGAGCTCTGTTGATTGTCGGGTGCGCTGATAAGACTCCACGCTGTCTCGCACAACACTGTCGAGGGATATTCGCTCAAAATGATGCGTTGTCTCCATCGCATCTGACCTAGCCAATGCCAGAAGGTCTTGAATGAGACGCTCAAGTCGATCCAAGTCGGTCAGAGCGTCGCGAACACTCGCTCTGAGCTCACTCTCTTCCGAGTCCTGTCCAAACTCCAAGGCGATACGCAGCGTCGCGAGCGGCGTGCGTAGTTCATGTCCAGCATCGGCAACGAATTGGCGAGTGCTTCGAGATTTGTGATGCAAACTCTCCAACAGGTGGTTCAACGTGGTCCCCAGGAGTTCCACCTCGTCGCCTGTCTCCTCGACTCGCAACAGTCGATCATCTGTCTCGGCAAGGCGCTCGGCCTGGCTTCGAAGGTCATCGACAGAGCGAAGTGCGCGCCCCACCGCGAGCCACACGGCAATGCACACGCCGGCCACGACCAGCGGGAGCACGATGACCAACGCGATGATGACAGCGGTCTGCGCACGTTGCACGGGCTCTTCACTTAGGACCGCGCACACGACAGCATTCGTATTCGGAATGGGAGTCGCCTCGCGTATGACGTCCTCCGGCCCATGGCCCACATCTACGATCGCCGATCCGACCTCCTGCTTCGTGGGCAAAGGATCAGGGCAGATGGTCACGTTGGGAGCTACACCGGCGCTTGAGGCGAACACGCGCCCCGCGGTGTCAGCCACCTGAATCAGCACAGTGTTGGGCAGTTGGGAAGAAGCGAGGTCCAGGTCACCGCCGGGGCCGGATTCATGCGCCTGCTCGACCACATCGGTAACACGGGCTTGGAGGAGCTCATGCTGGGCCGAGGCGGCCTGTCTGGACACGAGCACGTAGGAGGCCACACCGATGACAAGGCCAAACAGGACCATGGCCACCGCGGTTCCCACAACTGCGCGCCCTCGCACAGATCTGGGCAGTACCGATCTCACGCCTCGTGCTCAACCAGTCGATATCCCACATTACGAACGGTCTGAATCCACTCAGCGCCAATTTTCTTGCGCAACTGCAGAACGCAGACCTCCACGGCATTGGGATCAAGCTCGGGTTCTTGCCACACCTCGTCCAAGAGCTCCTGCTTGCTGACGGCCTGATCGGCATGCTCGGCGAGGTAGACCAACACCGCGAACTCTCTTGCTGTCAGCACGACCTCGTTGTCGGCGATCCAGCAGCGATGCCTTCGCGGCTCGATGCGCAGCCGGCCGGCCGTGATCACCGGGGCAACGTCAGGTCGCCGGCGCAGCAGCGCATTCATACGCGCCAAGAGCACCACGGTGCTAAACGGCTTGGTGACGTAGTCGTCCACGCCGAGCTCGAAAGCATCCGCCTGGTCATATTCGCCATCTTTGGCGGTGAGCATGAGTACCGGTGTCTGTATGCCGTCCTTGCGCAGCGCCTCAACAACCTTGTACCCGGACATCCCTGGCAGCATTAGGTCCAGAAGAATGAGGTCGTAGCCACCCGTGCGCGCCTTCTGATAACCCTCATTGCCGTCGTGCACGGACGTGGCGTCAAACCCGCGGCGCGACAGCCCCTGGCGAAGTGCCTCAGCGAGTCGGACCTCATCGTCGACGATGAGGACGCGGGGGCGCTCAGTAGCCATGGGTCCACTGTGCCCCACGCACCCCGCGCCATCGCCTTGATCCTCAGGTGAGTCTCAGCCAAGCGTTTCAACCACGAGTGGCAGCAGCCATACCTGTGGGTCGAGTTGCGGACGGCCTGCCCGGTACCGGGCACAGGTCTCTCGCTAGGGTCTGGCGTCGAGGAGGAGTCTGAATGACAGACCTGCGAGTGGGACTTCTGGCCTACGGAGCAATTGGGCACGAACACAACCTGGCCGTTCAGGCGACCGAGGGCCTGACCCTCACGGCCGTCTGCGACACCAATCCCGAGCGCCTCACCGCGGCTCTCGAGCTTGCGCCTGATGCTGCGACGTTCACCGATGCCACCGAGATGCTCGACTCCGGACTTCTCGACGTGGTTGTGGTGTCCACTCCCCCCAACAGCCACGCGCACTGGGCACGCCAGGCCCTCGAGCGCGGAATCCATGTGGTGCTGGAGAAGCCCATGGCCCTCACAACCCGCGAATGCGACGACCTCATGGCACTCGCAGCAGATCGTGAGTTGCTCTTGATCGTGTACCAAAACCGACGCTACGACCGCGACTTCGTCACCATGGCACGACTCATCAACGAGGGCGTTATCGGCGAGGTCTTCCAGTACGACAGCTTCGTGGGCGGGTACTCGCAGCCGTGCACCTACTGGCATTCCGATGCCGAAGTATCCGGCGGAGCAATTTTCGACTGGGGCAGTCATTTCCTCGACCAAATGCTGGCCGTGATGCCCGGCGACGTCGATCACGTCACCGCCATGAATCACAAGCGTCGATGGCTCAACGTCACCAACGCCGATCACGCACAGGTGACCGTCACCTTCGCTGATGGCCGGCAGGCAACCTTCGTCAACTCTGATCTGGCCGCAGCGCGACGGCCCAAGTACTACGTCCTGGGCACCGAGGGTGCCATCGTTGGGGACTGGGACACAGCAGCCGAACCCGCTGTCGCTGATCTCCCCGCGATCCTCACGCTGCACCGAGCCGATGGATCTCGTCACTCCATCGCCCTCGACAGCGTGACTCCCTATGGATTCCATGCCTCGCTCGCGGATCGGCTGCACGCGGGTACCGCCATGGCGGTGCGCACCGAACATTCGCGTGATGTGGTGAGCCTCATGGAGGCGGCCGAGCAATCCGCCGCATCGAATGGTCGGCCGATCGCACCGGCACTGCTGAGGCCATGAACGTCCGCTGGGGTTTTCTCGGGGCAGGCTGGATAGCCAAGACCGCCCTTGCCCCAGCGGTACACGCCGCCACAGGCGCCGAGCTCGTCGCTGTCGCCAGTCGAGAACCCGATCGCTCACAAGCGCTTGAGCCGCAGCGCGTCCATGCCAGCTACCAGGACCTACTCGATGACCCGGAGATTGACGCCGTGTACATCTGCCTGGCCAACCATCAGCACCTCGAGTGGGCGATCAAGGCGATGCAGGCGGGCAAGCATGTGCTGTGCGAGAAGCCACTCACATTGGATGTAGCCAGCACAGACACCTTGATCGCTGTGTCCAGCAGCACCAATCGCCTGCTCGTCGAAGCCACATGGAGCCGTTGGCATCCACGATTCCAGCGCCTAGAGACTCTCGCTCGTTCTGGTGCGTTGGGTCAGGTGCAGTGGATTGACGCCGCATTCGCCTTTCAAGGCGACCATGCCGATAACTACCGGGGTCAAAAGGATATGGGAGGAGGCGCGCTACTGGATGTGGGCTGTTACCTCCTGCACGCATTGACGGCCGCGCTCGGGTCGACGTTCGACACCGATGTGCGTGACGTACAGCAAGACCTCGGTTACACCAATGTGGATCTCACGACGCGGTTCCGTCTTAATGCTGGACTGGCCGAGATGACCGGCCTTGCCAGTATCGCAAGCCCAGAGGTTCAACGCTTGAGCATTCGTGGTACCGACGACACCGCTTCGATGCATCACGGTCAGGCGTTCACGACGTGGTGCGAGACCTCCACACTCCAGGTCGGCGACCACATCGAAGAATTCCCCGCCGTGGACGCTTACGAACTCATGGTCGAAGAAGTCAGTCGACGCATTCTCGGCGAAGACGGCTGGGTGTTGCCCCTGGACGAGACACGAACCGTGGCTGCCCTCATGGATGCGATTGAGGAATCAGCGGCCGACTAGCTACGCGTGCTTCTTGCGCGAGAACAAGCGATCCAGGCCCCAGAAAATCAGGCCCAAGATGACGCCCAGCACGACCACGAAGAAGACATTGAACAGCGCGGTTCCCATGCCCAGATTTGCCGCGTTCATGAACGGGTACGGGTACGCGTCGATCATTCCGCCGCGGAGGAGCGTGTAGATCAGCCACAGGATTGGAATGATGAGCGCGGTGAAGACGGTGGTCCATCTGAACCAGCCACGCGGCCCCCAGATCAGGAATGTCACCACTGTCAGGACCGGGACAATCGTGTGAATGAGCGCGTTGGACACATACTCCCAACCGCGCAATGTGGCTGAGGGCGCAAGCACGAGCTGGTAGACCAAACCGGTCACACTGATCATGACCAACGTGTCCATGCGTAGCGCGCGCCACAGCGGCGTTGGTCGGATGTGCGAAAAGGCCAGTGTGAGGAGAACGACGGCCACCAGAATGTTGCTCACCTCGGTGAAGTAACTGAGAGTGTCAGTCACGCGACCTATCACGCCCGACCATCCGGCTGCATTGACACCAACGGTGTGGGCAGTCGTCGAGGGCGTTGCCGGGTAGACGTCGAAAGCAGAGAGAATGAGTGACAATCCGACGCCCGCGGCTGCACACAGCCCCGTGATCCCAAAAGCCCAACGGCCGGCAGCAGACACAGTTCTCTCCGACATGGCCGCAAGATTAGAGACTCCCCGTGGGCTCGGGTGCGGAATCTGTCAATCGGCCTGCCGTCGCCATAAGGCACCCTCATGCGCGTGATGAGCCGGTAGCCTGAGGCCTCACCTACACGTCCCAGCGCACATCTCGAGGAGCCGGCATGACCGTGATCGCATTCATCATCGGAGCGGTCGTCTTCGGCGCCGTGGCCATCGGCCTGGGCGTCACCTTCTTCAATACCTCTGTCCACGAGCAGGAGCATGAGAAGGGCTGGGACAAGGAGGAGTAGGGCTCGCTCTTGCGGCTCGACATGGTCAGACCAGCGGTTACCCGCGAGGTCGAAACCTACGTACCATCGCTACATGCGGTTGATTCCTGGGCGACTCCTCACCCTCGTCAGCACCGCCGTGATACTCGCAGGCATCCTCGCGGTGGCATCCGAGGCACACGCCACACCTCCTACTGCGCCCCTGACGTCCCCTGTCGAGGGTGTGTTCACGGCAGGAGGTCAGCAGCAGTGGATCTCCTGCGCAGGCACCGGGCGTCCCACCGTGGTCATCTCATCGGGACTAGGTGCCAGTCACTCGATGTGGTCCAAGGTTCTGCAACCACTGCGAGCCATGTCGCGCGTGTGTATTTCAGATCGTCCGGGTTTGGGCTCGAGCCCCGCACGCATCGGCGCCAAGACAACCAACGCTGGCCAGCATGCCCAGGAATTGCGAGAGCTCCTGACTGCCGCCGGTGAGAGCGGGCCCTTCATTCTCGTGGGCCACTCCTATGCGGGCCTGATCGTGCGTGCCTTCGCAGCACAGGCACCTGCTGATGTTGTGGGTGTGCTGTTGGTTGACGCCTGCTGGCCGGGAATTCATCGCAACTTCCTGCCCAGCTATAAGAGCCCCTGGCACGAAGGTGGAACCCTGATTGACATGGCCGCAAGCGAGCAGGCTGATCAAGGCGGTCCACAACTAGGACGCACCCCGCTCATTGTGTTGGCCGCCGGAGACCCGGCAAAGGCCACGAGCCCCGGAGATAAAGCCTGGTTCGCCCATCAGGCCCAAGCCGCACAACTCTCGAGCGCCGGTTCTCTACGGTTCGCCACACGTAGCGGCCACGTGATTCAGCGGGACCAACCCGCCAAGGTCATGGTGGCTGTCCACGATCTTCTGGCAAAAATTAGAGCGACGACCTAGCCGCCTGACTTGCGACGGAACTCGCGCTTACCGCCCGCGCGCGACGCCTGATTCTTGGCACTCGCCTTGGTGGCGTCGCCGCCAGAGGAACCGAAACCCGATCGCCCCTTCTTCGCATCAAGGGCTGCCTTCATACGTTGCTTCTGGTCCTCTTGGGCGTCCGAGGGTTCTGCAGGTGTGGTGGCCATGGCCCAAGTGTGTCAGGTCCGCCCCCTTGACGGCCCGGTCCCGCCCCGTCCTCGATTGCGCGTCGCTCTCGCCCTAGGCTGGCTGGGTGACCGACGCCGGCGCAGCAACCGCGCATGACACTGGACTCACCGACCACAGACCGCACGACACATTCGCACTTCCACGCTCCTTTGAGGCTCACTACGGACAAGGTCTTGATCGAGCCATTTCGTTCGGCGGTGGCGGGGTCTTCTTCGTCGCTTGGCAACTGGCCTACCTCAAGGCCATCGTTGAGGCGCGCGTCAATCTGGGTGGAGCGCGACGAGTCGTCGGCACCTCCGCCGGATCCATCACGGCCGTTGCCTTCACCAGCAAGCGAGTGGCCCGCCTGCACGACGAACTGGCACTCATTTCTAAAGTGCCGGCCTTGGTATCGGCCCTCGCTCCCGTGGCCAGCCTGAACCCCAGCCAGGAGCGAGCGTTAGCCCAGTTCCGGCAGGCGACGCATGCGTCCCCTGAGCTCATCCGACAAATCGGGTTCGCGGCTCTGGCCGCTTCCACGCCATCCGAAGCGGCCATGCGTCGCAATGTTGGACTGGTCGTGCGCGCCCGCAGATGGCCGTCGCACAAGCTCGTCATCACGGCAGTGGACTGCTACACCGGTGAGCGAATTGTGATTCGCCAGGAGCACGGTGTCCCGCCGGCCGACGCCATTGCCGCCAGCAGTGCTGTGCCCGGGCTGTTTCCTCCGCAGCGCATTGGTGATCGTCGATGCATGGACGGCGGTGTGAGCGGAACGGGCGTGCACCTTGACCTCGTGGCTGGCGCTCGTCGCGTGTTGGTGCTCAAACTCAATGTTGAAACTGACACCTCCGGCATGACGGGCACCCCTGCCGACGTCGAAGCCGAGAACCGTGCTCTCGTGGAATCCGGCAGCGCCGTCCTCGTGCGCTCCCCCGAAACTGTTGATCTCGAGCTCTTGATGTCGCCCCAATCCGTAGCAGCCGGGCTCCACATGGGGCGTGAGCAGGGCAAGGCCGATGCCGACATGGTCTCGGCGTTTTGGGCACTGCCGCGCGAAGCCAGCAAGAAGCGCGCGACCTGACCTCTCGCGCACCAGACCGTCGAACTGCGCCGCTAACTCCCGTGACGGGCCTGCGCCTGCTCCAAGGCGTCAATGATCTCCATGAGTTCGGCCGGCGGCACGTCGATCTCGAAGGGATCGACCTCCAATGCACGCGACCAATCGGCCACGCCACCGCGAATGGGAGCGCGCATCAGGCGATCGGCCGAGAGCCAATATCCCCACGGACCCTGATGACAGATGAGCAGCCCCGGAGTCACCGGACGCACAAGACCATGGGAAGAGTTCTCCATCACGCGGCGCAGACGGGTCCAAAGCCACCACGACAGAACGACAAAGCCCAGAAGCACGAGTTCCATGACACCCTCCACAACAGTCCAATTCGTGACAGCGGATCAGCCGCTTTCTATGAGCCGCTTTCGATGAGCCGCACGTTAGGCGGGGGGTCTGACACTGCGCGGGGTCCGCACTCCTGCCCCCTACACTCCGCGGGTGTGTGATTCGACCGCGATGGCCGACATTCGTGCGTTCGCGCCCAATTTCCGTCCGCTGAGCGGCACTACCCTTCGCCCCGGGTCCATCTACCGAAGTGGCGAATTGGATCGACTGTCACCGTCCGCCACGAATTCCCTTATGGCGCTGGGTGTCCAGACCATCTACGACATGCGCACCTTGAACGAGATGACCAAGGCTCCCGACGTCCTCGGTTCCGGGCTGACGCGGATCATCGTCAATGTCCTCGCGGACC
>Ga0304728_1002393_pt1 | contig 11990 bp, 10 predicted proteins | sample C_130625_MF_Meta_FD_190476 | JGI IMG/M metagenome (GOLD analysis project Ga0304728, IMG submission 190476) | Freshwater microbial communities from Lake Croche, Canada to study carbon cycling - C_130625_MF_MetaG (v2) (version 2) | ecosystem: Environmental > Aquatic > Freshwater > Lake | place... | reverse complement strand
CCAAAACAATGTTCCGTTTCAGGCCAATACAACAAGCAATTATACTGTAACTGGAACTACGAATAATTGTTCGTCAACTGATCAAGTACTGGTTACCGTTATTCCAATGCCAACGGCACAATTTACAGGAGCTGTAACCAATTATAATGTTTTACTATCAAATACGAGTACGAACGGAACTCAATATTCTTGGTATTTTGGTGATGGGGGAACTACTAGCAGCATGATTTTGGGAAATCAAAGTTATACGTATCAGCAGGGTGGGGTCTATGAAATCATGTTGATAACCAGCAATAGTTTTTGCGTTGATACGGCTTATTTTACGGTTACTGTGATGCCTGAAATCCCATTTGTGGTTACCTACCCAAATGTTTTTACACCAAATAGCGACAGCAACAACGATATTTATTCCTTAAATTTCGAAGGAATGGCTGATTTTGAAGCGATTATCTTAAATCGTTGGGGAGAATTAATGACGACTCTTACACCATTAAATCCAACCTGGGACGGGAAATTTAATCAAAAGGAGTGTGCTGAAGGAGTTTATTTTATGAAATTTACAGCCTTAGGAATGAATGGTTTGTCCTATGATGGTCAGCAATTCTTGCACCTTATTCGTTAGGCCAAAACAATTACATTATCAGAGATTTCAATCGTATCTCCTTTAATGATTTTTGCTCTTCTTCTCGTTTCTACCTCACCATTTCTAAACACCATTTCAGCATCAATAATGTGCTTTGCATGCCCACCGGTTTCAGCTATGCCCACCGCTTTTAGCAGTGCCATTAACTCGATGTGTTCTCCTTCTATTACGAATGTTTCTTTCATGGTTTTTTTGTGAATTCTGTAAATAATTGTTCGGCAGCAAGTAGGGGAGTCAAGTTACCCGATTTGACCATACTTTCATATTTCTTTAAGGATTCCCTCCAATTTTCAGCTCCGAAAAATTGTTGTTCTATCAAATAATGTAAATTCTCTTTAAAGAAATCAACATCTTGGCGTGATCTATTTTCAGTATACCAGCCTTTTGTTTTTACATGCTTAAAATATTGTTCCATTTGAGTGTATACACCAGGTATTCCAATACCTTCGACACTACTACAAGTTGAAACTGGAACCAACCATTGGTTTTCTTTAGCGGGAAATAGGTGTTGTGCATTTTGATATTCTCGTTTGGCTTGCAGTGCTTTCTTTTCATTATCACCATCAGCTTTTGTAATTAAAATCGCATCCGCCATTTCCATAATACCTCTTTTGATTCCTTGAAGTTCATCCCCAGCACCTGCCAGCATGAGTAATAAAAAGAAATCGACCATGGAATGAACTACTGTTTCAGATTGACCAACACCCACTGTTTCAACAAAAATGACATCATATCCAGCAGCTTCGCATAAGAGAATTGACTCTCTAGTACTTTTTGCAACGCCACCTAAAGTTTCATTGGTGGCACTTGGACGAATGAATACATTTTCTTGTGTGGCCAGCCAATTCATTCTTGTTTTATCTCCTAAAATACTTCCTCCACCCACATTTGAAGATGGATCAATAGCGAGTACGGCAAGTTTATGACCTTTTTCTAATATTATTTTGCCTAGCGCTTCAATGAAAGTACTTTTTCCAACACCAGGAACTCCTGTGATTCCAATGCGCCAGGATTTGCCTGTATTTTCTTGAATGGCTTTTAAAAGTTTCTTTGATTCTTCTCTTGCAGATAGAGTATTAGATTCTATTAGTGTCAATGCTGAGGCTAATGCACCCCTTTTTCCAGCAAGTAAATCAGGTAAAATAAAGGAACAGGATAGGTGTTCTAGTCGCTGTTTGCGACTGTTCATCCATTCCTTAATTTTGTTCTCTTTATTCATTTACTAGATCTTCTAAAGCGTTTAAAGCGAGCTTAATATTTTCTCTAATTTGAACAATTCCTGCCTCCATCATGTAACAAGGTGCTGTAATGATACGATTTTTTTGATCCACTAAAACTTCACCAATTGTTTTTTCTTCTGTCGTACAACCGATTTGTTCCATTCCATTTTGAAAGGACGAAATATCATAAGGCGATGGATCCGTTGTACTTCCAATAGTCATGTGTAAAGATATTCCACTGTCTTGAAGTGCTTTCGCCAGAACCACTGGACTAACACACAATGCGACTATTGGTTTACCTACATTAATCAGGTTGATTAAAAGCAATTTAACAATAGGTAAAATTGTACTATTGTGTCCATCAAAGGCCCAAGTGGTAAAGTTTTTTGCGCTTCCAAATCCACCGGGTATCAGCAAAGCATCAATATCTGCTGGTTGAATTGAATGAATATCTTGGATTTCACCTCGAGTAATGCGCGCTGCTTCGATGAGCATATTTCTTTTTTCAGGCATAATGCTACCATCGATGTGGTTGACGACATGAAAATGATCGGCATCAACTCCAATGCAAACTGCTTCATGTCCTAACTCTGCAATCGCAAGTAAACTTAATACGGTTTCTTGTATTTCAGCTCCATCATAAACGCCGCACCCAGAAATTAACACGCCTATTTTCATATCTTAATCTTTACTTACTAATTTACGATAAATCGCTTCATATTTAGGTAAAATATTCACTAAAGAAAAATGTTTAGATCGTTCGAGTGCATTGATTTTAAATTGCTTTAAGGTGTCAGGTTCTAAAAGTGTTAAGGTGTTCTTCACCATATCATCTACATCTCCAACATCAGAAAGAAATCCAGAATAACCGTGTTGGTTTACCTCAGAGATCCCTCCTGTATTAGATGAAATAACAGGAACACTTTCGGCCATAGCTTCTAGAGCTGCAAGTCCAAAGCTCTCCGTTTCTGATGGCAATAAAAATACATCAGCAATTTGCAAAACATGAACTGTATCTCTCAATTTTCCTAGAAAAATTATCCGCTCAGTTAAATTTAATTCCCGGGCTAATTTTTCGCAATGATATCTTTCCGGACCATCTCCAACGAGAATTAATTTACTTTTCACTTTTACATTTACTTTGGCGAATACTTGAATCACATCTTCAACACGCTTTACTTTTCTGAAATTTGAAATATGACAAAGAATCACTTCGTCTTTAGTGGCATATTTTGATCTCATTTCCTCATTGACACGCATTGCATCCATGTTGGGCACAATGAAATTGGGTACCACTTCAATCTCTCTATTTACTTTAAAATGCTCAAAAGTAGATTCCCTCAGACTTTCAGAAACTGCAGTAACGGCGTCAGATTCATTAATACAAAAGGTAATAACAGGCTCAAAGGAGGGGTCTTTTCCTACCAAGGTAATGTCTGTCCCGTGTAAGGTAGTTACAAAAGGAATTTCAATTCCTTGAGACCTAAGAATCATTTTAGCCATGAATGCTGCAGAAGCATGTGGAATCGCATAGTGTACATGAAGGACATCTAATTTTTCATACCTGACTACATCAACAATTTTTGAAGTGAGTTCTGTTTCATAAGGCTGAAAATCGAATAAAGGATAATCAGATACTGCTACCTCGTGATAGTAGATATTTTCTCTAAAACTACCCAGTCTTACCGGTTGAGAGTAAGTTATAAAGTGAACTTGATGGCCTTTAGCGGCTAATGCTTTCCCTAGTTCTGTTGCAACAACGCCACTTCCTCCAAAGGTAGGATAGAGGACAATCCCAATTTTAATTCTGCTCATAATGATTATTTTCCTATAGGAAAGAAGAATGAAATGCGATAAATTACAGGAAGAATTTTCTGAACTTGTCCATTTTGATCTTTAATTTTTAAAACATAGCTGCTTCTAAAAGGGCTATTGGCCGCATTAATTACATCGTAAAAAACACCTGCGTTGATGCGTATTTTGTGATTAAAGTCTCTTGAGAATCCACCACCAATAAATAAGGTTGCCAACCAATTACGATCAGGATTAATATTTACATAATTCAATGGACAATGTAACATTTCAAATTCGGCACCGCCATAAAGTGTGTTTTTAAATCTATAATGGGCATAAAGTCCACCACCATAGATGCTGTAGCCATATTTCGTTCCATAATTATTGGACCATGTTCTCTGTAAACGAAAAGAAGGACCCACAGCCCAGTTTTCATTTAAAATGGCTGCGTATTTTAAATCTCCTCCAACACTGCCTCCTAAATTTGAAGCACTGGCCACCATTTCTATGCCAATTTCTGATCCATCAAAACTCGTTTGAGCGAAGGAATTATTGATAAAAAGTAATGTAAATAGACTGTAAATTAATTTTTTCATCTTGTAATTTTTAACAAAGATAACTTCGTTTTGAATTACTTCAGTGCTATTTCGATATGAGTTTTTATCTTTACATAAAAATAAAGCCAATGCAACTCATAGATGGTCGTGCCATATCGGAAGAAATAAAGCAAGAACTTGCTCTCGCGGTCAAGTCTAGAAAGGAACAAGGCAAAAAAATTCCACATCTTGCTGCCGTATTGGTGGGAGGCGATGGGGCGTCTATTTCCTATGTAACCGCAAAAGTGAAAGCATGTGAAATGATCGGATTTGAAAGTACTTTGATCCGTTACGATGATTCGGTGTCTGAAGAAATCTTATTGGCTAAGGTTCGTTCCTTAAATGACGATAAAAGTATTGATGGTTTTATCGTTCAATTACCGCTTCCTTCTCATATTGACGAACTAAAAGTAACGCAAGCGATAGATCCTCTAAAAGACGTTGATGGATTTCATCCAACCAATATTGGGAATATGGTACTAAATATACCAGGATTCTTACCTGCAACCCCAGCTGGAATAATAGAGATGATTAAACGAAAGAAAATTGATACTGAGGGAAAAAATTGTGTGATTATTGGTCGCAGTAATATTGTCGGTATGCCTTTGAGTATTATGTTGGCAAGAAATTCAAACCCTGGAAATTGCACCGTGACCTTAGCGCATTCAAAAACAAAAAACTTAAAGGAGCTTTGTTTGACTGCTGACATTCTTATAGCAGCCATTGGCAAGCCTAATTTTGTAACTTCAGACATGGTTAAAGATGGTGCGGTTGTTATTGATGTTGGGACGACAAGGATTGACGATTCAAGTCGTGAAAGAGGCTGGCGTTTGGTTGGTGATGTTGATTTTGAAAAGGTCGCTCCAAAATGCAGTTTTATAACTCCTGTTCCAGGTGGTGTTGGCCCAATGACCATAGCTTCCTTGATGCTAAATACATTAAAGGCAATGGATTTAAAAGGAAAGTAATTTCTTTGCTTCCTTTGGTATGATTTTAGACACAAAATTTGTGTGATTAAAAAAATATTTCTTTTCATTTTTCTCCTTGGTTCCACCGCTGTGGATGCCCAAAATACAGTAAATGTTGGCGCTTCTCTTGGACTAGTGCTTGATTTCGGTACGCATGAGCGACAATTGGGATTAGAACTTAATGCTTATGTGCAAACCTATTGTGTGCAACTGAATACAGGAACTCAATTTTCGTTTTTTTTAAATGGTTTGGGTGAACGAAAAAGATTTATGGAAGAGCGCACCTACTTAAGTGGCGTATTGATGGGAGGTAAGCGGAATCTTGTTCCTACTTGGGAAATCAATTCGTTGAATCACAATACAAATTATTCTAATTCCTTGACCTATAGTTATTTATGGTACCATGATAATGTTGGAACCAGTCAACGCTCCGGTGCATTTGGCTTACAAATGAAATATCTTTCTTTAGCATTTGAAAATGATATTTTCGCTGGACAAGGTAAAGATAGATTTAGGACAGGTCATTTGGCTTTTGGGTATCGTTACCAACAAAATGCATTTCAATTGGGCGTCAATATTTGGACGGGTGAAACAAAAGGAAGTGTTTTAAAACAAGGAGGCACGATAAACTATCCATATGGATTTCGTGATTTGAGTCTACTTCCCTACGGAAAGACCAGCCACGGAATCTTCTATTTTTCCTATAAAACAATCTTACCCTTTCAACAACAAGTAAAAGCGAGTATTGGAATTGATAGTGAAGAAATTAGAAATGTTCTTCAAAATAAAATAGCACATAATCTACCTTTTTTACCAAAGAAAATGAAGCGAAACACACCTAATTATTTAAGATTAGGTTCCAATGGATTTCCAGTTGATACAAAAACTGATCGACGTAAAGACATACTGTTTTTACAAATAGGAACAAATGGAGATTGGTCTCAATAATCAATAATGTTTCTTAATTTTGTGTTCTAAAATAAAATCATGAATGTACCGGTAACAGTTTATGCTGAAATGACGCCAAACCCTTCTACAATGAAATTTGTAGCCAATAAATACTTATTAATTACGGGAGATTCAGCTGAATTCTCGAGTAGGGCTGAAGCAAAAGGATTTTCTCCAATGGCGGAAGAACTTTTTAATTTCCCTTTTGTCAAGAATGTTTTCATTGCAGCCAACTTTGTAACCATAACTAAAACTGACAATGTTCCCTGGGATTTTATAAATATGGAGTTACGAGAATTTGTCAAAAATTGGATAGGCGAAGGAAAAGATGTTCTTATTCAGATGCCTTTGCCAAAAGTAAATGAAATTGAGAATTCAGATACGCCTGTTTTAGATTTTTCAGAAAGCGAATTAGACGATGCTATTAAATCTTTGTTGGACCAATATGTAAGACCAGCAGTAGAAAATGACGGTGGTGCCATTGATTTTTTAGGATTTAGCGAAGGAAAAGTAACGGTGCGCATGAAAGGATCTTGTGCTGGTTGTCCTTCTTCTACAGCAACACTAAAAGGTGGTATTGAGAATCTTTTGAAACAACATTTACCAGAAGTAACTGAAGTTGTTGCTATCAATGGTTAAAAAAGACTAAAAAACCTGAAACATATTCGTTTATAGCTTGTTTTTACTTAACTTTAATAAAGATAATTAAGTTGCTCAAATGGATTCTTTTTATTTGGGTAGTCAAGGCATCAAATCTATAATAATAGAACAAGCATGAATGTTGTAAATGTGGACCTTAAAGACGAGTTAAAACGTTTTTTTGGATTCAAGCAGTTTAAAGGGGAGCAGGAGAAAATCATTCAAAATGTTTTTTCGGGTAGAAATACCTTTGTTATAATGCCAACAGGTGGTGGTAAATCTTTGTGTTATCAATTGCCTGCATTAGTATGTGAGGGAACAGCAATCATTGTTTCTCCGTTGATCGCTTTGATGAAAAATCAGGTAGATGCCATGCGACAGGTGAGTGACAGTGATGAAATTGCACATTTTTTAAATTCTTCACTTACCAAAGCGGATATATTAAAAGTTAAAAAAGACATTCAGGACGGTAAAACTAAAATGTTATATGTTGCCCCTGAATCCTTGACCAAAAAAGAAAACATTGATTTTTTAACCTCTGTAAATATTTCATTTTTTGCTATTGATGAGGCACATTGTATTTCTGAATGGGGTCATGATTTTAGACCTGAATATAGAAGATTGAGAGAGATTTTTGAGAAAATTTCTAATGTACCCATTATTGCTCTTACTGCTACGGCTACTCCTAAAGTTCAACATGATATTCAGAAAAATTTGAATATGTTGGATGCTGATGTATTCCAATCGTCTTTCAATAGAGACAATTTATTTTATGAAATCCGTCCCAAAAAAGAGGTTGAAAAGCAAATCATTCGCTACATAAAAGGGCATGCTGGAAAAAGTGGTATCATTTATTGTCTGAGTAGGAAGAAAGTAGAAGAAATCGCTGAATTGTTACAGGTCAATGGTATTCAAGCCTTGCCTTATCATGCGGGATTAGATGCCGCTTCAAGAGCAAAGCATCAAGATATGTTTTTGATGGAAGATGTTGATGTAATTGTTGCGACGATTGCCTTTGGAATGGGCATAGACAAACCAGATGTGCGTTATGTAATTCATCACGATATTCCGAAATCTCTTGAAAGTTATTACCAGGAAACGGGTCGTGCTGGTCGCGACGGTGGAATTGGAGAGTGCATAGCTTTTTACAGTTACAAGGATATTGAAAAATTAGAAAAATTCTTGCAGGGAAAACCGATAACTGAACAAGAAATTGGTCGGCAGTTGCTCAATGAAATTGTTTCTTATGCTGAAACTTCAGTATGTAGAAGAAAGTTCATTCTTCATTATTTTGGCGAAACATTCGATGAAAAATTATGTGATGAGCATTGTGATAATTGTAAAAATCCGCGTGAGAAAAGAGAAGGTGAAGATAATGTATTGCAATTACTTGAGGCAGTACTTTTACTGGACGAGACTCAAAAATCAAAGCATTATTGCGCCTTTATTTCTGGGAACATTACTTCAGACATTAAAGCATACAAGCACGATCAATTGCCAACATTTGGTTCGGGCAAAGATAAGGATGAGCATTTTTGGAATGCTGTGATTCGTCAAGTTACGCTTGGCGGATTATTGTATAAGGATGTGGAGACTTTTGGCACGCTTAAATTAACGGATGCTGGAAGAGATTTCATCAAGCATCCACAGTCGTTTAAACTATTGAAAGAGCATGATTTCTCAGGAACTGATGACGATGATTCGATTATTCAAACCGGAGGAAAAGAGGGTGTATTTGATGAGTTATTGTATGGTCAGTTAATTGATTTGAGAAAATCAATAGGAAAGCAGATGGAATTACCACCATTCGTTATTTTTCAAGAGCCTTCACTCAAGGATATGTGTTTTCAATATCCAATAACATTAGATGAATTAACTCATATTCAAGGAGTAGGTACTGGTAAGGCACAGCGTTTTGGCGCGCCTTTCGTAGCCTTAATCGCGGAATATGTGGAGCAACATTCCATTGAACGTCCCTTAGATATGGTCGTAAAGTCATTGGTTAATAAATCAGGACTTAAAGTTCAATTGATACAAAATATTGACAGGAAACTTCCACTAGAGGACATTGCAAAATCTCAAGGAAAAAATTTCAATGATATTCTAGATGAGATTGAAACTATAGTGGCCTCAGGTACTCGCGTGAACATCAACTACTACATCAATTCACTTTTAGATTCCGACAATCAAGAAGAGATTTTTGATTATTTCAATGGAGCTGAAACGGAAGACCTCATCACTGCCTACCATGAATTTGATGGATTGTATACAGAGGAGGAATTGCGATTGGTACGCATTCGCTATATGAGCGAAGTAGCCAATTAATCTTACGATTTTACTTTAAGACTTGTTCAATTGAATTTTTAGATACTGCGTGGTAATTAGATTTACAGCCCTCAAATACCTCTTTTGCCCATATTTTATCTGCAGGTTTAATGCTCAGTGCTTTGTAAATCGGCAGCAAATACTTTCTCCTTCCTACCTTTGAAATGAATTTTTTAATTTCAGGTCTTAGTTTAGCCGTATTTCCTTTTTGAATATTCAATACGAACCATTCCGTCAATATCTCACTGTTGTTCCAAGTACTGAAATGCATCGCATTATCTGCTTTGTTTAATTGATCAATTGTGATGTTATTGTCTAAATTTCTAATGAATACTTGCCATTCTTGAACGATAAAATCTTCTCGTTTTATTTGCTCTACTATTTTAATTTTTTTCTTTTTACGCTTTCCTTTTAACTTTTGATAAACAAAACGAATTTTTGGTTCAAATACAGGTTGACCAGCGCTAAAATTATGAGCCAATTCCGTCATCTTTTGTAAACGCTTCGACACAATTTTAACACAATTTTTAGGCAATCCCTCTTCATAAATCCATTCTTTATAGTTGAATTTAGTTTTGTTCGGATCAAGTAATCGTTTCTGTAAGATCGATTCAAACTGTTTGCTGTTAATTGTTTTGAATTTAAAAGAGTCGAAATAAGAATTCAAAAATTCATCCAATTGCTCTCTACCCACCTTTTCTTCTAAAGTTTTTAGAAAAAAGGCCCCTTTGACATAGGCAATTTGAGTCATGCCATCATCTGGATTTCTATTTTTTAATTTCAGGTGCAGTTTGGTGTCTTCGGGATGGTCGCCAGCAGTAATTTCTTTCATTTCTTGTTGCATCTCAAAGAATTCAATTTCAGCAAGAATATCTGCTACTTCTTTACCATAAATCTCTTCCATGATGCGTTCTTCGAAGTAAACGGTAAATCCTTCATTAAGCCAAAAATCATCCCATGAGTTATTGGTAACCAGGTTACCCGACCAAGAATGGGCTAATTCATGCGCAATAACTGCAACTAAACTTTTATCGCCGGTCAATAGGGTTGGATTTGCAAAGGTCAATCTTGGATTTTCCATCCCTCCAAAAGGAAATGAATAGGGCAGTACCAAAACATCATACTGTCCCCATTGATATTTTCCATACAATTTTGAAGCAGCTTCCATCATTTTTGGAAGGGCATCAAATTCTTCAGCGCACGCATTAATCAATTCTTTTTCGGCGTATACTCCGGTATTTCCTCCATAGGAATGGTAAGCAATATCGCCAACAGCTAAGGCAATAAGGTAAGATGGAATAGCTTTTTCCATTGTGAATTTATAAATTCCTGTTTCATTTTTTTTACTTGGATTTTTAGCACTCATTAAAGCAAGTAAATCGCTGGGCACTTTAACTTGAGCAGCATAAGTGAATCGATTGGAAGGTGAATCTTGTATAGGAATCCAAGTTCTTGTCAGTATTGCTTCTCCTTGGGTGTATAAAAAAGGTTTTGTTTTTGAACTTGTCATCGCGGTATCTAACCAATCTAGTGCCTCTGATGCGCTGGTTGTTTGATAGTAAATATTAACCTGATCAGTCTTTTTTGAAATACTAACGATAAGTGGTTGACCTAGAATTGAGTCAGCATCCATTTTTCCAATCATGAAATCTGTTTCCCTTTCATTTCCTTTTGGACCTAAGGTTACTTTTTTAATCTGTAAACCTTTAATATCAAAAATAGCAGCATCAGTACCCTTATTGTTCATGGTATGCCGCGCTATTCCATAGATAGTTTGATTGTTAAAATCAACATCTAATTCTAAATCCAAATGAGTAGTGTTTATGATATCAAGATTGGAATAAGAATGGTCGTTGTAATTTGACTCTGTTAGAGAATCGGGCGCTATATTTGATGCTTTCCTATTTTTACAGGATGAAAATAATACGATAAAACAAAAACTATAAAAAACCAGCTTCATTTCAATGTAATTTCATCATTCCAAAGCGTTCCTTTTTTCTAACGATGCTGTACATTAAAACTTCATTTTTGGAAGTGTCAAATTTAAATAACTTAGGCTTGATAATACTCGATAATTCTTTTGCGGTCGACATTACTTGTCTATTTTCATTGCCTGTCGCTAGGTCTAATGAAGTTAATGCAACAACATTTTTACGGTAGGATAAACTAAAGCCATAAGGAGAATTTCCTTCTCTGATATACTCTCCTGTTTCTGCATAATTTCTTTTGTTGTCATTGAAGATGAAACATAATTTTCCATTATCGATATAGCTAAAGTAAGAACTATACGGACCGTTATCATTTACCGATACTTGAAACTTTGGAATTCTTTTTTCCCATTCCATTTGTCCATTAACATTGATTTTGTATGCAATAATGTCATTATAATAATAGTAATAAGTATAAGTAACAGCACCTGTTTTTGGATCTGTTCTTCTTACTTCTCTTACATAATATTGTTCCATAGAACCAACAGTACTTCCGTCAGCCAAAGCATGTTGTGTGCGAAGTACATAGCTGTAAAGATCAGGAGTTTTGGATTTTCCTTTATTAGTTTTCTTTTCTAATTTTTCTTTTTGACGATCAGACCAATTTTCTGTAATTAAATTTTGACTAAAGGGTACATATGAATCAGAAAGAATTTTATCAGTTTTAGCATCATATTTAACAGATATAATTCCATTCACACCAGCAGTATTTCCACCATCAATCAATCCATAAGTACCATTAATTGAAATTACCTCATCGTCATTGGAGGTGATGCTTAAATTACTCAGGCGCGATCTTTTTAAATTTAATGGATGTTCCACCATTTCATCACCTTTTACAGAATAAATATGGAAATCTTTGAAAAATG
>Ga0304728_1002386_pt1 | contig 12021 bp, 10 predicted proteins | sample C_130625_MF_Meta_FD_190476 | JGI IMG/M metagenome (GOLD analysis project Ga0304728, IMG submission 190476) | Freshwater microbial communities from Lake Croche, Canada to study carbon cycling - C_130625_MF_MetaG (v2) (version 2) | ecosystem: Environmental > Aquatic > Freshwater > Lake | place... | reverse complement strand
CGACCCATACTTCTGACGTCTTCTTCATCAAACCAAACAGCTTTACCGCCATTTGAAACTAATACGATATCGTTAGTGCCATCTGTAATCTCAGCACCAATTAAGAAATCGTTATCATCGAGGTTAATGGCGATGATGCCTGACTTACGTGGATTTGAAAAATCTGTAAGCGGTGTTTTCTTGACTGTGCCCAGCGCCGTTGCCATAAAGATAAAGTGTTTGTCATCGAATTCTTTGATCGGCAGGATGGCATTGATTTTTTCACCCTCTTGAAGTGGGAATAAATTCACAATAGGTTTACCACGACTTGTGCGACTACCCTGTGGCACTTCATAAGCTTTTAACCAGTACACCTGCCCACGACTCGAGAAGCATAAAATATTGTCATGTGTATTGGCGACAAACATTTTATCGATAAAGTCATCGTCCTTAGTCGTTGCTGCTTGCTTACCTCTACCACCGCGTTTTTGCGCACGATATTCGTCTAATACTTGTGATTTAATATACCCTGTATGCGAGAGCGTCACAACGACATCCTCAGGTGTAATTAAATCTTCAGTCGATAAATCTAATGCATTCTCAACAATTTCACTTCGACGTTTGTCACCATACTGATCATTGATCGCTTTAAGTTCATCACTAATAATTGTCGTGACTCTTGCAGGTGTTGCTAAAATATCTAGGAGATCGGTAATGACATTCATAATCTCTTTATATTCATTGACGATTTTTTCTTGTTCTAAGCCAGTTAAGCGTTGTAATCTTAATTGCAGAATTTCTTGTGCTTGAACATCTGATAGCTTATAGCCTGATTGAGTCAATCCAAATTCTTTCGCCAGCCCTTCAGGTCTAGAAAATTCCATAGCAGCGCCATTCAACATACCTTCAACAACAGCGGATTTCCATGTGCGCGCTAACAATTCTTTCTTAGCATCAGGTGGTGTTGGTGCAGCTTTAATGATTTTAATCATCTCATCAACGTTGGCTAATGCAACTGCTAAACCTTCTAACATGTGGCCACGTTCACGTGCTTTTCTTAATTCGAACACAGTTTTTCGAGTAGTCACTTCTCGACGATGGCGAAGGAAAGCATCTAGAATTTGTTTTAAGTTAAGAAGTTTCGGTTGCCCATCAATGAGTGCTACCATATTCATACCGAAACTATCTTGAAGCTGTGTTTGTTTATAAAGATTATTTAATATAACGTCTGGATTTTCACCGCGCTTTAATTCAATCACAACACGCATTCCTGACTTGTCTGATTCGTCTCGCAAATCTGAGATACCTTCAATCTTTTTATCATTCACAAGTTCTGCAATTTTTTCGATGAATGTTTTTTTATTCACCTGGTATGGAAGTTCATCGACGATTAAAGCTTCTCGATTACCTTTATCGAGTTTTTCAACGTGCGTTCTACCACGCATGACGACACGGCCTCGGCCTGTTCTGTAACCTTCCTTAACGCCTGAGGTGCCATGAATAATACCGGCAGTTGGAAAATCAGGTGCAGGAACTAATTTAATCAATGCATCGATTGATGACTCTGGTTTTTCTAGAAGTAATAAACATGCTGCAATGACTTCATTTAAATTGTGAGGCGGAATATTAGTTGCCATACCCACGGCAATACCAGAACTTCCATTGATAAGAAGATTTGGAATGCGCGCTGGCATAATGAGAGGCTCTTGTTCTGAACCATCATAATTCGGACCAAAATCGACTGTCTCTTTATCGATATCCTCTAAAAGCTCATGTGCGATTTTTGACATACGAATTTCGGTATATCGCATCGCCGCAGCATTATCGCCATCCACCGAACCAAAGTTACCTTGGCCATCAACCAACATGTAACGCAAGCTAAAATCTTGAGCCATACGAACGATCGTATCGTATACAGCTGTATCACCATGAGGATGGTATTTACCAATCACGTCACCGACAATACGTGCAGATTTTTTATACGGCTTATTAAAGTCATTATTAAGTTCATGCATCGCGAAGAGAACTCGGCGATGGACAGGCTTTAATCCGTCTCTGACATCTGGAAGGGCTCGCCCGACAATAACGCTCATGGCGTAGTCGAGATAAGAGCGTTTCATCTCATCTTCAAGGCTAATTGGGATGGTTTCTTTGGCGAATTGATTCATAGAATTTAGATCGATAATTTAAGTGGAAAACTACCCAAATTTTAGCATGTAGCAGGGCTGTATTTTTACCCTGCTAAATGTATTTTTTAGCTTGAAAGACTAGACAAATCAGCTTTTAGGTCCTCTATATCTTCAAGGCCTACAGCGATTCTGACAAGATTATCCTTAATACCAGCTTTTTGACGCTCTTCAGGACTAACTCTTGAATGTGTGGTTGTTGCAGGATGTGTAATCGTAGATTTTACATCCCCTAAATTAGCCGTAATAGAAATCAATTTTGTTGAATCAATCAAAGCCCAAGCCTCTTTTTGACCCCCCTTAACTTCAAAGGACACAATGGCCCCACCTGTCTTCTGCTGTTTTAAGGCAAGAGCATGTTGGGGATGAGACGCTAACCCAGGATAGTAAACACGATCCACCTGAGGCTGCAACTCTAGCCAGGAGGCTAAATGAAGCGCATTCTTAGAGTGAGCATCCATCCTGACAGACAAAGTCTCTAAGCCTTTCAAAAAGACCCAAGCATTAAAGGCGCTCATGGTGGGACCTGCAGAACGTAAAAACTGGTAAATAGGCTCTATCGTCTTTTTATCTGCTAACACGGCACCGCCTAAGCACCGTCCTTGGCCATCAAGGTATTTGGTCGCTGAATGAATAATAATATCGGCTCCAAGCAATAAAGGTCTTTGAAGCGCCGGTGAACAGAAGCAATTATCCACAATGAGTTTAATTCCTTTAATATGTGCGATATTTGAAAGCGCTTTAATGTCAGCCACTTCAGTTAATGGATTAGAAGGTGTTTCAACAAAAAAAAGTTTTGTATTTTTTTGAATCGCATCTTCCCATTCATTAAGATTAGTAAGTGATACGAAAGTGACTTCTAAACCCCAACGTTTAAAAATATTACTAAAGAGCTGAACTGTCGTACCAAAAATACTTCGAGAAGCCACGATGTGGTCACCTACTGAACATAAACCCATAATGGTGGCCAGAATAGCAGACATACCACTTGATGTAGCTACACAAGCCTCAGCAGCTTCAAGCGCCGCAAGACGATCTTGGAACATGGTGACCGTAGGATTTGTAAAGCGTGAGTAAATATTGCCCGGCTCAGTCCCTGCAAATCTTGCTGCAGCTTGAGCGGACGAATCAAACACATAGCTTGAAGTTAAAAAAATAGCTTCAGAATTCTCGCCAAACTCAGATTGTAATGAGCCTGCTCGAATAGCTTGTGTATCAAATTTCCATGGATCGTTATTCATAGTCTGTTACCTTTTTTTGGGCGTAAAAAAACCCGTTTCACAAAAAGCTAAAACGGGACAGACCTCGCTTTAGCTGTATTTTTAACGCGCCCGCAAGCTGAGAAATAACTGCATCACTCAAATCAGCGCAGTTCGAATTATGCACGATAAAAAAAATACGTCAAGAAACGCTTAATATTAAGCAGCTTCCTCTTCATCTTTACTTAAATTTAAATCCATTTGTGTGCTGGCATTTGAATGCTTATCGAACATATTAGAATCAGCACGGATGGCTTCAATATTTTTTAGATAATACTCATCAATATCGCCTGTGATGTATTTACCATCAAAACAAGAGGCGTCGAATTTTTTAAGCTTTGGATTGATAGAAGAAATATTTTCAATGAGCGCGTCAAGATCTTGATAAATCAATTCATCCGCTCCAATCTCCAATCGGATTTCTTCATCCGTTTTATTGGGAGCTAATAATTCAGTGCGAGATGGCATATCAATACCATACACATTAGGGAATCTCACGGGAGGCGCCGCTGAAACTAGGTATACTTTTTTAGCGCCTGCTTCTCTTGCCATTTGAACAATTTCTTTTGATGTTGTGCCACGCACAATTGAGTCATCTACTAATAAAACATTTTTATCTTGAAATTCAACTTTGATAGGATTTAATTTTTGACGCACTGATTTTTTTCTCAATGCCTGCCCTGGCATAATAAATGTGCGGCCAATATAACGATTTTTAATAAACCCTTCGCGATAATCGATACCAAGTTCTATCGCTAATTGTAATGCACTAGGTCGACTCGTATCCGGAATAGGAATGACCACATCAATATCTAGATGAGCCCATGATTTCTTTATTTTTTTCGCTAATGTTTTACCCATATTAAGTCGCGTTTGATAAACGGAGATACCATCAATTACAGAATCGGGTCTTGCAAGATAGACATACTCAAATATACAAGGGTGATGATTAGACTTCGCACATTGTTTAGCAAAGAAATTACCGTTCATATCAATAAACACGGCTTCCCCAGGTTCTACGTCTCTAACCAACTTAAATCCTAAGACATCAAGGGCAACACTTTCAGAAGCCACGATATATTCAACACCCTGAAGGCTTTCTCGTTTTCCAATGACTAGTGGTCGAATGCCATGTGGATCTCTAAACGCTAACAAACCAAAATTAGCAATCATTGACACAACAGCATAAGCACCTTTACATCGTTTATGAAGTGAAGTGACAGCATCAAAAACTACATCGCTATTAAGTACGCTGCTTTTTGAAGACTCTTCAATTTCATGGGCTAACACATTAAGTAAAACTTCTGAGTCTGATGTGGTATTAATATGACGAAGATCTTGCCTAAAAATATCTTCTTTAAGTTTTTCTGCGTTCGTTAGATTACCGTTGTGACCTAACACAATACCAAAAGGTGAATTTACATAGAAAGGTTGAGCTTCGGCGGCTGATGATGAGCCTGCAGTAGGATAACGCACATGCGCAATACCAGCATTACCAATGAGATTACGCATATGTCTCGTGTGAAAAACATCTTTCACAAGACCATTATTTTTATGCATAAAGAAGGTGTTGCCGTCGCACGTCACAATACCGGCAGCATCCTGACCACGATGTTGAAGAACTAATAAGCCATCGTAAAGTAGTTGATTAACAGGATTTTTACCAACAATTCCAAGGATTCCACACATTTCAGCGCCTTAAAAATATGTTCGTTGTGAATATTTTACATGCTTAAGGATGTCTAGTGGCAAATAAACGCCTGCCTTAGCCGCAAAAGTTTCAAAATAGGGTTTGATACGTGCATTTTGCCAAGCCGCATGGTTTTCAAATGAAGTTGACTGAACCACGAGGTAACACATAAGACCTATCAGAAATGCTCGAGTAAAGCCAAACAACCCACCCATGAGAATGTTAGGAAGTGTAAGTCCTGTATATTTAATAAACTTATTAAGAATTGCAATCACACCCATGGAGGCAATTAATACAGCGATAAAAATCAGGATGTAAGAAGCTAAACTTCGAATTGACTCAGTATGAATCCAGTTTAGTTTTGAGGCTAAGATCGGTGAAAAAGATTGTGCTAAATAAAAAGCAAAAAACCAAGCAATGATTGCCAGAAGTTCTCGGACGAAACCGCGGTAGCAGCCGAGGAGAGTGGATATGATGACGATAATAAAAAAACCATAATCAACAAATGTCATCAACTAATCTTCTTGATAATACCAATGACTCCGGCATTCTTAAGTTTAAGCATTGTTTCTCTCGCAAGCACTTCTGTTTTAAACTCATCTGTAATCAAACGTAATTTATCTACGCCATTGATCTTAATAGTTTCTATTTTAGTTTGAATACCTATTTGATTCATTTTTTGTTGAAGCGATTGAATCTTTTTATTATCTGAAAAAATACCTAACTGAACATAAAGTCCGCTATTTGAAGCTATTACTGTTTCAGTCTCATTTTTTGTTTTTGCATCGCTGCCAGGAGTGCTGTCTTTTTTTATTTGAGGTGGTATGACTTCTGGAATTTCTTGCTTCGGCTCCGGAGGTTTAATAATATCGACAGCACTTTCATTTACAACGGGGGAGCTTTCCATTGTAATTTTGATAGGCTCTGTGGGACCCTCTTGATTGCGATTTTTTAAGACAAACGGCGCTGATATTAGAAGAATAAACAAAATAACGCTAGCGCCTAAAAGTCTCTTCTTGGCTTGACTGATCAGCTTATCTTCTTGGGGTTGTGTTGAATTGTCTTCGCTCATAACTTACTTAGGAATAAGTTTCATAATATCAGCTACTGTAAAAAAAGAACCGAATACGATTATTCTATCATTGCTCGACACTTCCTTGGATGCAAATTGATAAGCTTCTTGAATGTTTTTAAATGATGTAACAATAGAAGCTGGGTTCGTATTTTTGATAGCACCAGAAATGGTACCGAGGTCTGCTGCCCTATCATGCTGAATTTCAGCAATACACCAATAATCAATATCATGAATGATCGCTTTAATCACACCTTCAATATCTTTATCTTTAAGAATTGAAAAAACTGCAACTGTTTTTCCGATTACAGCGTGTGCTTTTAAATTATGACTTAGAGATAACGCTGCCTGGGGATTGTGTGCAACATCAAAAACTAAGGAAGGATTGCTTTGAACTTCCTCAAAACGTCCAGGCAATAAAGCTGATGCAATTCCTTTTTGAATTGCACTTTCATTTAATGGCAATTTCTCCTCAAGTGTTTTTGTAGCCATTAAAGCGCTTGCTGCATTGTGAAGCTGAAACGTGCCTTGTAATTTAGGAAGAGGTACATTCATCACAAAGGATGATTCAATTAAAAAATCAAACGAATCATGATGTTCCTCATAACCAAAATGTTGGCCTATTAATATTAAGGAGGCCTGAATAGATTCACAATATTCAATCAAGGAATGAGGTGGATTTATGTCGCCACAAATAGCCGGTTTATGAGGCCGATAAATGCCTGCTTTCTCAAAGCCAATGGCTTCACGTGTATGACCAAGATAATCCATATGATCAAGATCGACAGTCGTAACAATCGCACAGTCAGAATCAAAAACATTTACTGCGTCTAATCTGCCGCCTAAACCTACTTCAAGAATAATAATATCGGTGCATGCTTCTGAAAAAATAATCATGGCTGCGAGTGTGCCGTATTCAAAATAAGTAAGCGACACCCCCTCAGTTGCAGATTCAATTTTTTCAAAAGCTTTGCAAATAAGTTCGTCGGAAACTTCGGTACCTTGAATTTTAATGCGCTCATTAAAAGCTAGGAAATGGGGTGAGGTATAGCATCCAACTTTATATCCAGCTGTTTTATAGATGGATTCAAGAATAGCGCATGTTGAACCTTTGCCATTAGTGCCACCTACAGTAATTACTGGCGCAGAGGTTTCTATATCTAGGCGATCTATGACATCCCTGATGCGATCTAAGGTTAGATCAATCGATGAAGGATGGATGGATTCGATATACCCTAGCCAATCATTAAGATTCATAGGGTGTTTAAGTAAAGACTTAGAGGACGTTAAATTAATTTTTAGATAATTTAGATATTAAATTGACAAGTTTCTTTTTCATATCGCGTCGATCTACAATCATATCGATCGCGCCATGCGTTAAAAGAAATTCAGAACGCTGAAAACCTTCAGGTAATTTTTCGCGTACTGTTTGTTCAATAACGCGAGGGCCTGCAAAACCGATCAACGCCTTAGGTTCGGCAATAATAATATCGCCTAGCATTGCAAAACTTGCAGAGACGCCGCCCATGGTAGGATCGGTAAGAATTGAAAAGAAAGGTAATTTTGCTTCACTTAATTTAGTGAGTGCTGCGCTGGTTTTTGCCATTTGCATAAGAGACAAAAGTCCTTCTTGCATGCGAGCGCCGCCGCTAGCAGAAACACAAATAAATGCAGCCTTCGCTTTTATTGCGGCCTGAACACCTCGCACAAATTTTTCACCGACAACAGATCCCATTGAACCACCCATAAATTTAAATTCAAAAGCAGCGACTACCACAGGCTTACCTTCGATTAATCCTTGCATGACAACGATTGCATCTTTTTCATTTAGATCTTTTTGTGATGATTTAATACGATCGGCATAACTTTGCGTATCGTTAAACTTAAGCGTGTCTAACGGTTGAATCTGCGTACCTATTTCTTTTCTTTTTTCTTTATCTAATAAAGTCTCTATGCGTGCGCGTGCGGAAATACGATTATGGAAAGAGCATTTGGGACACACTTCCATACTTTGCTCAAGATCTGTTCGATAGAGAACAGCTTGGCATGACGAGCATTTACACCATAAGCCTTCGGGAATATTTTTTTTAGATACGCTTCCAACAATATGTTTTATTTTTGGAGGTATAACATTTTTTAACCAGCTCATAGATATACTCGAATCATTAATTAACTGCTTCTCTTAATTCTTTCATTAACTTAGAAATATTTTGAATTAAATTGTCTTTATTTGAATTCTCAATTTCTTGAACCATGCGACTTCCCACGACAACGGCATCGGAAATCTTAGCAACTTCTTTCGCTGTTGCGGCATCTCTCACTCCAAAACCTACACCGATAGGAAGAGCTGTTAATTCTCGAATCATACCTACCTTAGATTTTACCTGCTCAATATCAATGTTGGCCGCACCTGTAACGCCCTTCAATGAAACGTAATATAAAAATCCAGAGGCTTGCTCGATAATTAATTTTACTCTGTCTAATTCTGAGGTTGGTGACAATAGAAAAATACTATCGATATTTTTTTCTTTAAGAAGCTTTGTAAATTGTGTGCATTCCTCGGGAGGGTAATCGACAGTAATAATGCCATCCACATCAGCAGCTTTGGCTCTTTCTACAAAAGCCTCAGCGCCAATCGCCTCAATAGGATTAGCATAGCCCATTAAAATAATGGGCGTTTGAGTGTCTTTTTCCCTAAAGGCTTTAACCATCTTAAATACATGAGATAAACCTACATGGTGCGCTAAAGCCCTTTCGCTTGCTCTTTGAATTGTAGGTCCATCCGCCATAGGATCTGAAAATGGAATACCTAATTCAATCATGTCAGCGCCTGAATCTACCAAAGCATGCATCATGGATACGGTCAAATCAGGATGAGGATCGCCTGCTGTAATATATGGGATTAAAGCTTTTCTATGTGTTTCTTTAAGCGTTTTAAATGTATTTGTAATTCTCGACATATAGACTTTATAGATTGATATTTGAAATTTTAGCCACAGTGTTAATGTCCTTGTCACCACGGCCAGATAAATTAACAAGAATCACTTGATCGGGCTTCATGGTTTTCGCAAGTTTTTCTGCATGCGCTAGCGCATGGCTAGTTTCAAGCGCTGGAATAATGCCTTCAGTAAGACATAAACTATGAAATGCATTTAAAGCTTCTGTATCTGTAACAGCCACATATTCAGCACGCTTAATATCTTTCAGCCAAGCATGTTCTGGGCCCACACCAGGATAATCAAGGCCAGCTGAAATTGAATGTGTTTCAATAATTTGACCTTCTGCATTTTGCATTAAGTAAGTTCGATTACCATGCAAAACGCCAATCGGGCTATTAGCTGTTAAAGGTGCTGCGTGCTTGCCTGTTTCGATGCCATGCCCTGCAGCTTCAACACCGATTAATCTAACATCAGGCAAATCAATATAAGGATAAAAAATACCCATTGCATTTGAGCCACCACCTACACAGGCAATAACTACATCAGGCTGTCTACCTAACATTTCTTGCATTTGTGATTTACATTCCACACCAACAACTGAATTAAAATCTCGCACCATCATAGGGTAAGGGTGAGGCCCTGCTACGGTACCAATAATATAAAATGTGGTTGAGATATTAGTTACCCAATCACGCATCGCTTCATTAAGCGCATCTTTTAAAGTTTTAGATCCGCTCTCTACTGGCACGACAGTGGCACCAAGAAGTTTCATTCGATATACATTAGGCGCTTGTCTTTTAACGTCTTCTGCCCCCATATAGACAACGCACTCAAGGCCTAAGCGCGCAGAAATGGTGGCTGTGGCAACGCCATGCTGCCCTGCACCTGTTTCAGCAATAATACGAGGCTTACCCATACGCTTTGCAAGCAAGGCTTGGCCTACCGTGTTGTTAACTTTATGTGCTCCAGTATGATTTAAATCTTCGCGCTTTAAATAAATCTGAGCGCCACCTACTCGATCAGACCATCTTTTAGCATGATAAATCGGGCTTGGACGTCCTACGAAATGCTTTAGGTCATAATGAAGCTCTTTTAGAAAATCAGGATCGTGACGATATTTTTCATACATCGTCCTTAATTCATCGAGGGCCTCTATTAAGGTTTCTGCGACAAACACACCACCAAATTGACCAAAATGGCCTTTTTCATCTGGCATATCATACGGCTGCATCTTGAGTTTCCTTTATAAATGCTTGAATTTTAAGAGAATTTTTAATGCCTTTCGATTCTTCAACGCCACCACTCACATCTACTGCGTAAGGCTTCACTTCCCTGATAGCTTCCTTCACATTGTCTGCAGTAAGACCACCTGCTAATACAATTGGCTTGGAGAGTGAATTGGGAATTAAATTCCAATCAAATGTTTGGCCTGTCCCACCTTTGAGATGCTCATGAGTTGCGTCGAGCAGTAAAGCGTCAGCATCATAAAAATCTTTCTCATATTGTAACAAATTCACTGACAATGAGACGCCCACGGCTTTGATATAGGGAAATTCAAATTGCCTGCAAAATTGAGGGGTTTCCTCGCCATGAAACTGAATAAGATCGATCAATCCTGATTGAATCACCTTTTGAATATCAGCGGGCTCGGCATTGACAAACAAACCTACTTTGGTGACAAATGGAGGCAATGCTTTAGCAATAACTTTAAAAGCATCGAAAGTAATATAACGAGGGCTTTCTTTATAAAAAACAAAGCCAAGCGCATCGCAGCCTGCTTTTATAGAGGCTTCGGCATCTTCTAAACGCGTAATACCACAAATTTTAGTGCGTGTTCTCAATATGAAATCAAATCAAAAAAATATAGATAGTCATTATAAGGATTAACGATCTGGGCTTGGATGATTATTGTCAAAAATATTGACAGTTCGGCGCATGAATGGAAAAACATAACGAGCTTCATAATCAACACCAGATAGATAAAGTCCATCGGGAAGGAATGTGGGTGGTGATTTTGTTCTGTCTTTTGATAAGAGCAATTCATTAATATAGTCGCTGGGGTAATTGCCTTTGCCGATATAGAGAATGGCGCCCATCATATTTCTAATTTGATGGTGCAAGAATCCGTTCGCTGAAAATTTAAAAAGATAAAAAGGATGATAATTTTCAATAGATGTATGAGTTATGGTTCTTATTGGGCTCTTTGCTTGGCATTCTGAAGATCTAAATGCACTGAAATCATGCTCACCTTCAAAATAGTTAATCGCCTCTTTCATTTTATTAAAATCAAGAGCATCGTGGATCCATCCGGCTTTATTTGCCCATAACGCAGATGGCATAGAAGCGTTATATAGCAAATATTCATAATGACGTTGTGAAGCAGAATACCGCGCATGGAATGTATCATCTACCGCCTGCGCCCATAAGACTCGAATAGAGGGCGGAAGAAAAGCATTAACACCTCTTACCCAAGCAGTAATCGGTCTTTCAATGTTAGTATCAAAATGAATGATTTGGATAAGCGCATGAACACCAGTGTCTGTGCGACCTGAAGCGTAAGTTTCTAATTTTTGTAGCGCTATGCTTTCAAGTGCTTTCTCAATGTTGCCTTGAATAGATTCAACATCATTCTGTTTTTGCCATCCAGAAAAATGAGAGCCATCATATTCAATACACAATGCAATTCTCATATGTTTTATCTATAAAATTAAAAAAAATGTACTGGATAACATAACAAAAATCACTAGCTGAGACATACCATCTACTCTTTCTTGCTTAATTTTAATATAGGTATGCTTCACAGCATCTTTATCATATGAATACAAAAGTAATGAAGACAAGTCCTTGAAACTAAAATGTAAGTTGCGCCTAGATTCAAAGGTTTTAACATATTCCA
>Ga0304728_1002378_pt1 | contig 12034 bp, 13 predicted proteins | sample C_130625_MF_Meta_FD_190476 | JGI IMG/M metagenome (GOLD analysis project Ga0304728, IMG submission 190476) | Freshwater microbial communities from Lake Croche, Canada to study carbon cycling - C_130625_MF_MetaG (v2) (version 2) | ecosystem: Environmental > Aquatic > Freshwater > Lake | place... | reverse complement strand
CGCACTTCCAGCATGTCTTTGACGGGGATGCCTTCGGTAATGCAGATGGCCAGGTCCAGGTCGGCCTCGACGGCTTCCCAGATGGCAGCGGCCGCGCCTGCGGGCGGCACGTAGATGACCGAGACGGTGGCGCCGGTTTCGTGCGCGGCCTCTTTCACCGAGGCGTAAATCGGGATGTTAAAGATGGACTCGCCCGCCTTTTTGGGGTTGACGCCTGCGACGAAGCAGTTTTTGCCGTTGGCGTATTCCTGGCACTTTTCGGTGTGGAACTGGCCGGTTTTGCCGGTAATGCCCTGGGTGATGACTTTGGTGTCTTTGTTAATGAGGATAGACATGGTGTTTCCTTGGGCGAGGCTTATGCGGCTGCGTGGATGGCGGCGACGACTTTTTCAGCCGCTTCGGCCATGGTGTCGGCGCTGATGATGGGCAGGCCCGAGTCGGCCAGCATTTTTTTGCCGATGTCCTCGTTGGTGCCCTTCATGCGCACCACCAGCGGCACTTGCAGGTTGACCGCTTTGCATGCGGCGATGACGCCGCTGGCAATGGTGTCGCACTTCATGATGCCGCCAAAGATGTTGACCAAAATGGCCTTGACCTTGGGGTTTTTGAGCATGATTTTGAAGGCTTCGGTCACCTTCTCGGGGGTGGCGCCGCCGCCCACGTCCAAAAAGTTGGCCGGCTCGGCGCCAAAGAGCTTGATGGTGTCCATGGTCGCCATGGCCAGGCCTGCGCCGTTGACCAGGCAGCCGATGTTGCCGTCCAGGCTGATGTAGGCCAGGTCAAATTTGGAGGCCTCGATCTCGGCAGCGTCTTCCTCGTCCAGGTCGCGGTAGGCGACGATGTCGGGGTGGCGGTACAGGGCGTTGGCGTCAAAGTTGAACTTGGCGTCCAGGGCTTTGATGTTGCCGTTGCCTTCCAAAATCAGGGGGTTCACTTCGACCAGGCTGGCGTCGGTGTCCATATAGACCTGGTAGATTTTTTGCAAAACATCGACCGCCATGGCGGTGGAGGCTGCGGGCACGCCAATGGCGTCGGCCAGCTTGGCTGCTTGTGTGTCGGTCAGGCCCAGCGCGGGGTCGACGATTTCGGTGATGATTTTCTCGGGCGTGTCATGTGCGACGCCTTCGATGTCCATGCCGCCTTCCGACGAGGCGATCATGGCCACGCGCTGGCTGGCGCGGTCGGTGACGGCCGAGACGTAATACTCTTTTTTGATGTCCGCGCCGTCTTCGATCAGCAAACGGCGCACTTTTTGGCCCAGCGGGCCGGTTTGGTGGGTGATGAGCTGCATGCCCAAAATCTCGCTGGCCAGTTGCTTGACCTCGTCAATCGAGCGGGCAAGTTTGACGCCGCCGCCTTTGCCGCGTCCGCCAGCGTGGATTTGGGCCTTGACGACCCAGACCGGACCGCCCAGTTTTTGGGCCGCCTCGACCGCCTCTTGGACGGTGAAAGCGGGGATGCCGCGCGGTACGGGCACGCCGGCGTTGCGCAAGATTTCCTTGCCTTGGTATTCATGGATTTTCATGGCGTTTCTCTCTGGAACAGTACGGACGGTGGCAGCTTGTGCGGCGCTCGCACCGGGGTGACAACAGCAGGCAGCGCAAAGACGCGGAACTGTATCATGGTGCGGCGCGTCAATCTTGCCCTGTGCTTACGCTGCGCAGGGGCCACTGTAGGCGCCGCCTCGCCTCCCCTGATTGCCTTATTGAGCCCATGAAAAAAATCTTTATCGACGGCGAAGCCGGCACCACCGGCCTGCAAATCCGCGAGCGCCTGCAAGCGATGGCAAACATCGAGGTGCTGCGCATAGACCCGGCGCTGCGCAAAGACGATGCGGCCAAGCGCGCCCTGATGGCGCAGGCCGACCTGGTGGTGCTGTGCCTGCACGACGACGCGGCCATCGCCTCGGTGGCCATGGTGGACGCGCTGCGCCGCGACACGGGCCAGGCCCCGCGCATCATTGACGCCTCCACCGCGCACCGCACCGCGCCGGGCTGGGTCTATGGATTTGCCGAACTGTGCGCCGGCCAAAGCGCCGCCATTGCCGCCGCTGACCGCGTGGCCAACCCTGGCTGCTACGCCACCGGCGCGATTGCGCTTTTGCGCCCTTTAATAGACGCGGGGCTATTGCCCCCCGACTTTCCCGTCTGCCTGCCTTCAGTGAGCGGCTACAGCGGCGGCGGACGCACCATGATCGAGGCTTACGAGGCCGGCAGCGCTGCGCCCTTTGAGCTGTATGCGCTGGGCTTGCAGCACAAACACATTCCCGAAATCATGCACTGCACCGGCCTGACCCGCCGCCCGCTGTTCGTGCCCTCGGTAGGAAACTTCGCGCAAGGCATGCTGGTGCAACTGCCCTTGCACCTGGACAGCCTGCCCGCCCGCCCCAGCGCCCAGGCTTTGCACGCAGCCCTGGCCGCCCACTACGCGGGCAGCCGCTATGTAACCGTGGAACCTCCAACCGCCGACGGCAAACTCGACGCCGTGGCCCTGGCCGGCAGCAACCAGATGGAGCTGCGCGTCTTTGCCAACGAAGCCGCCGGCCACGCCCTGCTGGTCGCCCGCCTGGACAACCTGGGTAAAGGTGCCAGCGGTGCTGCGGTGCAGAACTTGGAGTTGATGTTGGGTTTGTGAGCGGGCGGTTCCAGCAGTGGCGGTGCTAAACCACAACAAGGCGGCGTTTTATATCGTGGATCCGGAATTGTTCAAGGCCATGCTGGAGGATTTTTCCGACAAGCAACTGCATAGCACTGTGCTCTCGCGCATGGGCGAGCGAGCTAACGCTATTCAAGTGGATATGGATGCCCTCTGAGTCAGGCGTCCAACACAAATACTGCCTTGAATTGACAAGCGCGAAATCACTCGGCGCTTCTGCTCTGGGTGCTGATATACGTGGAGAGGCCATATCCGCCAGCAAACCCACACAAGACTTTGACAATGTCTAGTGCTATAGCCTCCTTGCCAATGTGAAGAGCGAACACGATAAGTCCAACGATCACTAAAACAGTAAAGGCAGCAAAGAGCAATTGATGTAATTGGACCGTTTTGTTTACGGCTCTTTCGTCCCTTCGGTCGGAAGCCTGTGCATCTATGGACTTATCAGCGATTTTTTGATTGTGATCCAACTCCTTTAGCTGGATATCCGCTTGTTTGAGCTCAAGCGTGATTCTTGACTCCTGAAGACTCAGCATGCGCTGGATAGTTTCCTCTGAAACCCCAGCCGCCAACGCGCCGGTCTTTTTCGGTGCGGGTACGGTCATGCCGATTGATGATTTTTCGACTGAGGAGTTGTGTATTTAACATCAAACCGGCCAAAGTCATCCTTGCCGATGATGGGCGAAACGAAACGCGACCGCGCTATCAATTCTGGCGAATCTTTCAAAAGTTTTCGAAACTCCGTAGGAGTCAATGTCTCCCTGCGTACTGGGACAAGGCTGAGTGCTGAGAACTTGGCGGTTTTCATGACATTTATAGATTTTTAAAGATAAAAATTTTACATTTGTCTTGCTGTTCTGCAGTAAGTGCAAACCCTTCCCCGCTGTATTGAAGAGCCACAAGGGAATCGAGCCAAGACAGTGGATGTCAAGACAGCGGCATGCCAAAACGCTCCCAGCGCGGCAGCCAGTTTTCTTTGAATGCCACCGAAAGTACCAAGTGGTGCGCGCGGCCCACCAGAAGATGGCGGGGCACGGGGCCGATGTAGCGCGAGTCGGCGCTGTTATCGCGGTTGTCACCCATCATCCAGTAATGGCCTTCGGGCACTCGAAAAGCGGGCATCGAGCGCAGGGATGGCACGGTCGGCAACCATTGCACCGCGTTGTCCCGCGCGCCCAGATGTTCGCGCAGACGCAGTGCAGGCAATACCGATTGCCCGTCGATGGGCTCTTGCACTTGCACGCCATCGGAATACTGCGCCGCTTCGCCGTTGATGATGAGCACACCTTTGCGCATTTCAACGGTATCGCCCGGCAGTGCGACCAAGCGCTTAATCATGCGGGTGGCGTCTTTTGGGGAGTAAAAAACCACGATATCGCCTCTTCGCGGCTCGCCCATTTGCGCAAGCGAGATGTCGGTCAGCGGCACTTTCAGATCGTAGGCCACCCGGTTTACCAACACCACATCACCTTCGAGCAAGGAGGGGCGCATGGAGCCCGAAGGAATCGGGTTGTAGTCGGCGATGGCAGTACGAAAGAGGCCGAATAAAAATAAGAAAAGGATGATGCCCCGGTTTTCAATCCACAACTTTCTCATCTGGCCAACTCCTATCTACACAAACCCATGGAGAAGCGAATATTAATCCGCATCAAAAGCCCCTGAAATTACGCGGGCGATAGCTTCGCCGCTAAAGCCGCGGCCCGCGAGAAAGCGCACTTGCTTGGCGCGTTCTGCGGGGGTGGTGGCTGGGTTGCCGAATTTTTTGCGCCAGACCTCTAAAGCGCGGGCTTGTTCGCTGGTGCGCAGCAGCGCCACGGCTTGGGCGACGGCTTGGGGGTCCATGCCTTTGGACTGCATCTCTTGGCGCAGGCGCTGCGTGCCCAGCTTGGCGCTGCGCCGGTGCACCAGCGAATCGACGGCGCGCTGGTCGCTTTGCAGGTCTTTGGCCGCCAGTTTGTCCAGCACGGCGGCCAGCTCGCCCGGCGTTTCCTCATGCGGGGCGAGCTTGCGCTGCAACTCGGCACGCGAATGCTCGCGGCCACTGAGTAGGCGCAGTGCGCGCCCCGTGAGAGAGAGTGGGGGGCCGCTGGCCATCGTTACTGGGTTTTAGGCAGCCGCTTCGGCTTTCTTGCCGCCCTTGGCCTTGACTTCAGGCACCTCCGGGGCGCCCGCCAGCAGCGGGATGCCCAGGGATTCGCGCACTTTGTTTTCGATTTCGGACGAAAGGGCGGGGTTTTCGCGCAAAAACTCGCGCGCGTTGTCGCGGCCCTGGCCGATTTTTTCGCCCTGGTAGGCGTACCAGGCGCCGGATTTTTCGATGATGTGGGCGTTCACGCCCATATCAATGATCTCGCCGTGGCGGCTGATGCCTTCGCCAAACAGGATGTCGAACTCGGCGGTCTTAAAGGGCGAGGCGACTTTGTTTTTCACCACCTTGACTTTGGTCTCGTTGCCGATGGCCTCGTCGCCTTTTTTGATGGTGCCGGTGCGGCGGATGTCCAGACGTACGGATGCGTAGAACTTGAGCGCGTTACCGCCGGTAGTGGTCTCGGGGCTGCCGAACATGACGCCGATCTTCATGCGGATTTGGTTGATGAAGATGACCATGCAGTTGGTCTTCTTGATGTGTGCGGTGAGTTTGCGCAGCGCCTGGCTCATGAGGCGCGCTTGCAGGCCGGGCAGGGAGTCGCCCATTTCGCCTTCCAGCTCGGCCTTGGGCGTGAGCGCGGCCACCGAGTCGACCACGATCAAGTCCACCGCGCCTGAGCGCACCAGGCTGTCCACAATCTCCAGCGCTTGCTCGCCAGTGTCGGGTTGGCTGATCAGCAGGTCTTGTAGGTTGACGCCCAGTTTTTGCGCGTACTGGATGTCCAGCGCATGCTCGGCATCGACAAAAGCGCATTGGCCGCCGATTTTTTGCATTTCGGCGATGACTTGCAGGGTGAGCGTGGTTTTGCCGGAAGACTCCGGGCCGTAGATTTCGACCACGCGGCCGCGTGGCAGGCCGCCTACGCCCAGCGCAATATCCAGGCCCAGCGAGCCGGTGGAGACGACCTGGATGTCTTCAATGACCTCGCCCTCGCCCAAGCGCATGATGGTGCCTTTGCCAAATTGCTTCTCGATCTGGGCCAGCGCCACTTGCAGGGCTTTGGTTTTTTCGCTGTTGGCGGCGAGGTTTTTTACGGGTGCGTCCATGGCTATCTCCTGTGCATAAAGGGTGGGGTTAAGGGGGGCAAACCGGCCTCTGGGATTAACTACAGGCTGGATGCTTGAACAGTAGTTTACGGCATAGTTCCAGACAATATTGCCTATTTTTAGTCAGTTTGTATTACTATTTGACCATGCCTCTCAATATTCCACAAACCCCCGCCTTCGCCCCGCCAGACGCCTGGCGGCACAACCATTTAGGCCATTGGCTGCGCTTGGCTACCGAGCGCTTTGAGGCGCGGGTCATGGCGCTGATGGCACACCACCCCGCTGTTTCGCTCGGTTTGTCCAACCTGGCAAGGCGCGGGCAGGTGGCGGCGGCGCACTGGCATATCAGTCGGCACTTGCCGCCCGAGGGCGCGCGCCTAACGGTGCTGGCCCAGCGCGCGGGCATGAGCAAGCAGGCCATGGGCACGCTGGTGCGCCAGTGCGAGGCCTGGGGCATGGTGCAGTGCCTGCCCGATGCGCACGATGCGCGCGCGCGCATCGTCTGTTTTACGCCCACGGGCCAGGCCTGGCTGAGTGCCTATGCGGCCAGTGTGGCGCAGGCCGAGGCCGAGTTGCGCGCCGCCATTGGCGATGAGGTGGCCACTGTGGTGGCGCTGGGCCTGGAAGCCTACAGTGCGCAGGCCTAGAATGGCTTGGCACGTAAGAGCAAAAGATAGCGCGCAAAGCGCACACCACGCAAGGAGACAGGCATGCGGATTTTGATCGCCGAAGATGATCAGGTGCTGGCCGACGGTTTGTTGCGCGCATTGCGCAGTGCCGGGGCAGCGGTCGACCACGTGGCCAGCGGCAGCGAGGCAGACGCCGCGCTCATGACCAATTCCGAATTTGACCTGTTGATCCTGGACCTGGGTCTGCCCAAGATGCATGGCTTGGATGTGCTCAAGCGCTTGCGTGCCCGCGGCTCCTCGCTGCCGGTGCTCATCCTCACCGCCGCCGACAGCGTGGAAGAACGCGTCAAAGGCCTGGACTACGGCGCCGACGACTACATGGCCAAACCGTTTAGCCTGCAAGAACTCGAGGCGCGCGCCCGCGCCCTGGTGCGCCGGGGCATGGGCGCGGCCAGCAGCACCATCAAGCACGGGCCGCTGATCTACGACCAGTCGGGCCGGGTGGCCACCATCGACGGCAAGATGGTCGATTTGTCGGCCCGCGAGCTGGGCCTGCTGGAGGTGCTGCTGCAGCGCAGCGGCCGCCTGGTCAGCAAAGACCAGTTGGTCGAGCGCCTGTGCGAATGGGGCGAGGAGGTGAGCAACAACGCCATCGAGGTGTACATCCACCGCCTGCGCAAAAAGATCGAAAAAGGCCCGATCCGCATCGCCACCGTGCGCGGGCTGGGCTATTGCCTGGAAAAAATCGCCAATTGAAAGTCTTTCAAAGCGAACAGCGATCGCTCTTTGGTGAGATCCTCGATTGGATGCTCACGCCCATCTTGCTGCTGTGGCCGATCAGCCTGGTGCTCACCTGGCTAGTGGCCCAGGGCATTGCAGGCAAGCCTTTTGACCGCGCTCTGGAGTACAACGCCGGCGTCTTGGCCCAGTACGTCACGGTGCACCACGACAGTGTGCACTTTGCCCTGCCCCAACCCGTGCGCGAGTTGCTGCGCGCTGACGACGGCGATACGGTGTACTTCCAGGTCATGGGGCCCGGCGGCGAACTGCTTGCCGGGGAGCGCGCTTTACCCATTCCGCCGCAGGACGAGCCCAATCCGGTAGGCGAAGTGCGGGTGCGCGATGTGACCATGCAGGGCGTGGACCTCAAGGTGGCCTCGATGTGGATCCGGCTCGATTTGCCGGGCACGCCCTCGGCGCTGGTGCAAGTGGCCGAGACCATGGACAAGCGCTCCGTGCTGGCCACCGAAATCGTCAAGGGCGTGATGCTGCCCCAGTTTGTCGTGCTGCCGGTGGCCGTCTTGCTGGTGTGGCTGGCACTGGCACAGGCCATCAAGCCGCTGAGCCGCCTGGAGGAGCGCATCCGAGCGCGCAAACCCGACGACCTGAGCCCGCTGGACGTGCAGGCCGTGCCCATGGAGGTGGTGCCGCTGGTCGCCTCGGTCAACGATTTGCTGCTGCGCCTGACCGACACCATTGCCACCCAAAAACGCTTTTTGGCCGACGCCGCGCACCAGCTTAAAACGCCGCTGGCCGGTCTGCGTATGCAGGCTGATCTGGCCCAGCGCCAGGATGCCAGTGCCGATGAGCTCAAGCAGTCCTTGCGACAGATCGGCCGCTCCAGCATCCGCGCCACACATACCGTCAACCAGTTGCTGGCGCTGGCCCGCGCCGAGAGCAGTGCCACCTTGCGCGCCCATGTGCCCTGCGACATGGCGCGCGTAACCATGGAGGCGGTGCGCGACTGCGTGCCCCGCGCAGTGGAAAAAGGCATCGACATTGGCTACGAGGGTGCCCTGCCGGGCGCTGCGGGGGTGCAGATCAAGGGCAATCCCACCTTGCTCTCGGAGATGGTACGCAACCTGTTGGACAACGCCATCAACTATGCCTCGCCGGGGGCGGGCGAGACGGCCATGATCACCGCCCGTGTGCTCTACGAGCCCTTGACCAAGTCTTTGCTCTTGCAGGTGGAGGACACCGGCCCGGGCATCGCCTTGGCCGAGCGCGAGCTGGTGTTTCAGCCCTTTTACCGTGCGCTGGGCAACGAGGCTGACGGCTCGGGGCTGGGTTTGCCCATCGTGCTGGAAATTGCCCGCCAGCACCGCGCCACGGTGACAGTGACGGATAGCCGGCCAGGCCACACCCTGCCCGGGGCATGTTTTTCGGTGCGATTTGCCCCCGCTTTGACTTGATCGGCGCAGATAATCGCCTGCTTCTCAGGGAAAAATAAATGAAGCAAGACACCTCCAATCCAGCCCGCCAACTCAGACGACTGCCCGGCCTCATATTCGCCAGCCGGTGGCTGCAATTGCCGCTGTACTTAGGCCTAATCGCTGCGCAAGCCGTGTACGTGTACCACTTCTGGGTCGAGTTGCTGCATCTGCTGGAAGCGGCTTTTGGCAACCAAACCGCATTGCAGGCGCTGGTCACCAGCATGGGTTACCAATCGGCCGCTCCGCTGACCGCGCTCAATGAGACGCTCATCATGCTGGTGGTGTTGGCGCTGATTGACGTGGTGATGATCTCCAACCTGCTCATCATGGTGATCGTGGGCGGCTACGAGACTTTTGTCAGCCGCATGCACCTGGAGCACCACCCCGACCAGCCCGAGTGGCTAGACCATGTGAATGCCTCGGTACTCAAGGTGAAGTTGGGCACGGCCATTATTGGCATTAGCTCCATCCATCTGCTCAAGACGTTCATCAATGCCGCCAATTACGACACCAAGGTCTTGATGTGGCAGACGCTGATTCACCTGACCTTTTTGCTCAGCGCGCTGGCGATTGCCTACACCGACAAAATTTTGAACAGCACGCATAACGCCACGCACTGAAGGCGCAGCGCGGGCCAGACCTAAAACTGGTCTGGGTTTTTGCCCTTGAAGGGTGCATAAAAAGCTTTGATGGCGACCATGTCCGCCTCGATATCGCCCGTCGGCACAAACGCCGGGCCCAGGCCGCTGACTTTGTTGCCGTAGTCCATGAACGACATCACGATGGGCACCTGTGCGCCCAGGGCGATGTAATAAAAGCCGGTTTTCCAGTAGCGCACTTTGCTGCGCGTGCCTTCGGGCGGTACTACCAGTTGCACCGGGCCGTCAGACAGTTTCAGGGCCTCTACCGAGGCAGCGACCAGGTTATTCGCGTTCTCGCGCTGCACCGCCACGCCACCGAGCCAGCGCATCAGCGGGCCAAATGGCCAGCGAAAGATTTGCGCCTTGCCCATCCAGTAAATATTGAGCCGCAGGGTAAAGGCGACCATCAGGGTGTAGGGCAGGTCCCAGTTGCTGGTATGCGGTGCGGCGATGAAGACGCTTTTGCGCGCATCGGCGGGCAGTTGGCCAACAATTTTCCAGCCGGTGAGCTTCAAAAAAGTCACCGAGAAGGTGCGCAACACGGTGTTAACCACCGGTGTATCAAAAATAGTGCGATGCATCGGCGGTCCTGTGCGCGTAGGTGGATTTAAGCGGGTGGGGTGATGTCGTGGTCGGCGTCATGGCGGTGCGCCGGGTCGACGTGGGTCATCAGGTTGAGCACGCGGTGGCGCTGCATCACGGCGGCGCGGGCGGCTACGGCAATGTTGTGGCCTTGCTCGACGGTAAGTAGCGCGTCCACCTCGATGTGGGCGTCAGCCACCACCATGTCGCCCATCTTGCGGGTGCGCACATCGTGCACACCAGCGACGCCCGGCGTCTTGAGCAGGGTGTCGCGGATGGCTTGGACCTCGTCCTCGTCCACGGCGCGGTCCATCAGGTCGTGCAGCGCGTCCCAGCCAAAGCCCCAGCCCATCTTGGCCACCATCAGGCCCACGATGAGCGCGGCCACCGGGTCCAGCAGCGGGTAGCCGAGCAAATTGCCCACCAAGCCCAAAGATACGACCAGGCTCGATGCCGCGTCCGAGCGCGCATGCCAGGCGTTGGCCACCAGCATGCCCGACTTGACGCGCTTGGCCACGGCCAGCATGTAACGGAACAAAAGCTCTTTGGCCACCAAAGCCGCCAGCGCGACCCACAAAGCCACTGCGTGGGCGGTGGGAATGCTTTCGGGGGTTTGCAATTTACCTACCGCCGACCAGACCATGCCTACGCCCACACCCAAAAGCAGCAAGCCCAGCGCCAGCGAAGCGGCGTTCTCAAAGCGCTGGTGGCCATAGGGGTGGTCTTCGTCGGCATCTTTTTGGCTGTGGCGCCCGGCCACCAGAACCACAAAGTCGGCCACCAGGTCCGACAGTGAGTGGATGCCATCGGCCACCAGACCTTGCGAGGCGGCCACGATGCCCACCACGATTTGCAGGCTCGAGAGCACCACATTGACCGCCACGCTCACCCAAGTGCTGCGCGTGGCCGCGGCAGCACGCTGCGCCGGCGTGTGCGTGCTGTGCTCGGAGTCGTCGTCGATGTCGGTGAATTTCATGTCAGGTGCTTGCCGACGATGCCGGCCAAGTCAAACATGCCGATGCTGGGCTTGCCAAAGACGGCCTGCAGCTTGGCGTCAGCCAAGATGGTGCGCTTGTCTTTGGCGTCTTGCAGGCCCTGGGCTTTGATGTAGTCCCACAGCTTTTTGATCACCTCTTGGCGGCTAATCGCTGCCTCACCAATCACCGCGGCCAGTGCGGCGCTGGGCGCTTTGCCTGCGGCGGTGCTGGCTTTGCGCGGGGCTTTGGGGCTGGCGCTCTTGGCGGCAGCGCGCTTTTTGGCCGCCGGTGCGGCTTTCTTGGCTGCCGTTTTGGCCGGGGCTTTGCCCGCCACTTTGGCGGCCGCTTTAGCCGCTGCACGCGCCGGAGCGCCCGGCCGGGGCGGGAACTTGCTGGGTGCAAACTCAAAATTGACCTTGCCCGCTTCGCTGTCCCAGGCCAGCATGGCTTTAAAGGCACGGCGCGTGCGCATGCTGACAAACTTGTCCAGCAAATCGGTTTTGCCCGTACTCAGCAGCTTGCTCATTTGCTCGCGCGCGATGGGCTGCTGCAAGATGATCTGCCCGCTCTTGAAGCTGCAGGTGGGAACGGTTTGCACCAGACTGGGCACAGCGTGGTCGCAGACATAGTTTTTGCCATGCTCAAACACCAGGCCGCCGGTTTGGGCGCCGCACTGCGGGCAGCCGCCCAGGGGCTGCTGGTCGCTGAAGTCGGCCAGCTCACCATCGGCCTCGCCGGCTTTGTCGTCGCCAAAGTCGAATTCGAGCTTGTAGTTTTTGGTTTCTTCGTCCAGCTTCAAGACGATTTCGGCCGTGAAAGGCCAGCCCGCTTTGGAGCGAAAGCCGTCCAGCGGGCCGATCTTCTTGTCGCGCATGAACTGCTCGACCTCGATCAGCTCGAAGGTGCGCCCCGCCGGAGTTTTGCCAAAGGAAAAGCCGCAGCCCTCTTCGCTGCCGCTGGTGCCGGTGCAGGCGTAGCGGCGGTAGTTTTCCTTGACGATGCCACCGCAGTTCGGGCAGACCGTTTGCAAGGTGGCGTAGTCGCCGGGGATGGTGTCGCGGTCGTATTCCTTGGCTTTTTTGACCATGCGCTCGGTCATGGCGGCGATCTCGGCCATAAAGGCTTCGCGCCCCATCTTGCCT
>Ga0304728_1002376_pt1 | contig 12046 bp, 12 predicted proteins | sample C_130625_MF_Meta_FD_190476 | JGI IMG/M metagenome (GOLD analysis project Ga0304728, IMG submission 190476) | Freshwater microbial communities from Lake Croche, Canada to study carbon cycling - C_130625_MF_MetaG (v2) (version 2) | ecosystem: Environmental > Aquatic > Freshwater > Lake | place... | reverse complement strand
CCTGGTTTACCCTCTGGTCCAACCAATAAACCTAATACTTGATTTAAATTTGAATCGGTAATTGTTGGTGGCCCAAGAAAGAAGTTACCAATACCAATTGGCGCACCTGATGCACCCATTGCAACTCCTACTCGAGTTAGTGCTAAAAACAATACGAAGATAGCGATTCTTTTCATTACGCCATCTCCAGCTCAGAGATATCTTGGTTCTGCTCTGCTCTCGATGAGGTGTCAAAGATTGAGCTATATAGGCCATGAATAAAGAGAATTACTGCAGCGTAGAGGATAAACAACTTACCTTTTTGGGTAACCTCAAGCGGTAATCCTTGGATGTAGTAAAAAGCTACATATGCGATAAAACAAACAAATAAACTCTCAAGCAGGATATGTCGCTTAGCTGCAGTGAATCGTTTAATAACTGGTGAATCAAACCTCACCATAAGTAGTGAAAGTGGGAAGGAGAGTAAGAAGGCAGTTATGCCAGCAAACTTCCAAGACTCAGTCCAAACATAGGCTGTGCCAATAAAATACAAAGCAGCGATTGCAATTGTGCGTGGAGATAAAACTCTTGGTAGTACCAAAACTCTAATCTGATAATTAACACCCTTTTGGTGAAGATCTTTAACTAGGAATCTTTGTAGATTAATTCTGGCCACAATAATCACGCCAAGAAACGCTGGAAGTGCAAGGTTATTTACTGAGATGGGTCCTCTGTGATCTGCAAAGCTATTTGTTAATAACTCTGAGACAAGGAAGATCAAACCGCCAACAGCGCCGGCAGCAAGATCAGGTACTGCTTTCTTTAATAATCTTGGGTAATCATCCTTACGCAGTAACTCTTGGTAAAGCGAAGACAAAATACCAGGCACTACCCAACCAATACCTACTGCAAGCAGTGACATGATTGATCTAACGCTGGTTACATTTCCGCCAACACATTGAGTAATTGCAAAGCCAACTCCTGCCATCAACCCTGAGAATGGATCAATTACACCGATTACTGCAGTTATGAAATATAAAGCTACTGGAATGAGATTTACACCAGACATTACGGTGCCATTCACACCCACAAAGCCGCCAAGGAAGAGGGCAGCAATTGGAACTATTGACCAAAGGATTGGTGAGATCTCATGAAGCAACTCACCCTCTCTAATTAACTGAAACTTAAATAAGGACTTATTGATCTCATCAACTGCTTTATATCTGAATCTATAGAACAGATTAAATACTCCAGGAATACGCTCTGCTGGTTTAGATCTTAGATACTCAATTCGCTCATACTTTTTCATTCTAATAATTGAAAGAGTGGTGATTAAAAATACGAGAGCTAGCAGAATTGTAAATAACTTCACTGGAATTTGGATTAAGTTATAAGCTGAAATACTAACAATGCGCACACCAGCAATTACTTTAGGTGGCATGCTCTTACTGCTCAATTGCACTGTGTAAACACCATTTACAAATGAATCTGGCACCTGAACTGAGTAGACAATGTAACCCTTTTTATCAAACCTACTTGGGCTAAAGGTGGCAGTTGCCTGATCACCTGAGATCAGCTCAATCTTCCAATCCTTAACATCCTTATTATTACCACCAATAACCAGGTTGTGCTCTTTGCCCTTTTCCCAGGTCAATACTGGAATATCAGCGGCTATCGCTTTTGGTGTAATTAAAAATGCAGTTAAGCCAATTAATATGGCGGCTAGGGTTTTATTCAACATTTTTCATCGCATCTATTATTAACCAGAAACCAAAAATACATGGCACAAGTAAGAACAAAGCCTTTGGAGTTAGGAGGTTTCCAATAAAGGGAACTACAAATATCACAACACCTAAAATATCCTCAGCCTTTGGCTTTTGTGAGTCAGGTGACTTATTGCTATCTCCCTTAACGATAAAGCCATCTTTAATATCTCCACCCACAATTCGGTGAGAAAACACAGCTACTGATTCGCCATTAAAGCGCTTGGCTTGGTAAGCGATAACATCACCAATCTTTGGTTGCTTATGAGTAATTGGCGTGGTCAAAATAATATCTCCGGTGTGGATGGCAGGTGCCATCGAACCAGTCATAACAATTCTTGCCTTAACCATGCCGGTAAATGAAAATGCCGAGAAGGTTAATAAAACTATTGCCAAAATCGCACCGAAGTAACCAGATGCTTTTCTAATTGTTTTAAATCTCTCCACCGCAGGTGTTGTTGCATTATCAGTAGCTTGTTCCACCAACATATTTGCAGCGAGGCTTGTTACTGAAATATTCGTTATATAAGCACTTCGTTCACCTAATGAATCAGTGACTGTAAGCAAGACATTTGAATCAGCGTAAGCAGGTTTTCCTTCAACCCAAATCTGATTGTTTCTGTCGTCGAGAAAGATATTTCGGCGGGTTTTCATCTGAGTCCCCTATGATCGAGGAGTTATTAAGGATCTGCCGTTGCTTACTTCATCGGCACCAAAGGTATCTGTTTGAGTCTCTATTACGATTCTTCCGACATCGTTAATTAGTGCGTGATCTGCTTCAGCTTTGAAAAGAATTTCAAAACTTCCAAGGCCCGCATTTTTATCGTTAACTTTTAGGGTTGCTCCATCAGTAGGGCTATAACTGTCTCTGCTCTTACTCAACAGACCGCCATAAACCATCGGATTAGTTGCATCAACCCAATAAACAGTTGGAGTCTTAATAGGATCCTCGCGGTAAGTGGCAATGGCAATAGGTTCTGCTCCACCTAACTGATCATAAACAGTCAAAACGAAATCAACACCTGAGCATTCAGTTGGAATATCTGAAACTTTAATTGCACTTAAATAGAAACTTCCGGCAGGATTTTCTGCTGGAGTTGGATCCTCGGATGGCTCAGCACTTGGTGTAGCTGTTGGTTCTGCAATATTTAAATATTTAGATACTGGAGTAACGGTGATCTCTTTATTTCCACCACAGTAAACAGTTCTTTGCACGCCTTGGCCAAACTCAGTCTTAGTTCCACCATTAATTGTGATGGTAGAAGCAAGTGTTGAACCAACACCAAGCACTGCAATAACTAAGCCAATGCCCATCCAAACCTTTACCGCGGAATTACTGCGCGGCGCACGGTCCGATGGGCCGTTTAAGTTAAGTATGGACATTTTTCTCCTGAATTATTTGCTAGCGATTATGAAAGGAAGTTAGCAACGTCAGCGTCGCCGGAGTCTTTGAATGGAAGAGATTCTTGATCGACAGTTTCAACCACAATACGACCAAATTCGCGTGTTTTAAGATCCCAGCCCAATTTTGGTGTTGAGAGGATGTTGGAACCCCAAGTTACTGTAAATGTGCCAGCAGTTGCAAGTGTTTTATCAACTCTTATATATACAGATTTGTCATAGCATTTGTGTGCCATAAAATCACCGGATCCACCAACATAACTAAGGTTATATCCACTTATTAATGCTGCATCTGAACAGGCTGATACTTTCGCAGGAGGATTTGCATCATCATAAAAGGTAAGTCTAAAAATCTTTCCAGCGCAAGTCGCTGAAATTAAATTAGCTCCAGACGTTCCAACTTTGACTGTGTTTAGAAAAAAAGTACTTGCATCATCCGCTAAAGATGTTGCCGGAGTAACGCCAATCTGGTTATCGCAAGCTACGACGGTTGTAACGCCTTGGCCCAATTGAATAGGTAAATCACTATTAACAGTGATCGTACTTGACGCGAACGCAGTACTGATTCCAAACAGCGCAGCTACTAAACCTAGGGCTAGAAAACCTCGTGAGGATTTCTTACGTTGCGGCACACTCTCTGGCACCTGTTCAAAACGTAATATCTCCATGATTACTCCTTATTTCTTTGCCAACAACTTTTGTTGGGAATAGTGGAAGTCAAGCACTCATATGACAAATAGTCATTTGTGATGAGCGTGAAAACGGGTATTACCCGTATATAAAAAGCAGCTTATTTATCTTCATGCATTGCTGCTTTGAACGGTAATGCGAGCAATATCTTTAGCTAATGATGCTGGTTGCGTAAATGCCACTCGGTAGATGCCAGTTTTGTTATCAAAGCTTAGGTTGTGAAAGAGATCTGGATTTTGTAATGTGATTACCCCTTGAGCATCAATATCTAAGGTGAAATCAAATTGGCTATTTGAAAGATCACAGGCGCTATCGGTGCAGATCAATGGTTGGGAATCAACCCGGTAGAGCGGAACATTATTTGAGTGAGTATCTAAGACACCCACAGTGAACTTAGTCTTTGCGCATTGAGATGCATCAAGACCTGCAATTGAAACTCCCGTTAGGGGTGAAAAACCAGCCGGAGCGCCCGCCTCACCAGTTGCTCCTGATATGAAATCCATCGTTATCCAGGCATCACACGCCTTAATGAAGTACTCCCCTTGGCCAAACTCCTTACCCCCACCCTGGGTGGTAATAAAGATATTTGCCGCCAGGATTGAACCCATACCGGTTGCCAGCAAAATAATTGCTCCGGCATAGAGCTTGATCATGCGCTCACGCTCTTTGCTTAACAATTTGTTACTCACTTTATTAAATTACTTAGATTTAATTGGCGTTATTAACGGTTTCAACAGTTGCTCTGCGCACTAATTGACCATTTAGATTTACTTGCGTTGCTGTTGGATCTAGATAAAACATCACATCAGCTGAGGTTGAAGATAATGGTGTGCCGTCATAGACAGATACCCCAGAAATATTGACATTTACGCTTGCGGCTAAGGTGCCATTTAAAGGGGCGCCATCACTGGTTAGGTAGGTAAGGGCTAGCTCAGTTGGATCGCCAACATTTTGAGTAGGTGTAGTTTTTGGAATAACAATTTGTAATACCTTCGCATCAAGGGATGGGCCAAGTTGTAATTCAGCGCTGGTGCCATCAATCATTCGAAGCCGTAGCTTTCGACCAGAACATGCCTCAAGATTTAGGTTTGATACCGTTGCAGTTCGTATTCTAAAGAAGCCATCTGAGCCATCTTGGGCAGATGGATTTGCATGCCACTCTTCACCGAGGGCAATAAATACATTTTCATCACAGGCAATTGCTTGTTGTGATCCCTGACCAAACTCAAGTGGGCCAGTTCCAATAGTTACACTTGCTGCAAAGGTTGAAAGTAGGAAGGGAATTACCGATACGCCGGCAACGCCAAGTAGAACCTTGCGCTTTGTAGTTGAGCCGCCACCTCTACCAGATTTAACTCTGCCACTTAGTGGTGAATCTAAATTGATTCCCATGCAACATCCCTTGGTAATGAAATCTGTATTCGGAAATGACAGATCTCTTCAATTATTTGAGTCTAACCTCACCTTTAACCATGTTTAAGTCCAGATCTAAACTGCGAAGGTAGATTGTTCGGTTATTACTTAGATTTCCACTGCTACACAAAGATGGATTAACCGAGGGTTCAGATAAGGCAACAAATTGCAGATTTATATAGCTTCCGGCAACTCCCCTGCCATTTGAATATGCCCGCACACCCCTTGAGCCATTTAATAAATATGCAGCTTGATTTCCAATGGATGCAATCTGCAATCTTGAGCTATTGCTGCCATTGATAATTAGCGAAGATGCCTCTTTGCCAGTCGGTTTTGGAGTGTCCCCGTTACCAATATCTAGGGCGGTTAAATTAGTTGTAGCACAAATTAAGAGGTTGCCATTATTTGAGATTGCAATTTGCGGTAAATAAACTGAGTGAGCCCTTGGATCTACCGCCACAGATTGCGGTGCATTAATAACCATCCGTTGATCAGTAAGTGCATGGGGTGGCGTTGGGGTTGGCGATGGTGTGGGTGTGGGTGTTGGCGAAGTAGCTGCAGTATTTGTTGGAGCAGGATTAGCGACAGGAGGTGGCGAATCAGTTAGAGCCGGATCTGCTTGAGCCGATGGTGAAGCTGATGGATCAACTGGTGTATCAGCTGGTGGTTGATCTGTAATCGGCGCAGTGATTGCATCAATAATTGGTGCGATTACATCTTCAGCAAAGGATCTAGGCAAGCCAGTAAGAAGTAATAGGGGTAAAAGGAGAAGTAACACCTTTTTCCTATTGCTAAGTTCCGGCTTTCTCATAAAACAAGCCTAACTTCAATAAAAATAGATGCTAAAAATGAAAATAAAAACTGAGTATTACCCGAATGCAAACGAGGTAGTAAGCCTTGTGGTTGCTAGGCTTTATTTATGGCAACTGAGGCAGGAAGTAGCACCCAAAAGAATATTCGTGTCTTGTTGGTTGAAGATGAAGAGTTCACCCGAAATATGGTTGCCGAAATGCTAAGTACCACTGGAATTGCAGTTGAAAGTGTTCGCTCAGTCTCTGAGGCACTTTCAAGATTGGATGCCTTTGATCCACATGTAGTTTTAACAGATCTTGATCTAGGACATGGTCCAGATGGTGCGGATTTATTGAGCAAAATTTTTAAAGATCGTCCGTGGACTGGCATGGTGATTATGACCGCCCACGCCTCACCAGAGCTTGCCATCAATGATGCATCTAGAATTCCAGATCCAACCGTTTATATTGTTAAATCTGAGATTAAATCAATTGCGAATTTAATTTCAGCACTTGAGGAGTCAATAAGTAAAACTGGAAAGTTTCAAAGCACCGTTATTGAAAAAAGTGACAAAGTAACAATTACTACTAGTCAGGCTGAGATCTTAAGAATGATTGCAGATGGCTTATCTAATGCCTCAATTGCCGAGGCCAGAGGAATTACTTTAAGAGCAGCTGAAGCGTTAATCCAACGAACCTTTACCTCACTTGGGGTCAATGGAAATCCCAATGTTAACCCCCGAGTAGTTGCAGCACGAATGTGGCATCAAGGCAAAGTTGTAGTTAAGTAATGCGCACGATCTTTCCACCACTTAAAAGTAAACCTGTCTTTAATTTAGACTTTTCTTTAGTCTATGTTGGTATTATATTTTTGGAATTATCAATCTCTGCTACTGAGTTATTTAAACTTTATCCAGAAAATAAAGTAGAGGTAGTGCTGATAAGGGCAATTCATACAATTTTTACAATTGGATTTCTGGTTTTAACCCAACTAACTATTCAGGTAAGGAAAGTAACTAAAGCAGGCTATCTTGGTTTAACGGTGATTGGATTATCACTTGCAATCCCATCTCTATTAATTCGAGTACTATTGATGGAAAATTTCGAGTTAATTACTGACTCCCAAATTACGTCATATTTTGAGGAGCAGTTCTTAATCTCCTTAGTGCACGCCTTTTTTTGGATACCAGTTGTAATTATTTTGGGTGGGCAGCGAAATAAGATTATTGAAGCGTTTAAAGAGTATGAGAAGCGTTTAGTAACTAGTGCGCGTAAAAAAATTAGAGAATCCAATGATTTTAATGAGTTAAAGAATGATGTGGATCAAACCTTCCGAGATGAATTGATCATGCATGCCAGCCAATTACTCAATTCGCTCACCTTTAGCGATGATAAAAAATTATCATTAAAGGAGCGAAATGAGATTATGCAACGGTATTTAAAAGGAAATACCTTAAGAGAGTTTTCTCAAAGGTTGAATCAAAAATCAGAGGCGGTAGAGAGCAATTCAAAGTTTGAACAGGATATGCGATCTTTAAACTTAATTCGTAAACAATTTAATATTTTATATAACTTTACCGCTAGGAAAGCTCCGGTTCCTGCCTGGGTCTACACCTTACTAACTTTTGTGCTAATTCTTCCAAATTACATTAATTTCTTTTCAGCTAATGAAATATTGGTCAACCTACCTGGCTTTTTAGTGATTCAACTAGTTGCAATGCAAATCAATAAAGTTCTGCGCCAAGGTGGCAAATACGCAATTCTTCAAACAAACTTTCTGACTCTCCTGATTGGCTTGGTGCCACTTTTTGAAATGATCTTGTTTACAAGATTTTTGCCTGATTTGACCGAAAAATTCCCACTTATAATTATCGGATTTTTTTACCCGCTGGGATTTTATGTCTATATGAGATTTATTCAGATTATTCAACCTGCTGCAATTAACGCCATTAAAGGTGATGAGATTTATGCAAGCACCTCCTTGAAGGAGGCAATCTCAAATATCGTAAAGGATGAGTTCAAACAATCAATGTCTCATCAATGGGCCACCTTCATTCATGGCAAAATCCTTACCCGCCTAGCTGCTACTTCCTTAAAGTTAGAGCAGGCAGTTAAAAACGGTGACGCCACAAGTTTTGATTTTGGATTAAAAGATATAACCTCAGTTCTTAGCGATCCAACTAGAGAGTTTGAACAAAAAACCGTAGATTTAAAAACTGAGATCTCTTCCCGACTAGATCCTTGGGAAGGTTTGATTGCGATTAAAATTAAGATTGACCCCGCATTGGCGGACATCTCAAATGAGCGAGTAAAAGATCTTGGCGAAGTAATCGAAGAGATTATCTCTAATTCAGTGCGCCATGGTGGTTCCCAAAATATTTTAATTGATATCACCTCAATTGCTCACCCTGATATCCAAGTAAGTACTGAAGATGATGCGGTTAATCCATTACCCTCAGTTCCATCTCGTGTTGGACTTGGTACCAAAATACTAAATCTTGTCTCAGATGGTCGCTGGAGCATCTCACGTAATGGTGCAAAAACAACCGTGAAATTAACTATGGCTTTGCTTGATAAGGAGGTGAAATAATCATGGCAGCAACTAAATTAAATGTAATGCTAGTTGAAGATGATGATTTCACTCGCTCAACTGTTAAATCAGCACTAGAGGGCCAAGGACTAAATATTGTTTATGACACCGCCTTTGTTAAAGATGGTGTTGAGTTTGCTAAGAAAAACCGGCCAGATGTAGCTGTTCTCGATTACAACTTAGGTAAAGGCCCTAATGGAATTGATCTAGCTAATCAGCTGCGCAGGATGCAACCTGAGATTGGCATTGTTTTGCTAACCGCATTTTTAAATCCAGCTGAGTTAGATACCAAGATTGCTCAACTTCCAGCAGGTAGTAGATACCTAGTTAAACACAGCGTAAGCAATATCAAGGTGCTGGTGAAAGAGATTCTAGAAAGCTCAAAATACTCTGTTTAATCTTGCTTAACTAACCTACTTACGTTCCGTACTACCAATCTTTCCAAAATAGACCAGTGCAAACATCGCTGCCCCAGTCAAACAGAGGGCAAATGTAATTGAGGTTAATTGAACTACCCAAGCCAGAATAGTTTTTGAAGTGAAGATGATTAAGTTGTTCATAAAACTTAACTGGGCAACAGCAATTGCATTTTGACCATTTGATAGGCGGCCGGCAATTGAGAAGAAGATTGGCGCAAGGGCGGATGAACCAAGACCTGCTAATAAAAATCCTAAAAATGCCACGCTAAAAGCAAGTGATTTATTGTTATCAACAATTAAGGTTGATGAGATCAACATTGAGGTAAAGCCAACCCCACCTAATACCCCACCAGTTTTTATCCAGAACCGCTCACTTGCATGGTTTAGCGCCCAACCAATTGCGTAGCGACCAATAATTAACCCAATTAAATAAACAAGATAACAAAGGGTGGCAACCGATGCACCCATCCCGAGCTCCTCTTTACCAAACAAGGTTGCCCAATCGGCAATAGTGAACTCCATAATTGATGCGCAGAAGAAGCCAATACTTAAGAACCAATTGACTTTAAATTTAAATTGCTTAAATGAAGTAGCTTGGTAATTATCATCTGCATCTGGTTTTGGTGGAAAGGTTGGCGATAACTTAGTAATACTAAATTGGGTAAGGCTCCAAACACAGATCATTAAGGTGGTGATATGCCAGGCGATTGAAACATGGGTTGAGATTAAAAATGCGATTGCCGCGGTGCTCATCGCGCCAACCGCCCACGCTCCATGAAGTTTGGGAACAATAACTCTGCCCACCTCATCTTGGCGGTGTAGTGAGTGACCACTTGAGGCAATGTGATAAATCGAGATACCAGCACCGGCGGCAATATTGGCAATTAAAAATACAAATGGTGACCTTGTATGCACAAGAATAGAAAATGAAATAGCAACGGTGGTGGAGCCAATTCGTAGTGCAGCCTTGGCGCCTATCTTATGAACAATCTGGCCACCGATTAACAACATAACAATTGAGCCTAAGGATGCAGTTGAAAGTAATGTGCCGAAGGCGCCATTGTTTATCCCAAGATTCGCTTTTAAATCAGGAGTCCTTGGGGCAAGTGACATGATTGCAAGGCCAAAGAGAAAGAAGATTGAGCTTAGGTAGAGATTCTCTTTTTTTAGAAACTCACTTTTGTTAAAGTTTTTCAAAATAGCGCACTTGCTAACGCTGCTCGGGCTTTGATCAATCTGGCATCGGTTGGATCTACCAGGTTAAATAGTGAGATTAGATGCGACTTAGCCTGATCTCGCTCATCACCACTCTTCACTTTAATCACCTTAAGTAATCTATCAAATGCACCCTCATAATCACCGGAGGCAATCTGGATATCAGCACACATTAATTGGCTAGTTAGATCATCATCCTTTGCATTTTGCAGAGTTAATACAGGATCTAGTCCTTCAATTCGAATCATTAAGTTAACTTGAGATAAACCAACTACTGCCACCTGCTCATTTGGTTTGCGTTTAAGCCATGCTTCATAGGAAAGCTTTGCTGCTTTGTAATCACCCTTTTCCATTGCAGCATATGCAGCCTCTTCCTCTGGCTCCATTGGAATCTCAGTTGAACCAACTGGGGCGCTTCCTACTCCCTTTTGAGATGCAAGCTCTAGTAATTTGTTAATTACTAATCGCACCTGTTCTGGTGCAGGTACTGATTCAAATAATGGCAAGAGTTGCTCGGCCACAATTGCAATTGCAATTGGTACTGCCTTTACTTGCAAAGCTTGAGCAACCTCAGGCTGGGCATCAACATTTACTGTGCCAAGTAACCAGGCGCCGTTATCTGCCTTTTCTAACTTACCTAAGGTTTCTAAAATCTCTTTTGATTGGGCACTCCTTGGTGACCAAGCAAGTAATACCACTACCTTCTCTTTTGATTTTGCTACAAAATCAGATACTAAGTTTTCCTGCGTAACTGGGATGCCAACTGTTGGTAGTTGATCTGCAGCAGGTTTTTTAAGGGAGGATAGATCAAAGGCATTACCAAAGTTTGCCCCGCCACCAATTGGTTTGTTAAAACTCATCTACTTAATCACTACTCCAGAATCCATTCGATATGGCAAAACCTTCTCAATATAATCTTGGGTAGCAAAATCTAGCCCAACATCCTTGCCTAACTTCTCACCTAAGTACCAACGGTTCTCAAGTACTTCATGAAATAACTGAGCTGGCTCAACTCTGCCCTTTAAATTCTCTGGCACTTGATTAACCACCCGTTTGAAAACATCAGAGAGCCACTGTTTAACTACCACTGCATGTGGTGTTGAAGGTGGAAACTCCCGTGCTTTATAACGATCATAAGATGCCAGTAATCGCTTTGCTTGTAATTCTTCTGCTTCTAATCCCATTAACTCCTCTAAGCGATTTGCATGGTATCGGGCTGCAACTAACTTTGGTTGAAACTTAATTGATCCCTTATCGCCACCTGTTGTTACCTCAACCTCTTCAACAGCAAAACCTAGATCTTGCAAGCTTCGCATGGCGCGTTCTACCGCTTGTCGATCAGATGCATCTAATATCTGCGGCTCTTTAAGCATCTTCCACAATCTTCGATACCTTCTGATTACGCCATCAGATGCTCTAACTGGATCAATCTCTGCTGATAAAACTCCAGCTGATGCAAGATCTTCAAGCTCGGCCGCCACATTAAAGTGGGCAAGCTCTAGATCATGTTCGCGCTGGCCATCACTTAATGATTTTTGAAACTCACCAGTCTCCGCGTCCACTAGGTATGCAGCAAAATCATTAGCATCTCTTCTAAATAAGGTATTAGAGAGTGAGCAATCGCCCCACCAAAAACCAAGTAGGTGCATTCTGACCAACAACAATGCGAGCGCATTAGCCATATTTAATATCTCAGTAGGTGTCACATCACCACTTAATATCACTCGGTAAGGAAGTGAGTACGGCAGGTACTTTGTTACTAATGCTGCCGGTAATTCATTTCCT
>Ga0304728_1002374_pt1 | contig 12060 bp, 13 predicted proteins | sample C_130625_MF_Meta_FD_190476 | JGI IMG/M metagenome (GOLD analysis project Ga0304728, IMG submission 190476) | Freshwater microbial communities from Lake Croche, Canada to study carbon cycling - C_130625_MF_MetaG (v2) (version 2) | ecosystem: Environmental > Aquatic > Freshwater > Lake | place... | reverse complement strand
GGTCAAACATTTTCACAGGGACTGTCTGCATGGTGTCCTACTTCCCACACTTGCAGGGGGTGAGGGCTGTGACGTTTAGCCACCCTGCCACTACACCGTGATGATCACACTCTGTGCAGACTGCCTGCATCATCGGACGAATGGCACCCTTGTGCCACTTCTTGACTGTTTCTGACTTCCACATTTTCTTACTTCTTTCTGTTGTTCTTGCTCTATATCTAGAGTCTAGCATGGGGGTCTGACATTTGGGGGCCAAAAAGGGCTTTTTCCAAGGCTTTTTCATGTGATCTACACCACACAGAGAGGGGGCAAGATGAACATTAGGTAAAGTCTAACAATTCTTCGGCGTGTCGGCTTGACAGGGGGCATACGGGTATGCTAGGTCTATGGTCGCACTAATGTTCGATTACACGGGATCGGATTTTCTGGATCATACACTTAAAAATTATATTAACATTTTGTCAAATTGAATATTACTCGCCAGTAACTTATGGGTGTTGGTCGTATATAGTCATTTTTTTACAAAAGGGGGCGGGAGTTTAGATGAGTATCCTTTTGATGGCTATATCTAGGGCACATTCTGGATGGAAAAGGTCACATCCTTCAAAATGTTCTCTATTACGGACAGGGAAGGACTCTAAATATTCAGAAATTTTATTTATACTGTAGTCTAATCCGTCTATCATGCCAATTTTATGATTTTTTACAAGGGCGGGGGATTCAGCGACTGTCTTTTGTCGCTCATGAAGACGTACCTTTGCTATTACTGGACATAGATTACATTCATAGGGTAAAGATACCGACTTATGTGGACAGTATGGGTCATGGTCTTTGAGTACATGCTTCATAGGGGTAATCCTTTCTCTTTGATTCTTTGGCTCAATGTCATTCCTATGGCTATACCTAGAATGATGGCTGCTATTCCAAGATATGTACGGCGTTTGGTCACTTCCCTTCCGCCGCTCTTATAACGTCCATAGCGAACATATATAATTCATCCTTAGCATTGACTGGCATTGAATCTTTTACCGCCTTAGCAGCGGCCCTACGACCGTCACGAAGCCCATTGACATATCCGATAAGAATGAGTTTACAATTCTTACAATTAGCAGGCTCTTCCTCATGTGACGGACATTCCTTCTCATGACTATACTCACTCATGAGTATGCCCAAAATAGTTCAAACTCAACTGATAAGAATTGGTGTTCTTACTTTCCGGCCTCAATTCCGCCTCCAACTGATCACGTTCAAAAATACGAACAGTATTAATAAAACTACACGCACAACGTGTAGAAGAAGAACCATCCTCATGATCAGTAGTCACAAACACCGTGCCACCACACAAATAGTCATGCATTATAGACCCGCCTTATCATGTGATCTACAAGTCGAACATAGCCTTTATCTAGTACATCAATACTCATTAGTCTCCAAAAACAAAAGGTGTATAATCACTACGTTGTTCAAGATACGTCTGCTCCATGTGGCAGTTAAAACATAATATCTGACACTTCTCAATTTCCGCAAGTACAGTGGAAAGAGCGTACCTGTTGCCCTTAATCATATCCGATAGATGAACTGATTTACCAGACTTTGTTCGATATTTTTTAGAAGGATCAAGATGATCAAAAGTTAGAGCAGCAGGGTGTCCACGATATGAACATTTCTGGCATCCAGCATCCATTTTGATACGATCAGTTATTTGACGATGTTTCATTTTTATCTTCAATCACTAAAGCAGGATCAGGACATAATGTGTGTCCTTTTTCGTGTAAGTTTTTCAACTCTACAACGTCTGCTCCTAGTTTATCACCAATAACACACAAAAGGTCGTAGTTTCTTAAAGATTGTATATACAACCCGCCTAAAACTTCCATTAGAATTCCAAATTGTTCATCATTCATTGGCAAGAACATCTTTCTTCATTTTTTCATAGAGGTTTAAACCGGGATATATTCTATAATCACAAGTTAGGCATTCAAACTTCATTCGAATTTCATCATTGACTACTTCAGCGAATGGATGCATGGGAAGATCATGATCAGTTATAATACATTCAATAGGTTCTACTATATTATCTATAGATAATTGATAATATCTATAATATATACTATGATCCATATATATCTCTTTTCTTATATACTTCAATTATAAGATACCACAGACAAGGATTTTAATCAATGAAGGTTTACCTCACGGGGGCTTTTGAGCATATGGACCGCCGCGTCGGGTTTGGTAATGCTTCCTATCACATTTATAACTCTATGAAAGAACTAGGGATTGATGTAAATGTTAAAGAATTAGGTAATAATACCAGATACGAAGCAGATATAGAAATATGCTTTGATCAACCTCACGATTATAAATTTATGTGTTCAACGTCATACAAAATTGGATACACCCCGTGGGAGTCTACTGAATTTATGCCAGCGTGGTGGAATCCACTTCACAAAGTTGATGAAGTTTGGGCACCGAATTTTTTTACTTATGATGTGTTTAAAAATAAACTACCAAACAAAAAAATTTTTACCTATCAGCATGGTATTGATCATGCGTATAGACCAAGATTAAAAAAATACAATTCCGAAAAACCTTTTACCTTTTTATTTATTGGGGAGCCGTACTGGAGGAAAGACGGCGATCTTGTAGCCCGCACTTTTGCCAAACTCTATGGAAATAATCCAGATTATAGACTTATTATCAAGTGCAGCAAATTAAATACTATAAAACTTAAAGATGAACAAGGATTCTGGGCATCGCCCGACGTATTATACGATAATATTATTTGTATAACAAGTTTTCTTTCTCCTGAACAAATGATTGAACTTTACGATGCCGCCGATGTTTTTGTGTACCCTACTTGGGGAGAAGGATTTGGATTCAATCCCCTGCAAGCAATAGCAATGGGAATTCCCACTATAACAACAACTGAATGGTGTGACTATCGTGACTACATCACTGTCCCTATCGGATCAAATTTTCAAACCTCACCTTGGCAAGAAATTCATCCCGGTGGAATGTATAGACCTAACGCCCACGACCTTGCTAGAGTTATGGGAGAGGCTAAAGAAAACCATAGTGAATGGTGTAAACTAGCATTCAAGAATTCCTTTGAGGTACATAAAAAATTTGACTGGATTCGTGTGACAAAGCCCGCAGTCCACAGACTTAAAAAGATTTATGAAAATCGTGAATTGAAAAAACTGGCGTGATAGGATAGAAACCTAACTAAAATTGAAGGGCTAGTGATTCAGGATGATTGAAAATCCATATGAAAATTTTATTGCCGTCAGCCGCTATGCACGGTGGATGGACGATGCAGGAAGACGAGAGACTTGGGATGAAACCGTTGATCGTTATTTCAATTTTATGGTTAAACACCTGAAGGAAAATAATAACTATTCTCCTCCCGCTGCCTTGGTACAAGAGATGAAAGATGCTATCATTGAGCGTAGCGTAATGCCTTCTATGCGTGGAGTTATGACCGCAGGTCTTGCCCTTGAGCGGGATAACGTGGCTGGTTATAACTGTTCATTCCTTCCCGTGGATTCCCTACGCTCCTTTGACGAAGCAATGTATATTCTTATGTGTGGTACTGGCGTAGGATTCTCTGTAGAAAACCTATACGTTAACAAGTTGCCCGTAGTTAATGAACATTTTGAAAGTTCCAATACAGTCATTGTTGTAGAAGATTCTAAGGCTGGCTGGGCACGCGCATTTAGAGAACTTCTTTCACTTTTATGGGCAGGTCAAATTCCTGCATGGGATGTGTCTCAAGTTCGTCCCGCAGGAGCAAGACTTAGAACGTTTGGTGGACGTGCTTCTGGTCCCGAACCACTGGTTGGACTTTTTAAGTTCTGCATTCAAATTCTTAAGAATGCAGCAGGCCGCAAACTTCGTCCCCTAGAGGCACATGACATTATGTGTAAGGTTGGCGAGGTAGTTGTTGTTGGTGGCGTCCGTCGATCTGCCATGATTAGCCTTTCTGATCTTACTGATTCTGAAATGGCTAAAGCCAAGGCAGGTGCATGGTGGGAGACAGATTCACAACGCGCATTATCTAATAATTCTGTAGCCTATAAAGAACGCCCACTCATGTCAGACTTTATGTCTGAATGGAAGAGTTTATATGACTCAAAGTCAGGCGAGCGTGGCATCTACAATGTCAAGGCTGCCCAAACACAGGCTGCTAAGTATGGTAGAAGGCCCGATGATATTCATTATGGTACAAATCCCTGTAGTGAAATTATTTTGCGTCCATACCAGTTCTGTAATCTTTCAGAAGTAGTTGTTAGAGAAAAAGACACCGCAGAAACTTTGAAGCGGAAGGTAGAATTAGCAACAATTCTTGGAACATGGCAGGCCACTTTAACTAACTTTAAATATCTTCGCAAAATTTGGAAACAAAATACAGAAGATGAAAGACTACTTGGTGTGTCTATTACTGGACAGTTTGGGAATGAACTCATGTCTGGCAAACAGGGAATTGATAAACTTACTCAGGTTCTTTCCGATCTTAGACTAATTGCAGTTTCTACAAACGAGGACATGGCAGCACAAGTTGGCATCAATCCCTCCGCAGCAATTACTTGCGTAAAACCTTCTGGTACTGTCAGCCAACTTACAGGAGTTTCTTCAGGAATGCACCCGTGGCACAGTGAATATTATATTCGTACAGTCCGTGGGGACAAGAAAGACCCACTAACAAGGTTCCTTGACGAATCTGGGGTGCCAGCAGAAGATGATGTAATGAAACCACGGGACACAACAGTATTCTCATTTCCGATTAAGGCTCCAAAAAACTCTGTACTCCGCGATGATCTTTCAGCCGTACAACACCTTGACATTTGGCTTGCCTATCAGAGAGCATGGTGTGAGCATAAACCATCAATTACAGTGTCTGTTAGAGAGCATGAATGGATGGAAGTTGGAGCATGGGTCTGGAAGTACTTCGACGAGGTTTCTGGAATTTCTTTCCTTCCCCACTCTGAACATTCCTATCGTCAGGCTCCCTATCAAGAATGTACTAAGGAAGAATACGAGGCGGCAGTCAAGGGTTTCCCAAATATTCAATGGAACATGCTTTCTCTTTATGAACTAGAGGATACTACTACTGGAACCCAAGATTTGGCCTGTGTTGCGGGGTCATGTGAAATCGTAGACATCACAAAGTAAGTGTTATAATTTAGTTAAAGGTGGCCTACTTTGTCATATACTCTACTTGTTCAGGGCGACAGCCCTTTAGGATATTGGAAACTTAACGGATCGGGATCAGCGACAGTTGGCGCTTCCGCCACCGTTACTTCTCCTGCATGGACAGAGCCGCCTTTAGTATCTAATTCTGCCTCTGCATTAATTGTTAAAACTAGCGGTGCATCTGTCAGTATATATAACTCATATGATATTTTTTATAAAAATTATGAAAATAAAACATTTGAATTAGAATTCTGGTTTTCTTTTAATGGATTATTTGATGGCTCTGGGTATACAAAAAATCTTTCTTCTTCTACTCAGTATTTTACATCTAATCAATTAAACATTGTTCAGATTGTTAATGGATCAACTCAAATTGGCTCTATCTATTATGATTACGCAAAAAATACTTTTAGATTTAAAATTAACGGGACAGATAATTCTGAAGCGTTTATTCCAGTCAGAAACTTAAATAACTCTTTCTATATTACTGCAAAGTACACAGCGGGAAACCTTTCTATATTTGCCAATGGTGAATCTGGAGTCAATGGGTATGCTGGAGATACAACGTCTCTTTTCCCTTCAAGAGCCACCGCCAGTGTTAACTTCCTTATTAATGGAACATCGTTAAATTCTTCTGCAAGTATGAATTATGTTATAAGTGATTTAGCCGTTTATGACTATCAACTCTCACTTTCTCAAAAAAGAAAACGTGTAGTTAATGCATTCTATAACGACAAACCTTCAGTCATGACTGGATACAATGCAACCTCCAACTTTGATTTCTATGAAAGATCAGCCCATCCAATTCATTCAGAATATTTAGAGGGCGGAGATTTCTTTTTACGCAATAGCGACTTTAATCTTGTTATAGATAACATATATGGACTTGCTCCAAATATAGTTGCATCATTGAATTTATCTGAAGCGTCTGATCCCACGTCTAGTGTAGTCTTTAGTAATAACTCTGCAAGCCTCACAGGATTTTCTAGTCTATTGTTTAAAGACTTTGGGAAAATTGTAGATCAAAGCGATACTATTCTGATTAGCGCACAAATTACTGCGGGCACAGCAAGTTCAGACTATATCTTTGCATTTAATGATAACGATACAAACAACATTATTTATTCAACAATTAGAAACAATGGGTTCTATGTTTATCAATATGATACAGCGAATGCATCTGCGGCTCAACTTTTATATGCATCTACAACAATAAGTTCTGGATCAACATATAACTTTGCATTTTCTACCTATAATGGAGAATATTATTTATCTGGGAATGGGGTTACCGCTAGTACAACTGGTAACATTATCAATGTAGTCTCTGATGGATACCTTGAAATTGCAAATGTTTTAAGTTTATCTCAAGCCAACTCGTCTTTATCTATTAAAAACTTGGGAATATCAAATGTAGCCTATAACAATTTTTCCGCGTCTGATTTTACTCAAAATATTATGTACATGGCTAGATTAAAAAACAATTTAAGTGTTTCTCAAGTTGCTACATGGACAAAAAATATTCCTATTTCTAGTTATGGTACAGAAATTATGGGAAGTAAAATTACATGGGACGGGATGGATAACTGCCTTGTAGAAGTTTCTGCCAATAGTGGATCAACATGGTCAACAGTCACAAGAGGTTCCTCCCTGTCCAATATATTATATAAAACGGTTAACCCTGATGTTCTTGTTAGAGTGACCGCACCATTCGACTATCAAATAGAAAGTGCTTATCAATCATTCCACGATTTAAACGTAATGATTTATCACGACACCGCATTGTTTAGCGATGATATGAAGTATTCTATTTATGCAGGATTTGAAGACACAACTAAAAGTTCTTATAGCATTCAAAGAAATAGTCAAAACATTATTTTAAGAAAGAACCACTTTGGCATTAAGTTTGATAAAGTTTCAGGAAGTGTGAATGGATACGCTATTATTTCTCCCACAGTATCAACTTTTTCTACCTATGCTACAGATTTTTGGGTAAGGTTTGATAGTCTTTCTAGCCCAAATTATTTATTAAGTTCTGATTCATCTGCAAGTACTACCCCCACCCTATACGCATCAGCATCAAAATTAATAAATAGTAGCGGATCAGTGTATGTTAATGGTGTATACCGCGCCTCCAATACATTTACTTTATCTAGCGGAGAGTTTTATCATGTTTTTTACAACTTTGGCGTTCCTTTCACGGGCAGCGCGATGTATATAAACGGTGCTTCAGGAGTTGCTCATAGCAATGCTACCTATGGATATCTAAATGTATGGGATTATTCTGTTGATGCAAGTACTGCTTCTGTAAGATATAAAGCGTTTGTTGGAAATAATATTACATCAATCACAGATTCAGTTACTTCAAGTGCAACATGGCAGCCAAACTGGGCTTCTGCGTCCGTAAATAGCGCCTCAGGTTACAAAATTGGTTAGTTCCTGATCAAAATTGGGCTTTATATACAAAAAATGGTAATATTCCATTATGCGTGTAAAGGTTGTTGAAGAAGTTTCTTACGGACTATACCTCTGGCAAATGCCAGATGGAGGTCTTGTGTGTGATGATGAAGGTAATTATCTTAATGTTGCCGCTATTAAGGGTGATATTAAAAGAATTAACGATATCAAGAAAGTTGCCAAGCATCATGGATTAGAGGCTGGCAAGCCAGTATGGTTTTCAGGATACCGACAGGTTTCTACAGAAGAATACGAAATGCAAAAACAACGCCTTGAATGGGGACTCGTTCCAGATGAACTTGATGTCCCAGCAATCAAGGAAGACTTAGAGAATCAAAGGAAGATGGGCCTTGTCTAATTTAATTCCAGTAAACGACGCATTTGATGACGATGATGATCTAGTTCAGATTAGCGTCGGCGGAGGGTACAACAGAGAACCTTCTTCCGCATTTGAAGACCCTTTTGCAAAATCTTGGGATGATCTTAGCAAATTAGATGGAATTAGTCCTAACTTTAAACGTAAAACAGCAAGGATAGCAAAAGCATATACGGGACTTGATGGAGCAAAGTCAAAGAAACTTGATCCACTAGACCTTACTGGTTATTCTCTTTTCCAGATCGTCCAGCCACCCTACAACTTAATGTACCTTGCTCAACTTTATGATATTTCTCCATTTCATCATGCGGCAGTAAATGCAAAGGCTGCTAACGTTGTGGGACTTGGCTACCATTTTGAAGAAACTCAAAAAACTTTAGACCGTATTGAAGATGTAATTGTTGACGAAAAGAAATTAGATAAATTTCGTCGCAAAATTATGAAAGCAAAAACTGATCTTACTGATTATCTAGAATCTATGAACTCAGACGATTCTTTCCTTCGCATTATGCGTAAAATTTATATCGACCTTGAAACCACTGGAAACGCCTATTTAGAAATTGGTCGGACTAATAGCGGTCGTATTGGATACGTTGGACATATTCCTACAATTACTATGAGAATCCGCCGCCACCGCGACGGTTTTGTTCAAGTTGTATATAACCGTTATACATATTTCCGCAATTTTGGAGACACAGCCACCCTTGATCAAATTGGAACTGATCCTCAACCTAACGAGGTTATTCATTTCAAGAAATACACTCCCACAAATACTTACTATGGACTTCCAGACATTCTTTCCGCAAAGAACGCAGTTGCAGGTGATGAGTTTGCTACTAGATTTAACCTTGACTATTTTGAAAATAAGGCTGTGCCTCGTTACATTATTACAGTAAAGGGAGCAAAGTTATCTGCCGATTCTGAGCGCAAACTTCTTGAATTCTTCCAGACTGGTTTGCGTGGACGTAATCATCGTACTCTTTATATTCCTCTTCCTTCTGATGGAGAAAATTCTCGCGTAGAGTTTAAAATGGAACCAGTAGAGGCGGGTGTTCAAGATTCTTCTTTCCGCAATTATGCAATTGAAAATCGTGACCGTATTCTTATGTCTCATAATGTACCTATCTCAAAAATTGGTACGGCTCAGGGGATGTCTCTTGGAGGGGCTAAGGATGCAGATAAAACATTTAAGGAACAAGTTTGCCGTCCCGCTCAAAGAGAACTTGAACAAAAAATTAATCTTATTATTCGTGAATTTACCGACGCATTTGTTCTTAAGTTTGATGAATTAACTCTTACAGATGAGCAGACTCAAAGCAAGATTGATGAAGTATATCTACGTACGCAAGTCATTATGCCAAACGAGGTTCGTGTTCGCAGAGGATTACCTCCAAGACAAGGTGGGGATTCTCCCGTTGTTCTTACCGCACAAGCAGCAGCAGAGCAAAGAACTCAACAAAGCGGTAATCGTGAACGTGATCAGCAACGAGCAACTAACGCTTCAGATTTTGAGGGCGATAGAAATGCACAGGGCGAAGGGAGAAAAAATCCATAAATTTTGTATTCCTAGAATTTATTGGTATTATAATCTCAAATGGATATATCTAAGTCAACATGGAACAATAGCGAAAAGAAAGTAAGTTTATCTTTTCCAATCGCTAAAGTTAATAAAGAAAAAAGAACAGTTTCAGGGTTCGCCACCCTTGATAATATTGATCGTCATGGTGACATCGTAACTCCAGAGGCAAGCGAAAAAGCATTTGCCCGCTTCCGTGGAAATCTCCGCGAAATGCATCAACCGATTGCTGTTGGCAAGGTTATGTCATTCTCTACAAAAGAGTTTCTTGACCCAGAAACAAACAAATCTTATAAGGGCATCTATGTGGATGCCTATATTTCTAAGGGCGCTCAAGATACTTGGGAAAAAGTTCTTGACGGCACCCTTTCAGGTTTCTCTATTGGGGGAAACATTGTAGAGGCTGGCTATGAGGCTGGCGATTCTGAAGATAATAGAGTAATCAAGGATTACGAATTGATGGAGTTGAGTCTTGTAGATTCCCCCGCCAATCCCCTTGCTAATATTTTCTCTATTCAAAAAAATTCAGATGGTATGTCTGTAAATGGTATGGCAGTAGACACTGAAATAGAAAATGTATTTTATTGTGCCGATGATCAAATTGCAACAACTTCTTCAAATGAAAACTTAAATTGTGTTGCTTGTGGAGACTCCATGAAAGCAATTGGATGGGTTGAGAAATCAGATTCGCAAAAAGGTGATAGCATCATGAAAACTGTTGCCTCTTACTTTGCAAAAGACGATGCTCCCGATTCAAATCACTCAGCAACAACTCAAGATTCTGATTCCGTAACAAGTCAGGATACAATAAACCTATATCCCGATCAGAATAAGATCAAACAAGGGATCGAAGTAAAGAAAAATCTTAGTGAAGGAGGGAACGAAGAAATGGCAGACGAAACAATCAATGAGGCTACTCCGGTTGATGAAGTCGTAGAAGAGTTTGCTGAAACCCCTGAAGCAGTTGAAGGCGATGACTCCGTAGAGAAAGCCGCAACCGTTTCAGAAATCCCGGTAGATGAACTAGACTTTGTTAAGATGGTTGATGACCTCAAGACAGAACTTACATCAATTGAAAAGAATTACGCAGAGCGTGCTGCAACAGCAGGAGATATGTTTTCCGCAGTTGAAGACATTAAAAAGTCAATCGACGATTTTGGTACAAAGACAACAGACCTTAGCAACAATGTTGCTGACGTTGTAAAGCGTATTGATTCACTCGAAAAGCGGATTGATGCTTATGAAGGCGCAACAGCCGTACAGAAGTCTGTTGGCGTAGAAAATACTACAACAGATGATACAAAAATAACAAAGAGTATATGGCACGGACACTTCCTCGGCGTCACAGACCTATAACTCAATATTTTTATAAATTAATCGAAAAGGCAGGTGAAAAAAAATATGAGCAACGAACTTTTACAAAAGGTTATCGACACATCTAACCTTGGTTCTACTTTCACAAGCACTGGTGACAATGGCGTAGCCGTCCCATCTGGTAATGGACTCCTTTACCCAGATCAGGCTAACCGCTTCCTTGACTACATGTGGGATGCCACCATTCTTGCGAAAACAGCACGTACAATCCGTATGCGTTCTAACACAACAGAAATCGACCGCGTATCAGTCGGACAGAGAATTATGACAGTTGCAACTGAAGATAATCCCCGTGATTACACAGGAAACACTGGCAGTGGTAGCGCCACTTTCACCAACACAAACGCTACCTTCTCTAAGGTATCACTTACAACCCGTAAGTTACGTCTTGATTGGGAACTTTCTGCAGAATCACTGGAGGACAATCTTGAAGGCCCAGACCTAGAGGATCACATTGCACGTTTGATGGCTACACAAGCCGGAAATGACGTTGAGGATGTGCTAATCAATGGTACAGGCTCAGGATCAGGTCTTCTATCTGCATTCCAAGGATTCCGCGCAATGGCATCAAGCAACGCACACGTTGTTGATGCTGCTGGCTTCGGCCTTGATCGCACTGTGTTCAACAATGCTATCAAGCAACTTCCTCGTAAGTACAAGCAACGTAGAAACCAACTTAGATTCTTTGTCGGATCAAACCTTGTCCAAGACTATCTGTTCAACCTTACCTCAAACGCAGGCTCTGTCAATCCATTTGACATTGCATCTGGTGTTATCAGAGGTGATGTTGCTGCTAACGACGGTGGTCCCGGCACAGTAACTCCATTCGCATTCGGTATTCCCGTTATCAACGTTCCGTTGATTGACGAGACCCGCGCAGGAGATTATGCTGCTGCCTCAGGGCTTCATGGTGATGTCCACTTGACTTTCCCACAAAACCTAATCGTTGGTATCAAGCGCGACGTAGTTGTCTATCGTTTGTTCCAGCCAAAGAAGGATACAATTGAGTACACTCTCTTTATCCGCGTTGGCGCAGCAATCGAAAACTACGATGCACACGTTCTGGTCAAGAATGTTAAGGTCG
>Ga0304728_1002371_pt1 | contig 12066 bp, 11 predicted proteins | sample C_130625_MF_Meta_FD_190476 | JGI IMG/M metagenome (GOLD analysis project Ga0304728, IMG submission 190476) | Freshwater microbial communities from Lake Croche, Canada to study carbon cycling - C_130625_MF_MetaG (v2) (version 2) | ecosystem: Environmental > Aquatic > Freshwater > Lake | place... | reverse complement strand
ATTTTTTAAAGCTTTGCTGTTTTTAGGTGCAGGTTCTATTATACATGCAGTCTCTAATGAACAGGATATGAGAAAAATGGGAGGTTTGATGAAATTATTACCGTTTTCTTACGCTATTACAATGATAGGTTCTTTTGCATTAATTGGATTTCCTTTCTTATCAGGTTTCTATTCAAAAGATACTATTTTAGAAATAGCTTTTTCAAAATTTTCTAATATAAGTCATTTTAGTTATTTTTTAGGTACTTTAGCTGCTTTTTTTACTGCATTTTACTCAACTAGATTAATTTATCTTGTTTTTTTATCTGTTCCTAATTCCAATAAAGTTATCATTCAAAACGCACATGAGGCTTCATGGAAAATGTCGTTACCTTTATTTCTACTAGCAATATTAACAGTTTTAATTGGATTTTTAACTAAAGATATTTTTATTGGATTTGGTACTCCATTTTGGGGTTCTTCTATTTTTATATTACCAAAAAACTATGTAATAGTGGATATCGAATTTATTAGTTATTTTTATAAGATTTTACCTTTATGCGTTACATTATTAGGTATCTTTTCAGCGCTTGTACTTTATGTATGGGGACTAAATGAGTTTTTAAATTTAAAAAAGCAATTTTGGTTTAAAAGAATTTATATGTTTTTCAACAAAAAATGGTATTTCGATAAACTTTACAATCAAAATATTGTTTCTTTTATGTTAAATTATAGTTATGCGTTTTCTTATAAAGATATTGATAGAGGTATTTTAGAAAAAATAGGGCCACATGGTTTTATTAGTGAAACAAAAAATATTTTATCTAATATAAAAACCTATCAATCTGGAGATTTATTTCAATATCTTTTCTTTTTTTTCTTGGCAATTATTAGTATAATTTTTATAATATATTTAAGTCAAAATTAGTTTTTTGATTGTTAAAAATTGAAACATACAACTTTTTCGGTAATTATCTAATTTATAACAGTTATTATTTAGATAATTTTAAAATGACTGATTTCTTATACTACTTTTTATAAATTACAATATTTATATAATTGAAGGTCCAGTCGAAAATATACCTTAACTTATCAGTTGTGTTTCTTGTTTCGACTTATAATAATAGAGAATTTTTTCTCTGCAATACCTTTGTTTATTTGAAATAATAAATAAAAAAAATTAGTTTTTATGTTAAATCTTTTTTATAATGAATATTTCTATGTTTTTGTTTTATTATTTTTTAGTATTTTTCTTGCATCTCTTATACTTTTTTTATCTTTAAGATTAGGTTCATACAACCCAGACTCTGAAAAGCTTTCTGCGTACGAATGTGGATTTGACCCATATGAAGATGCAAGAAATAGTTTTGACGTTAGGTTCTATTTAGTTGCAATTATTTTTATTTTGTTTGACTTAGAAGCAGCCTTTTTTTTTCCGTGGTGTGTATCAGCTGGATTATTAAGTTTAGACGGAATTATATGTATGATAGATTTTATTTATGAGCTTCTTTTTGGATTTATATACGCTTGGGCTATTGGTGCATTAGAGTGGGAGTAATAACCTATTCAGTACATATAGTAAAAAGACAATGAAAGCAAATACAGTAAAAAATCTAAAGTATCGAAAAAGTTATTACTCTTTTGAATTTTCAAAAAAAATTAATAACTTTTTAATAAGACAACTCTTAAATTCATCTTCTCTTTCTAAAAAAAAACGTATTTTATATTTAGCTTTTACAAATTTAATGGAAAAGAATTCAAATCAAATATCAAAATCACATTTAAAAAATAAGTGTGTATTTACAGGACGAAATAAGTCAATAAACAAAACTTATTCGCTTTCAAGAATTGCTTTACGAAATCTTATGGGATATGGAATAATCCCTGGATACAAAAAAGCAGTTTGGTAACTAATAAGACAGGATATGTTACAAGTTGGAAGTAGATTAAAAGTCGTTGATAATACTGGTGCCAAAATGGCATTATGTTTAAAAGTTAAGCCTAGTTATCGATCAAAATTTGCATTTACAAAAAATTTTGTTATAGTTTCTATTAAAACTCTTCGTTCGAAAAGAAAAGATAAAATTAAAGTAAAAAAAGGTGAGATATACACTGCATTAATACTAAAAATGAGAGCAAAAAAACGCCTTTTTGCAGGTGGTTACATTTCTTATAATGAACCAGCATCCATTGTATTATTAAACAAACAAAAAAAGATATTAGGAACAAGAATTTTTGGGTCGTTATCCAAAACATTCCGCTTTACTAATTATTTAAAAGTCTTAAGTTTATGTGCAGGTTTGCACGTAGAGTAAGATAGATGGCAAGTAAATTAAAAAATTTAGTCATTTCTAATTGAATTTGCAACTATCCTTAGTAGCTCAGTGGTTAGAGCAATCGGCTGTTAACCGTTTGGTCGTAGGTTCGAATCCTACTTGGGGAGTTGTCGTTAGGTGGCAATATGGATGAATGACTGAGCGGTTTAAAGTATTAGTTTTGAAAACTGACGTACATAACCTGTACCGTGGGTTCAAATCCCACTTTATCCTACTTTTTAACATTGGAGAAATGACTGAGTGGTTAAAAGTGATAGATTGTAAATCTGTTAATCTATTGATTTACATAGGTTCGAATCCTATTTTCTCCACATAACGCTGACTATTATATAAATGGAACAACGACATGCCTAATAAGAACTGTTCGGTTATCCTTATATAATCCATAAGATACTGGAAACGGGAAACATGGTTTTAATTAAAACATACAATACTTTGTTAAAAGTATTAAAGGTAGATATAGCTTAATGGTAGAGTATTAAATTGTGGCTTTAAATGTTGTGGGTTCAAGTCCCACTATTTACCCAACTGCCTAATGGACTATAGCTAAACTAGGTAAAGCATTCGTTTTTGATACGAACATTTGAAGGTTCAAATCCTTCTAGTCCAATACAATCACTTATTTTCATTTAAAATTTTATGTTAACAACAAATCAATTATGTAATTTCTCTAGAAGAAGAAAACTTTTTAGATCAAAAACTCCTGCCTTAAGAAAAAATCCACAAAAAAAAGCAGTATGTGTCAAAGTTTTTACAAGGACACCAAAAAAACCAAATTCAGCTCTAAGAAAGGTTTCTAAAGTTAAGTTTTCAACAGGTATTAGAGTTGAAGCTTATATACCCGGAGAAGGACATAACTTACAACAATATTCAGTAGTACTTGTTCGAGGAGGTCGAGTAAAAGATTTACCAGGAGTCAAGTATCATTTAGTTCGAGGTAAATTCGATTTTCGTGGTATTACTTCTAGAAAGTCATCAAGATCTAAATACGGAACTAAAGATGAAACAAAAAATAAAGATTAATATATGAAAAAAACTATCTTTTATGAAAAAATATTACACTTTTTAATTAAAAAAGGTAAAAAGCTAAAAGCTATAAAAATATTAAAACGACTGTTTTCATTACTTCGTAAGCGTTATGGAAATTCAATATCTATTTTATTTATTAAAATAATTACTCCATTAACTGTTGGTTTTGAAGCTAGAACAGTAAGAATTTGGGGTAAAACACATTTAGTACCTTTTATTACAAAACCGAGTAGAAAAACTTTTTTAGCTGTAAAATGGTATGTAAATAGTGCAAAGAAAGATACTAGAAAGACAAACATGGCTGATAAACTTTTTAGCGAATCTGTTAATATCTTACAAAAATTAAATTCAAAATCAAAAGCTTTAATGTTAAAAAAATTAAATAATTTACAGGCTACAGCTAATGCTTCTAATGGCCATTTTAGATGGTAATAAAAATAATATAATTTATGAATAAAAAAAAAGCTTTTTTTCAAACAAATTACATAATTTTTAATATATTTGGTCAAATTTTATCTAAAAAACGATTTATATTTAATACACTTAATAAATACTACAGAAGTATTTTAAGTTAAATAGGCTTGTAACTCAGGGGTTAGAGTATGCGTCTGATAAACGCAAAGCCAGTGGTTCAAATCCACTTAAGCCTACAATTTAACGACTATTATATTAAGAAAAAATCTAAATATAATAACCTTTGTTGCGCTAAATTCTAGTTAAGACACATGATCCGAAACAATCAAATTCACAGTTTTCATTTAGTAGATCCAAGCCCTTGGCCTTTAATTTCAGGATTCTCAGCTTTTATGTTAACTTTTGGTGGGGTTTTATATATGAATGGTTATCTAGGAGGGGGATTTTTATGGCGATTTGGCTTTTTAATGATTCTTTCTATGATGTACGTTTGGTGGCGAGATATTATTAGAGAAGCAACAATAGAAGGTCAACATACCAGTAGTGTTCAAAATGGATTAAGAATGGGTGTTCTTCTTTTTATTGTTTCTGAAATAATGTTTTTTTTTGCCTTTTTTTGGGCTTTTTTTCACTCAAGTTTTAATCCAAGTCCTTTAATAGGAGGTGTATGGCCTCCTGCTTTTTTAGAGGTTATTAGTCCTTGGAAATTACCTTTATTAAATACTATTTTACTACTATCTTCAGGTGCTGCCGTAACCGCAGCTCACCACGCAATTGTAATGGGTTCTAAAGTGGAAGCTATTAAAGGATTAGTTGTTACTATCATTTTAGCTATAATATTTACTATTATGCAAGGTGTAGAATATGTATCATCATCTTTTACCATTTCAGATGGTGTATACGGATCTGTTTTTTTTATGGCAACAGGCTTTCATGGTTTTCATGTTTTTATAGGAACATGTTTTCTTATTGTTTGTCTTCTTCGATTAAATATAGATCATTTCACTAAAGAGCATCACTTTGGTTTTGAGTCTGCTGCATGGTATTGGCACTTTGTAGATGTAGTTTGGCTTTTCTTATTTGTTACAATTTATTGGTGGGGAAACTAAACCATTAAAATTAAATAATAAAAGTCTAATTTAGTATTAAAGAAAGGTAATAATATTATTACTTTCTTTACAGCAGGATTGAGTAATGGTAACTCGCCGGGCTCATAATCCGGAATATGTAGGTTCAAGTCCTACTTTTGCTACTACTTCAGTAGCTATTAATATTCATATTTTAAATGAGTATCAATAATTATATAATACAATTATGTTTTTAAAAATTTTTAGTCCTTTAGAACAATTCGAAATTTTACCTTTAGTTGCAATCCGATATGGGATTTTTGATCTTTCTTTAACAAACCAAACAGTATTTTTATTTTTGACTTTAATTTTTATTACCCTTTTCTTTAATCTTCTTTTAAAACCATCAGATAACACTTTATTTGTTATCCCTACAAGATGGCAATATTTTTTTGAAGTATTCTATAACTTAATTTTAAGTATGGTTGTAGATAACATTGCAGTAAAAAACTCACAAAAATTTTTTCCTTTAATTTTTTCTCTTTTTATATTTATTGCTTGTTTAAATCTAATTGGTTTAATTCCATATAGTTTTACAGTTACTAGTCATTTTATTGTGACATTAACTTTAAGTTTAACAATTTTTATTGGTATAAATATTATTGGAGTACAAATTCACGGTTTAAAAATTTTTTCATTATTTCTTCCACAAGGTACACCTGTATTATTAGCTTTTTTATTAGTTCCTGTTGAATTTATTTTATATTTATTCAGACCTTTAAGTTTAGCTATTCGATTATTTTGTAATATGATGGCGGGACATACACTACTAAAAATTTTTGCAGGATTTGCTTGGAGTTTAATGAGTTTAACAGGGGTATTTTTCTTTTTTCATTATATACCATTAATAACATTAATTCCTTTAATGGGATTAGAGCTTGGTGTAGCATTAGTACAAGCTTTTGTTTTTTGTTTATTAACTTGTATTTATTTAAACGACGTTATTAATTTACATTAATAGCCTTTTAAATAAGTTATAGTCTTTATATTAGTAGTTTAAGACTACATTTTATATATATTCCATCCTACTAAATATAAATTTATATTATTATACTACTTAAAAGTATGAATTTAGACGCGTAGTTTTAAATGCATTATATGGCTGCCTTGGTATTAAAAGAATTTTTGGTTGTGTATTGCAAAAATTTAATTTGAAATAATTTAGTGAAATTAAATCACCATTAGAAAAATTTATTTTTTGAAATTTACAAATTAAGTGAAGTAAAACATTATAGTAACTTAAAAAAAAATCAAACGAGATATCGTTAGTAGTGGCGAGCGACTTCGATTATATAGTAAAAAAAATAAGAGCCTTAATTAAAAAGGGTTATTAGTCCCGTAAACCTTTTATTTTTTTTTCATTTCTTTTAACAATTTATGTTAAATTTGTTAATTTTCGGGAATCTACTCTCGAACTTTTAACTTTTAATAACCGATAGCAAACAAGTACCAGTGAGGGAAAGGTGAAATAGAACTTTTTTAGATTTAAAAGAACCTAAAATATAATGCAAAATTCTGTTGTTGCTTTTTTTAAAAGTTTCAGCTTACCTTTTGCATAATGGGCCTGTGAGTTTATATTTATAGCAAGTTTAATATTTATTAATAGTAGACGCAGATAATTCAAATTTTAAAAGAGTTTTTAGTTATTGATATAAGATCCGAAGCTAAGTGATCTAACCATGAGCAGGTTGAAATTATTGCAGAAATGTATAATGGAGGACTGAACTCGTATCTGTTGAAAAAGATTGGGATGACTTGTGGTTAGGGGTGAAAGGCTAATCAAACTTAGGGATAGCTGATTTTCTGCGAAATATATTTTAGTATAGCCTGTAAAAGTTGAAGAGTGAGGTAGAGCTCTTTTAAAATGATGGGGGCTTATGGTCTTACTGAATTTTAAAAAACTTCGAATACATTTTTTAAGTTTACAGAGTCAGACTGTAGGCGCTAAGGTTTACATGTCAAGAAGGAAACAGCCTAGATTAATTAATAAGGACTTTAAATCATATCTAATTTATAAGAACATGAAAATTTTGAGACAATTAAATTATAGGCTTGGAAGCAGCCATTTATTAAAGAAAGCGTAACAACTTATTAATCGATTATTTAATTTCGACAATTTATAGAGGTTTAAGATATTTTATTCCGAATTATTAAATTTTGGTAGCAGAACGTTCTGTATGTTTTTAAAAAATCCTTGTAAAAGTATTTGAAAATATCAGAAGTGAGTATACAGGCATTAGTAGCTTAAAATAATGTTTAATCATTATCGCCGATAACCTAAAGTTTCTTATTTAATACTTATTAGAATAAGAATACACGATCCCTAAGACAAATTACAAATGTATAAGTTGATGGGCAAATTAAAAAAGTGACAAAGTATAACTTTTATTACTGATTTATCGATTTATCTTTAATATTTTAATATTTTCTGGAAATAGCTTTTTTAATGTCTTTATGACAAAAATCGTACTTTAAACCGACACAGGTAGGTGGGTAGAAAATACTAAGGCGTTCAAGAAAACTATGTTGAAGGAACTCGGCAAATTCGCTCTGTAACTTCGGGAGAAGGAGTGACTTCTATTTATAGGAGTTGACACTAAAGAAGGAGAAGCAACTGTTTAACAAAAACACAAGTCTCTGCTAATTTGAGAAAAGAAGTATAGGGACTGACGCCTGCCCGGTGCTGTAAAGTGATACGGCGGTGCAAAAGCACCAAAGATAAGCTCCAGTAAACGGCGGCTCTAACTCTGAGGGTCCAAAGGTAGCGAAATTCCTTGTCGGGTAAGTTCCGACCTGCATGAATGGCGTAATGACTTCTCTACTGTCTCCAACATATTCTTGGTGAATTTGAAATATCCGTGAAGATGCGGATTATTTGCAGCTAGACGGAAAGACCCTATGCTCCTTTACTATGATTTTAAATTGTAAAAATAAAAAACTTGTATAGTATAAGTGGGAGTGTAAAAACAAAAGTGAAATACCACTCTAGTTTATTATTTTTACTCAATCTTTAATGAGACAGTTTATGAGAGGTAGTTTGACTGGGGCGGTCACCTCCTAAATAGTAACGGAGGTGTACAAAGGCAAAAATCTTAATAAATATATACGCAATGGTTTATTTTTGCTTAACTGTAAGATTAACAAATCAAACAGAGATGAAAGTCGGTCATAGTGATCCGGTAATATTATGTGGATAAATTATCGCTCAACGAATAAAAGGAACGCTAGGGATAACAGGCTGATGATCTCTGAGAGCTCTTATCGACGAGATCGTTTGGCACCTCGATGTCGGATCATCACATCCTGGAGCTGAAGTAGGTTCCAAGGGTTCGGCTGTTCGCCGATTAAAGTGGTACGTGATCTGGGTTCAGAACGCTGTGAAGCAGTTCGGTCCCTATCTACTGTAAATGTCGAAAATTGAGGGTATCAAATCTTAGTACGAGAGGACCAGATTATGTAGACCTCTGGTGTATCAATTGTTTTATCAAAAGCAACGTTGAGTAGCTAAGTCTATAATAGATAACTACTGAAAGCATATAAGTAGGAAGCTAAACCCAAAACATATTTTCATAAAATGGTAATAGACTATTACCTAAATAGGCTTAAAATGCAAGAGTTGTAAGGCTTTTAGTTTATAAGTACTAATAAAAACAATTTCCATCATTCACATTATTCTTTATTTTTAAATTATGTTTTTAGTACAATTATTTCTTAATTTTTTTCTATTTATAATAAGCGTTTTTGGAATAATCTTTCATAAAAAAAATATTTTATTTACATTAATTTGTATAGAGCTATTACTATTAAGTGTAAACTTAAATTTCATAATCTTCTCTATCTATTTAGATGATATTTACGGACAAATTTTTTCTATTTTTATTTTAACTGTAGCTGCCGCAGAATCTTCTGTTGGTTTAGCCATAATTATTTTATACTATAGAGTACGTAAAAATATAGGATTAGATCAAAAATCTGTTCTAAAGTATTAGAAATAATAACTTGCACTGCATTTAAAAATAATTTAAATATATAAATAAAATATGCCTCAATTTGATTTTTATTCTTATCCTGTTCAAGCTATTTGGACTCTAGTTGGATTTGCATACATTTATTTTCTTGTTGGTTACAGTTTTATACCTAGATTTGGAGAAGTAATTCAAATACGTCTATTATTCAAAAATTTTAGTCAAAAAAAATCTAGCAGTTTAACTAAAACAAGATATGACCGTGTAGTAAAATCTATACTTGATTCTAATAAATAGACTTTTTAAAGGATCGATTTCTATTATTCGGATCTTATTTTTTTACTATTCACATAACAAAATTTATTTCGCATTATATCTTTTCTTTAAAGCATAGAATAATTCTTTTAAACTTTTAATATTATTTGATATTATTACTATATAAATCAGTACTAAAGATGAGTTTGATCCTGGCTCAGGATGAACGCTTGCAATATACTTAACACATGCTAGTCGAATGCTTTTCATTAAGAAATGGCGCACAGGTGAGTAAAATATGAGAATTCTACCTTAAACATAAGAATAATTTGTATTTTAAGAAAGAATATATTATATTCATATAATGTATCAATAATTTTTAAAGGTTTATTACCGGTTTAAGATGAGCTTATACAGAATTAGGTAGTTGGTGAGGTAACGGCTTACCAAGCCGATGATTCTTAGCTAGTCTGAGAGGATGTTTAGCCACACTGGAACTGAGACAAGGTCCAGGCTTTTCTAGCCAGCAGTGAGGAATATTAGACAATAGGCGAAAGCCCGATCTAGTAATATTGCGTGAGTGAGGAAGACAAAAAAGATTGCTTAATTCAATTTGGGAATCAGTTGTAAAGCTATTTCGTTGATTAATATAATGATTGTTTGATCAAGAAAGAAGCCCTGGCTAATACTCGTGCCAGCAGCTGCGGTAATACGAGAGGGGCTAGCGTTATCCGGAATGATTGGGCGTAAAGGGTTCGTAGGCGGAATTTGTTTTTATTTGTAAAAAACTAAAGTAGTATTTTTTACTACATTTAATAAACTAATTCTTGAGTATATAAAAGAGGATAACAGAATTTTATACATAGGAGTAAAATCCATACATTTATAAAGGAATGCCAATAGCGAAAGCAGTTATCTATGGTATTACTGACGTTGAGGAACGAAAGTGTAGGGAGCAAACAGGATTTGGTACCCTGGTAGTCTACACTGTCAAAGATGAGAATTAATATTTAGAGTAATACTCTTTATTATACAGCTAACGCGTTAAATTCTCCGCCTGAGGAGTACGATCGCAAGATTGGAACTCAAAGGAATTGACGGGGATCTATACAAGTGGTGGAACATGTGGTTTAATGCGATAATACACGCAAAATCTTACCAGTCTTTGAATATTACTTACTAGTTTGTATTAACGAACTAAAAGTTAAAAAATATGTATTGTTTTATAACTAAGTATTACAGGTGCTGCATGGCTGTCGTCAGCTCGTGCTTTGAGGTGTTTGGTTAAGTCCATATACGAGCGCAACTCTTATCCTAAGTTGGTATTTTTTTCTATTATGGCAAAAAACAACTTTTAGGAAACCGATAAATATTCAAACATTACAGGAAGGTGAGAATGAAGTCAAGTCCTTATGGCCCTTATAGACTGGGCTACACATGTGTTACAATGACAACTACAAAAAGTTATGCAATAAAGCAATTTAAAGCAAATCTAAAAAAGTTGTCGTGTTCAGATTTTAAACTGCAACTCGTTTAAATGAAGCTGGAATCACTAGTAATCGTGAATTAGTAAGTCACGGTGAATACGTACCTGGATCTTGTACACACCGCCCGTCACATGCTGGGAGTGAGCTTTGTCTGAAAATTAAAATGTAGTTTCTTCGATGTATTTTTCGTAAGTGTTAATATTATCTATTGATTATTATTTTAATTTATTATGGGGTTTATAACTAGGATGAAGTCGTAACAAGGTAGTTGTACGGGAACGTGCAGCTGGAATAAAATAATAAAATTTCTTTTTTCATTTCATAATTTCTAAATATATAACATACTCAATAGTTGTTATTTCCTTTTTTCTAATAGCGTTTAACTTTTAATAAAGATTTAATTTTGCAAGTTTCCAAAATATCCTTTAGCGATATTATTTGCTTCTTTTTTTTGAAATAAAACCTCTTTAAAGATTTTATTGATTTTAATTTCAATAGATTAAAAAACCTATGATTTATAACTTATTTAATTACTGTGATGCGCCAGAAAGATGGCAAATAGGATTTCAAGACCCCGCAACCCCTATCTCTGAAGGAATGAGATTATTTCATAGTCACTTAATTGTTTATTTAATAGCAATTGGCCTTTTTGTATGTTTTATGCTATATGCTGTTTGTACATGGTTTAACTCTTTAAATCATAATAAAATACAAAAATTCTCTCATTCTAGTTTATTAGAGATTATTTGGACTATTTTACCTGCAGTTATACTAGTTTTTATCGCTGTACCATCTTTTGCACTAATATGGTCATTAGAAGATCCTTCTGCACTTTCTATGACTTTAAAAATTATAGGTCATCAGTGGTATTGGAGTTATGAGTATTCTGATTACTCTGAAGCAAATGATTTAAAAAGTTTAAATTACGATTCATATATGTTAAACTTAGATGATTTAACACGAGGTTCTCTTAGATTATTAGAAGTAGATCAACGCGTGGTTGTTCCAACAGGAGTACACGTTAGATTACTAGTTACCTCTGCTGATGTTTTACACAGCTGGGCTGTTCCTTCTTTTGGAATTAAAGTTGACGCATGTCCTGGACGATTAAGTGAAACATCTTTATTTTTAAAAAGAGAAGGTGTTTATTATGGTCAATGTAGCGAAATCTGTGGAACAAACCATGGTTTTATGCCTATTGTTGTAAAAGGTGTGGAAAAACACTTATTCATTAAATGGGCTTTTAATAAGCTTGAAAATATCTAATTAAAGTATGAGTTTTAACAATTTAATTAATAGACGGAATATTAGTATTCTTGCGCTGATATTTATAATCTTGATACTGGGTACTGGGTGTGCTTACAATTACTTAGAAATTGATAGATTAATTGAAGCATTAGAAGCCTCAAAATGTGAACAAGCAAAGCTTCTTGAGATGCTAGAACAAGCAGAGCTTCTTAAGAAGCTAGAACAA
>Ga0304728_1002370_pt1 | contig 12067 bp, 10 predicted proteins | sample C_130625_MF_Meta_FD_190476 | JGI IMG/M metagenome (GOLD analysis project Ga0304728, IMG submission 190476) | Freshwater microbial communities from Lake Croche, Canada to study carbon cycling - C_130625_MF_MetaG (v2) (version 2) | ecosystem: Environmental > Aquatic > Freshwater > Lake | place... | reverse complement strand
AAAGTCGGCAGAGAGAGCGTCGAGTTTGGACACCGCTTGTTGCAAGGGCCCATCGATGCTGCGCACCGCCGCTTCCAATTGGTGGGTCACCTGAACAAAGCGTGCAGACAACAGCTTCATGTGATGACGCCGCGCCAATTGCGCAGCCACCAACAAAGCGCCGGCAACCACCATGACGGCCAGGCATGCATTGAGCCCTTCTACCGTGCTGCCGGGAAACGCGAGCTGCCGCCAGCTGAACGGGGCGGGTGGCAAAATGACCACGGGCTCGGGCGGTAAATTGTCTAAAGAAGTTTGCAGTCGCTCATAGGCCTGCAGTATTTTGGGCAAGGCTTCATCGGTGGCGCGCACTGCATTCAGCAAGTCAGCTTTGGTCATGGCCGCCAGCAGCGCTTGTGCAGCCTTGGCTTGAGGCAACGCTTGCCCTTTGTCGTCCACCAACTTGGCTTCTGCTTCCAACGCATCAAGCTGGGCATTGAGCTGACGCCAAGCGGCCTTGCCAGCCTGCAACATGTCCCACGTGAGCTTGGCCGAATTCGGCTCTGGCAACACGCCCTGCTTGGCCCATTCCAAGGTGGCGGCATGAAATTCTTTGGCGGCCGACGTGGGGGCAAAATTGGCGGGGTTGATGGGGCCCTTGGGCTTGAACAGCAAGGCCAACTCGGTTTTCATTCGCTGGTAATTGGCCAGCGATTCTTTGCCTTGCGCCAAAGCGTTGACGTCGTCTGCAATCAGGTTGGCTCGGCCTGACCACACCATGGGATCTCGAGAGTCTTTGTCGCTGTGCGTGGCTTTGGCTGCATTTTGGGCGAAGGCTGCTAGGGGGTCTTTTGTCAATTGCTCGGCTTGCAAAGTTTGCATCGCCTGGACATCTTGATCGGCGGCCAATGTTTGCTTCACCTGCTCTAGCAGGCTTAACACCTCCGTGTGCGCTTGCGACATTTCTTCTTGCGCATGGTTGGCTGGCTCGGGCTCAATGGCCACGCCCAACCACACACTCAAGAGCAGCAACACCGCCAAGGCCCATGCCGCCAAAGACAGCAAAGACCAAAACCGGCCATTGGCATCTTGCTCCAGTTCAAGGCTGAGTTTTCTGACCTCAAGCATGGAAACTCTCCGCTGTTTCTGGCACCGACAAGGCTTGCCATTGAAGCCCATCGTGGCTCACATGCTCCGACAAAGCACTGGCCCAAAAAGGGCCTACGACGTGGCTCATGCGAAAGCCCACTGCAGAGCGGCCTGCAGATTGCAACACCAAAACCCAATGGTGATCTTCTAGGCTGGCATCTTTCCAGGGGCTGGGCAGCAACGCAAAGCTGTCTTGAAATGACCGGATGAACACGGGCGCGCCATCGTGCACCTCAATGTCTAAAAGCCGCTGGGGCGTTTCTGTTGAGGGCTTCGGCTTGAACACCGCCGCCACGTTGGCCAAAGGCAAGGCGTAGCGGCCGCCCTGACAAGTCAAACCCAACCATTGCACCATGGCGCCGCTGGCTTCGGGCAAAGCTGAAGTGTCGGGTACGGAGGGGCTTGTCATATTGAAAGCGTATTCTAAGCTGACCGAGCAGCCAGGGTTTTAAAAATCTCACCTTCACGAAGGCGTCATTTGAAATGCGTACAAGCTAGGGATCCTTGATTTGGGCATTACTTGGCATTCAACATGACACACGCAAACAGACGCAACTTTGTATTGGGCGTCGCTACGGCGGCTGCTAGCCTTTCTGCTGGTGCACAAAGCACACCAACATCGCACGGTGTATCCCAAGCCAACATCCAACTCCCCAGGCTCGACCTGTCTAAAGTAGCCACCGACACAAGCTACTGGTCGGCGGTGCGCAATTTGTACGCTGTGACACCCCAAACCCTCAACTTGGAAAACGGCTACTGGGGCATCATGGCCGAGTCTGTGCGGGCAGAGTACCTGTCTAAAACAGACATGGTGAACCGCGAAAACTCCTTCTACGCCAGAACCCATTTTGGCAAAGACGCGGAAGCCGCGCGCACAGAACTGGCCAAGGCTGTGGGCGCCGACACTTCTGAGATTGCATTCACGCGGGGCGCCACCGAAGCCATGCAATTGCTGATTGGCGGCTACAACAAACTCAAAGCCGGCGACACCGTCTTGTATTCCGATTTGGACTACGACTCAATGCAATACGCCATGAACTGGCTGGCCGAGAGGCGCGGCGTGAAAGTAGTGAAGTTCAACATTCCTGAGCCCGCCACCAAAGCCAATGTGATGGCAGCCTATCAGCAAGCTCTGGCAGACAATCCCAAAACCGCGCTCCTGTTGCTGACCCACGTCAGCCACCGCACAGGCCTTGTGATGCCCGTAGCCGACATTGCCAAAATGGCCAAAGACAAAGGCATTGCGGTGGTGCTCGATGCTGCGCACTCTTGGGGTCAAATTGATTTCAAAGTCGACACATTGGGCATTGACTTTGTGGGCTTCAATTTGCACAAATGGATTGGAGCGCCCTTGGGTGTGGGCTTTGTCTACATTGCCAAATCTCGTCTGGCTGATGTAGACCGCTTTATGAACGACGAAGACTTTCCGCTGGCCGATATTCGGTCTCGCGTGCACACAGGGACCACCAATTTTGCGGCCACCCTGACGGTGCCAAGCGCTTTAAAACTGCATGCCGACATTGGCCCCAAAGCCAAAGAAATGCGCTTGAAACATTTGCGCAATTATTGGGTGAGCCAAGTGCGGCCCATGAAGGGTGTGGAAATTCTGACCCCCGATGAAGCAGGCATGTACACCGGCATCACCTCTTTCCGCTTGACGGGCAAAACCACAGCCGCCGACAACAACGCCATCGTGACTGAACTGCGCGAGAAGCACGGCATTTTTTCTGTGCGCCGCGCAGGCGTGGCCAAGGGTCAATGCATTCGCATCTCGCCGGCCTTGTTCACCACCGAAGCCGACTTGGACAAATTTGTGTTGGCCATGGCCAAAATCACGGCGGCAAGCTGAGTCAGAAATTGGGGCACAAAAATCTACCGTGCACCAAAAACTCACTGTCTTATTTTCATCAAAAATAATCCACATGCTTGTCATACACACCTGCTGAAATAGCCTTTGACTGTTGAATCAACCGTATTTCTCATTCTTTCAAAGGTTAAGCATGCAATCTTCTAATCGCATTCGGGCAGTGGCCTATGCGGTGTCCATCTTGGTGGCCACGCAGACAAGCTCAGTTTGGGCACAAGACAACAACGCAGACAAAGAAGTCACGGTCATTGGCACACGCGCCAATGCCAGAACAGCTCTCGACTCCATGGTGCCCATTGACATCATTGGCAAGGCAGCGCTTGAGCAAACAGCCGCCTCTTCGCTCACAGACGCATTGGCCGTCTTGGCACCCTCTTTCAGCGTTCAGACTTTGCCCGCACTGGATGCCACCATTTTTGTGCGCCCTGCTCGCCTGCGCAACTTATCCCCCGATCAAACTTTGGTCTTGATCAATGGCAAGAGAATGCACCGCTCTGCCATGATGATGAACCCCAGCTACGGCAGTGCTTTCCAAGCCGCCGACCTGGACCAAATAGCCAGCAGCGCCATCAAGTCCATTGATGTGTTGCGCGATGGGGCTTCTGCACAGTACGGCTCTGATGCCATTGCCGGCGTGATCAACATCAATTTGACAGACTCCCTCAAGTGGAGCGGCTTTGCGCAAGCCGGCAAATATTTTGCAGGCGATGGCCCAGGCAATCGCATTGGTTTCCAGGGCGGTTTTGGTGAACCCAATGCATTCTTGGCCATTGCTGTTGAGAATTCCAAAGACGGTTTTACGTCGCGCGCCAATCAGTCGTCCAACGCAGCGGCTAGCCAAGCCGCTTTCCCTGCACTCAGCTTTCCAAACCCCGATGTGCACTGGGGTAACCCTGACCGCGAAGCATTGCGCTTCGCATTCAACGGTGCCATTAAAAACCCCGAAACGACTTTGTACACCTTTGGCTCTTTAGGCCAAGGCAGCGGCGTGGGCGACTTTAACTACCGCGGCCCCGTGGGCAGCTACGCCAGCATCTTTGCAGCCAACGCTGCATTCCCTGGATGGACTTTGAAGCAGGTTTACCCCACAGGTTTTACACCCCGCTTTAAGAGCAACGACGACGACATGTCTTTCTACATGGGTGTGAAGAGCAATCCCAAAGCAGACGACATGAAATGGGACCTGAGCTATGGCATGGGTAGCAGCAAGATTGATTACTCCATGAGCAACTCAATCAATGCATCCTTAGGCCCAGCCAGCCCTACTTCTTTCTACGATGGTGGCGTCAAGCAAGTTGAGCAATACATCAACTTGGATGTGTCCAAAGCCATTGCCATTGCCGGCTTGGAAGAGCCCGCTGTGTTGGCCGGTGGCGCCGAAGTGCGCAACGAAAAGTTCTCTATCAATGCAGGTGATGCAGCGTCCTATGCCTTTGGCCCAGGTGCGCCTTCACTCTCTTGCTGCTCTGCAGGTTTCCCAGGTTACTCGCCTTTGCAAGCTATCTCTAAAACACAGACTTCCAAATCTTTGTACACCGATTTGTTCATGCAACTCAATCAACAGTTGAGCGTGGACGGTGCTTTGCGATATGAGCAATACGATGCCTTCGGTGATTCCCTCACCTATAAATTGTCAACTCGTTACGACGTCAAGCCATTTGCCCTTCGCGGCACGGCTTCCACTGGATTTAGAGCCCCCACCACGGCACAGCTTTACAGCGAAGGCCTGTCACAATTCTTGCCAAGCGCTACATCACCTATTACCACTTTGGGACGTTTCAGCCCAGTGGGACCTGTGGCAAAAGTTTTGAACCAGCGCAGCGGTGTGGCCATTGTGGCTTTGAAACCTGAAGAGTCAGAAAACTTCTCCATTGGCGCCGTGTGGGACAACAAGTCGGGCTTATCTGCCAGCTTGGATTTCTTCAAAATCAATGTCACCAACCGCCTCAACTCTAGCGCAGCTTACACCTTGACCACGGCAGAAAACGCGGCATTGACGGCTTTGAATATTCCTAACCTTCAGAACATTTACCAAGCCAGTTTCTTGCAAAACGACTTCAACACCACCACCCAAGGTTTTGAATTTGTGCTTCAAGACACACGCAACATTGCTAACGGTAAGCTGAACTCCAGCTTTGCTTTCAGCCAGATGGGCACCGAGGTCACAGGTGGCACACGCGCCACCAACCCTTACTCTAAGCAAATGTACGAAGACAGCTTGCCAAAGAACAGAGCCACGCTTAGCAGCACCTACATCACAAGCTCATGGGAATTTATGGCTCGTGCCAGGTACTACGGTTCTTGGTCTGATTGGACCGATGCGTTTCCAAGCTCAGCCAAGCCTGGTACCACCTACCCTGTGTATGCACCGCAAGTGTTTGGTGGCATCACACTGGGAGACATTGCTGTGACTTACTTGTGGGACAAAAACACACGCGTCACTTTTGGCGCAGACAACTTGTTTGACGTGTACCCCGATAAATCACAATCACAAACATTCCGTGGTTTGATCTATTCACGCAACGCACCTTACAGCACCAGCGGCGGCTACTACTACACCAAGCTGACGACCAAGTTCTAATAGGGTCCAAGTTTGAACCAAAAAATGGGGCCTCGGCCCCATTTTTTTTGCTCACTGTATTAGCTTTTTTCTACAGCACCCGGCTGCTTTGGATCGACCGTGAACACACGGGCCACATCGATGGCACTTTGCGGGTCGTTCACATTTTTAAGCGCCATGATTCTGGCTTCAAGTGATTTGTGCGTCAGGGTAAAACTGATGTACCCGCGCTGATCGCTTCTGGCGTATTTGATGTGCGGGTTGAACGCAGCAGACTTTTGCAAAGCGTTGTTGTCCATGCCAAAGCTTGAAATGGAAGAACCGCAAAACTCTGTGGCCACCACCGCCGAACGGACATCGTCAAAATTGGCTTTGAGGTCGGTCACAAAATGGGCATGCACATCGCCGCCCAAGCACACCACGCCCTTCACTTGCTTGTCTTGAATGGACTTTAACAATCTTGCGCGAGATGCAGGGTAACCATCCCAGCCATCGGTCCAGAATGAACCGCCATCGGCTGCGGCAGGATCGGACCAACGCATTTGCGCCATCAGCGTTTGTTGGGCCAGCAAATTCCAAGGACGATGTGTGTCCCAACCTTTGTACAGCCACTGCTCTTGTTCAAAGCCCAGCAAGGTGCGCGCAGGCACATTGACTGCGGGGCAATCGACCACCTTCACCACATTGCTACCGGCCTTGTTGGGGCGCGGGCACACTTGCTGGTCTCGGTATTGACGATCGTCTAAAAAGTGAATTTGAGCCAGGTTGCCCCATGGCGTGCGGCGGTACAAATCGAAGCTGACGTTGGCCGCATGGATGTTGGGCCGCTTGGACATGGGAAAGGGCATGTTTTCCCAATACGCTTGGTAGGCCGCATTTCTTTGGTTTTGAAATTCGGGTTGCAAATCGGCACCCACAGTGCCCGCATAGTCGTCGTCTACTTCGTGATCGTCCCAAGTGCACATCCAAGGCGCCACCGCATGCGCCGCTTGCAGTGCGGGGTCGCTTTTGTACTGCGCATAACGGTCTCGGTAATTTTGCAAGCTCACCACGCGGCCGCCTTCGTGCATGCGCACACGGCCCTGAATGGGGCCGTATTCATAAATGTAGTCACCCAAAAACAAAATCAAATCGGGAGCTTCTTGCGCCACATGATGCCAAGCGGCAAAGTGCCCTTGGTCCCACCGCTGGCAGCTGGCAATGACAAACTTCAAAGGCTCGGAGGAGTTGGCCGCCGGTGTGGTTCTGGTTTTGCCCACTGCGCTCCTTTGACCTTCGGCCGTAAAGCGGTACCAGTAGGTACGAGAAGATTCAAGGCCGTTTAAATCGACGTGAACGCTGTGCCCCCAAGTGGCCTCGGCCAATGCGACGCCGCTTTGCACCACGCTCTTAAATTGTTCATCTTTGGCCACTTCCCAGCTCACGGGCACAATGGCACTGAAAGGCGCAACAGTTTGAGGACTGTGCAAACGCGTCCAAAGCGTAAAGCCCTGTGGGTGAGGTTCTCCACTGGCCACGCCCAGACCAAACAAGGGATTGGTTAAAGAAGTGGCCGAATGGCCCATGATGGGAAAGCCGGCGGCACCGGCCATGGCTGCGCCCCAAATGGTTTTAACCACATCCCGGCGATTTTTCAAAAGATTCAATGAAGACATGCGTAAATGACCTTTGGTTTGTGAAAGTTGACGTGCATCAGTGGGGCTAGCATGACCCAACCCGGATCTGCCTTTTTAGCAAGCACATATGACCAGCGAGTGACCGCATCAGACATCCTGACCACTACAATCCGAACATGACCCATCCCATCTTCAAAAAAATCACCACGTCCCTCTTGCTTGTCTTGGCAGGCCTCTTGGCTTTATTCGCCTTGTACGTTTACATCGCCCTGCATTGGAGCTACTCCGAAGGCGAGCGCGCTGGTTTTTTGCAAAAGATTTCCTACAAAGGCTGGGTTTGTAAAACATGGGAAGGCGAGCTGTCTTTGGTGGCCATTCCGGGGGCGGCCCCCGAGAAGTTTTTGTTCACCGTGCGTGACGACGAAGTGGCCAAGTTGGTCAACGACGCAGCTGGCAAGCGTGTGAAGCTCAATTACGAACAGCACAAAGGCTTGCCCTCTTCTTGCTTTGGCGAAACCGATTATTTTGTGGTGGGCGTTACGGTCATTGAGTGAGCAGCATTTAAAAGCAAGCCACCCAAATTTGATACACGCCTTCCTTGCCCGCCAAGGCCGCGGGCGGTGCAGGAAACACAGCCGTTTCTACGGCCTTGATGGCCGCGCGGTCGACGGCGCCTAAGCCACTCACTTGAATGATTTTGACCTGACCCACCACGCCATCTTTGAGATGAAATTCAACACGAGCGCGGCCTTTAAAACCAAGGGCACTGGCAGGCCCTGGCACGACAAACGCTGATTGCACAGCGGCTGCCAGTTTGACGTTGTAGGCCAAGGCAGGGTCGACCGCAGGGGCGGGAGGTGGCGGTGGAGGCGGTGGAGGCGCCACCACGGCAGGCGGCGGCGTTGGCGCCGATGGCACGGTGAAAGCATTGGGCTTGGTCACCGCGGGCAATGGGGCTTCTTCCACGGGCTTGGGTTCTGGCGTGGGTGCTTGAACGGGTGTGGCCACCTTGGGCGCATTGGCAAGGGTTTTTTGAAGCTTAGGCGGCTCGGGCGGAGGCGGTACGGGCGTGGGCTTGTTTTCCTTGGGCGTGTCCAGCATGGAAATCACCAACGGAATAACTTGCTCCAATTGTTTGGGTGGATGCATGAGCACCCAAGCCAAAACCGCCAACACCATGCCAACCTCAATGATCAGGGCGACACCGAAAGAGGCCCAAATGCCTTGCTTGTTTTTCTTGGAAGTTGGCATCCAAGCGTGAACAGTCTGGTTCATGCCAATCAATTCGCCACTTGCTTGGCAGCCAATCCTATTTGCGTGGCCCCGCCCAAACGCACGGCATCAATGGCCTTCATCAAATGCTGCATGGAAGCATCGTCACTGCCGGCAATGGTGACGGCCAAATTGACAGGATCGCGAGACTTGACCAAGGCCGTGATTTCGGTGGGCGTAGCCTCATGGCCTTCCACCAACAATTGGCCACTGCTGCGAATTTCCACCAACAGCTTGGGAGGCGGAATGCTGCTGGCTGTGCTGCTGGTGGGCAGCTTGCTCACCTGCCCCGAAGTGGGAATCATGCGCAAAGTCATCATGGCAAAAAACACCAGCAAGAACAGCATGATGTCGATCATGGGAATGATCTCAATGCGGGCCTTGCGCGTTTCGAAATAACGCATGTCAAACAGCCTTTAAGGTGTTCCGCGCCATCAAACCTTGTTGGCTGCCAAAGCGTCGATTCAAAATCATCACTTTGATAATTTCCATTTGATGCACGATCATTCTGACTTTGGTGGTGAGCCAATTGAAGAACAACAATCCAATCATGGCGATCAACAAACCCGAGGCGGTTGCAATCAAGGCTTCCGCAATGCCGCCGGTGACTTGGCTGGCACCATTTTGCACATCGCCCAAGACAGAAAATGCGCCAAACATGCCAATGATGGTGCCAAACAAACCAAGCAATGGCGCCAAGGTGATGACGGTGTCTAAAACCCACAAGGACCGGTCAAGGCTGGGCACTTCACGCATGATGGCCTCTTCCAAATGGCCTGCGCAAGCATCCCTGTCGGAGCCTTCTGGCTCTATCAGGGACGCATGCACCACACTGGCGTGCGGCAGGTTGTTGTGTTTTTGGAGCGCTACCAAGAGGTCTTCTTTATTCAGTGCCACGCCATCGTGCAATAAGTCGATGAGGCTCTCGCCGTCTTGTTGCATTTTGGACAAATAGCGACTGCGCTCGATGATGACCGTGAGGGCCACCAACAAAAGCACAGCCATTAAATAAAGCGTACCGCCCGAAGCGTTTGCAAGATCAAACAGCTTACTGGGCGTCATCTTTAGAAGTCTAACTTGGCTGTCACTTGGACGCTACGTGGCGCTTGGTAAGTGTAGCCGTCCAATGGGCCGCCCATCACAGATGAAGAGCCAGGCGCGATGGCGGTTACTTGTTGGCTGTCGAGCAAGTTAAACACGTTCAATTGCAGCTTCAATGCTTTGGCAAAGGAAGTCACATTTTTCATGGTGTATGACACGCCCAAGTCCAAGTTGTTGTAAGGCTTCACTTGGTAATAGTCAAACGCTGCAGGGTTGGCGGCATTGTAGAGTTGGTTGCGAACGGCACCCACACGCTTCATGAGCAATGAGCCAGACAAGGGGCCAGAGGTGTACAGGGCACCCAAGGCGGCTGTCATTTTAGGAGCACCTGTGGTTTCCTTGCCGGTGTCGTTGACGATGGCCTTGTTGTAAGAACCATTGGCATAAGCTGCAAAGCCATTGCCCAACACATAAGTCATTTGACCTTCAACACCTTTGTACTGCACGCCGCCCACATTGACAAAGTGATCGGCCACACCATTGACACTGACGGACACAGACTTGTTGGTGAAGTCGATGCGATACAGATCGACGTCCCAAGTGAAGGTGTCAGACTGGCTCACCAAACCAGCTTGGTAGTTGGTGGTTTTCTGGGGGTCGGTGCTGTTAGCTGCAGCGTTCTTGATGTAGAACGTATTCAAGTCGGGGATCAGGAAGCCCTTGGCGTATTGCGCATAAGCGGCCATGTTGTCATTGATTTTCTGATTCACGGTCAGGAAAGGCAACATGTCGGGGTAGGTTAAAGAGGAGTGATCTTCAACGCGTGTGGTGGCTTGCACGTTGGCGTTCACAGAACGCGTAATGTGCACATACTTCACACCCGGTGTGATGGTCAGGCCTTTGCTGGCAGCCCATTCGTATTCAATGAAGGACTGCACTGAATCGATGTTTGACTTTTGGTCATAGCTCACGCTGTCCAAAGGACGTGTCGAGCCGGGCAACAAAGCAGCGTTGGCCGCAGAGCCTTCCACGCGGTTGGGTTGCATGGTGGTCAAGTCCAGGTCGTAGTTATGGCGATTGGTATCCGCCTTTTCGACCCAAACACCCAAACGCAACAAGCCTTCTTCAGTTTTCTTGGTGGCCTTGAAGCTGTCACCCGTGACCCGGTATTGGTTCAGCTTGTCGTAGCCAGGAATGTGGCCGTTGTAAGTGGCGGCCATGTAACCCTTTACCCAAGCAGTGGTGGAGGTGCGACGTGGGTCGGCAGTCACCGGTAAGGTACCAGTCCAAGAACCCACCATGGTGGACAGGGTGTTGTTCTCGTAAGCAAATGTGTACAAACTGTTGTCGGTGTTCCAACCATTGCCCCAGTCGGTGCGCAAACGCAAGTAATCAAAATCTGTGTTTTTAAAGGCTGAGGCGTAGCCTTTGTAGTTCATGCTGGTGGGGTCGTTGTCCAGTTGGAAATTTTTACCAAACGCTGCAGCTTGAGAAAGGGTGACACCTTTGCTGGTGTCCGATTGGAAATAATTGTTTTTGTTGATCGAGGCAAAAGCGGTGAGCAAGGATGAATCACCCACGGGGCGCTCAAACTTAACCGTCAGGTTGTCGCCCTTGACGGGGCTGTTGGAGAGATAGCCGTCGGAAGACATGTGCTGCACATTGAGTTGCAGTGTGGCATCGCCCATGCTGGCCAAGCGGCCACTTTCAAATGCATAGGTGAGCAGGCTGGTGTTCCATGTTCCGACCGTAGCGGCCACGCTTGAAATTTGTTCGGCTGAAGGCTTTTTGGAGTACAAGTTGATAGAGCCGCCGAAGGTGGCGTAGCCCAAATCGCTGGCCTTGCCGGGTCCACGTTCCACCACGGCACCACCAATGATGGCGGCTGGGAAGAAAGAGGTGGAGTGGTGTGTGGGGTTGTTGGTGTCGCCCCAAGGAATGCCATCAAATGTGACGTTGTAGTAACCATCGGGCAAGCCGCGCATGGTAATTTTTGTTTCGCTCAAACCAGGGCCGTTGGCAGAGTCGCCAGACAAGCTGGGAGAGATGTTCACGATGCGGGTGTATTCGGCGGTGGGCGCTACAGACAAGTCCATGAACTCACGGGTAATGATGGACTGAGGCTGAGTGGCTTGCAAGCTGGCTTGGGTAGGCGCTACGGCAGTGGCTGTGCCCTTGATGGCATCTTCTGGTCGAAATGCACCTGCTGCAGTGGTGGCGCCAATGGTGCCCAAATCTACCGAGTCTTTGGCTTGCGCCATGGCCAAGGGTGTGTTGGCAAAGGAGAGAACTGCAACTGAAACCAAGAAGGCGATTTTTTGAAGCTTGGGGGTGGACAAGGTGTTCATTTTTTGAATGATTGAGTTGTTGTTGTGAAACATGGTTGACTTGATTTGAAAGCACAATGAATTTAAAAATCTAATTTAATTTAGGGAAATATGGTGACGAAAATATGACAAAAAATAGGGTTAACACTAATTTTCACGCGCTCATCGAATTTTGCGGCGCTGTCATCAAACTTAAATAAGTTGTTGAAACCATCAGGCCTCCTTGGCTCATCTAGAGACATCGTCACCCTTCATT
>Ga0304728_1002369_pt1 | contig 12071 bp, 11 predicted proteins | sample C_130625_MF_Meta_FD_190476 | JGI IMG/M metagenome (GOLD analysis project Ga0304728, IMG submission 190476) | Freshwater microbial communities from Lake Croche, Canada to study carbon cycling - C_130625_MF_MetaG (v2) (version 2) | ecosystem: Environmental > Aquatic > Freshwater > Lake | place... | reverse complement strand
GGTCAGCTACATCCAAAGCGTGTATTGGGAGTTTGGCTCGGGCGTGGTCTTGTCGGACACCGGCGTGGCCTGGCAAAACCGGGGCTCGAGCTTTTCGCTGGACAGCGCTTCGCACCTGGCGCTGGCACCGCACAAAAAACCGTTTCATACCCTCAACCCGGCGCACGCACGATTTGACGACGGGCGCCACATGGTCTACGGCAATATGGGCGGCGACGGCCAGCCACAAAGCCAATCGGCGGTGTTCAGCCGCTATGCGTTTTACGGCCAGACTTTGCAGCAAGCCGTTAGCGCGCCGCGATGGCTGCTAGGCAAAACCTGGGGCCAGGAAACTACCACCCTCAAGTTTGAAAATCGCTTTGACCCGCAAGTGCTGCAAACACTTTCCGCTTGCGGGCATGATGTGGAAGTGCTGAACGACTACAGCGACACCATGGGCCACGCCGGGGCCATCGTGCGCCAAGGCAATGGTCTTTACTCGGGGGCCGCTGATCCACGTAGCGATGGCATTGTTGCAGCGTATTGAATGGCACCCGTGTTAATTGATTTGAATTATTCGGGAGCAAACTACTGCAAGCTTTGGCAAATAATCGGTAAATTTGTTGGTATGGTCACAGGCGCTTGCGCTTAGAGGGCAGGGTTGCCTCCACCGTCGGTAAATCCACCATCATGGGCGTGCCAGGAACGGTGCAACCAGTGTCACAACATTTACCCGGCTGGCGATTTTGTGTAATGGCGCGTGCCGGGTCATGGGGCGCCGCGGCCGCTGAGCCGTCGGCAGCGATACCGCGCTCTAGGAGGCGCTCTACCAGCTCTACCTTGGAGCCTATGGGGTAGTTTCGGTAAATCTCCTGTTTCATCGCCGCAGGCGAGCCGCCGCCGTGCAGGCTGATGATCGAATACCAGCCTGCCTGGTAACCGGCGTTCAAGTCTTCTATAAAGCGCGCTGTCTGAATGCGCTCCTCATAGGGCACATCCGGGTTGGCGCGCAATACTTCGCTGAGTTTGGCACCCGTTTCGGGGTTGTGGTCTTCGTCCGGGCCGGGCAGGGTGACGATGAGGCCGCCGCTCACATAATGGGCGATACGGTGCATATCGTAAATTTTGGTGGCCAGCAACAGTTTGCCAATGTTGGAGAAAACTGCGTCGGGCACAAAGCTGTGGCTGTACGGATCTTCTTTGCCATAGACGCTGGCAGCCACCCCGCAGGCGTAAAAACTTTCGGTGATGGTGATCAACTCGACCATTTGTTCACGCAAATGGCTTTCCTGGCCGGGGTCAAAGCCATTGGCTTCGCACATCAGTGCACCGGCGCCAATCAGCAAATCTCCAAACCCGGCGCGCGCACCGATGCAGGTGTGGCGATGATGGGTTGCATAGTTATAGGTCAGGTAGCCTGAGTGCGCCCATTGGCCAGCGTAAAAAACCGCTTCCATGGGCACAAATACTTGGTCGAATATGCACACTGCCGTGCTTTGCCCGTACTTACTGCTAAAAAGTGGGGCGCCGTGCTCAGGTTCACCGGGACGCCCGGCTGCGCGAGCGATGATAGTCAGGCCTGACGCATCAATTGGCACTGTGCAGCAAACAGCAAAGTCCGCATCGGCCTGGCCCATATTTCGGCAGGGCATGACCAGCAATTCATGCATATAGGGCGCACCGGTGACGATAGCCTTGGTGCCTGAGATACGAATACCGTGCTGTCCATTGTGCACTGCCTTGTAATCGACAACGTGGACATAGCTGTCCCGATTGCCTTGTTGGTGAGGGCGCAGTTTGCGGTCCCCTTTGGCATCGGTCATGGCCACGCCCAAAGTCAGGTCTTGGTCTTGTACGCGATGCAGATAGTTCAAAAATCGGGCGCTGTGTTCTGTAGTGCCCTCGGCGTCATCGATGCGCGCGCTTACCTGTCCAATGGCATTCATTGCGTCGTGCGTGAGGTAACGTTGTGCGCAACCGGTTTCTTGGCAAACCAGTCGTACAGCTTCCAATTTGTTGAGCAGGTCGCCGGCGCTGTTATTGATATGGGTGAGGCGATTAACCATTTTTCCGCTGCTTTGCTGCACTGCCGTCATGAGTTTGGCGTATTGTGGTTTAAGAGCGTAGTCATATGTGAGCCCAATGGCATTCATGCCAGGGGCAAAGCCGGGCTCATCGACCACGGACTCGACCAGATGCCCATCAAGAAAAACCCTAGGGCGGTAGCGCCGCAGCGATTCGCGGTAATCCTGTCCGCTCATTAAAACGGCGGTGGGGGTGGGCATATTCATGGCGGGGCTCCTTGATAGTCGCAAGACGGCAACAAATATAGCCGAACATGGCTAGCTGGGGCTTTGCGGGTGCGCACAGCTTGCGAAAGAGTGAAAACTGAGCGGACTTACAGTCTGCGCCCGCCTGCCCAGTGCGTAGGTAGGCGGTGTGCTTTGGTTGTGGCCGGTGGGCGAAAACTCCGCGTCCGAGCGCCATACCGTGTCCGAGCAAGTGCGGCTGCTGGCCCCTTTTGACCCGGTGGTGTGGGACCGCCGCCGCTTTGAGCTGTTTTGGCACTAGGCCTACCGCTTCGAGGCCCAAACCCCAGAGCCCAAACGCCTGCGCGGCCACTACGCGCTGCCCCTGCTGTGGCGCGACCCATGCCATCGGCTGGGCCAACCCCAGCACCCAAGGCGGCGTGCTGAAGCCCGATGTGGGCTTTATAGGCACCCCACCCAAAGACCGCGCGCTGAAAGTGACGCTGGACGAGGAGTTGCAGCGGATGGTGGTATTTTTGGGTTTTGGGGCGTGACTTAGATGTAATCCAGCCCCGTATTGGCCAAGCCGGTCAGCCCAATATGGGTTTGCCCTGCCGTGCTGGCGGCCAATTGGGCCAGCCAAGCACCTTGGCTGGTTTCGTTGTGGAGGGCCGTGGCGGCAGTCTGCAAGGTGTTTGAATTAGGGGCGACGCCGTTCACATTAGTGAGCAGGTAGTTGGCAATGACGGTGTCCTCTGCCAGCGTTCTGGGGGTGTAGGGTGCCGTGGTAGCCACACCCTGGCCCGTCAGGATGGACCAAATGTCTAGGCGCAACAAGGCGCCAGCCAAAACGCTGAGGGTGTAGCCTTGGTCAAACAGCCCGATCACCACGCCCACAAGGGCCTGTTTACTGGCGTCGAGTGCTAGTTTGCCTGGCAAGACAGCACCCAAAAGCAAAGCGGTCTCTCCGCCCGATTGGGTAAGACCCATGTCCAAGGCTCGCGAAGCATCGTTGAATTGGAGGCGCTCGATGTTGGTGAGGGTATCGGTCCCGTCTTGGGGCGAGCTAAGACTCCAACCGTTACTGGTTTTGCTCAAGGTCGACGATGCGCGGGTGGCATTTAAAACGACAGTGTCGATGCCGCCGCCGCCGTCGATCGTCTCATTGGCGATCGTGGATTTGAGTATTTCATTGGCGTTAGTGCCTAATATGGATTTACCAGTATTGCCAAAATACGTCGACAAATTCACCGTGTCTGATCCATTGGCAAATACCAATTCCTCCATGTTCAGCAAAGTTGCATGAAGTGGCGTACCGCCACTGGCGGTGGTGATGGAGTCCACGAGCACGGACCCATCCGATGCCAATCTAATTGTGTAGCTCGACCTCAGGGACGTACCCATGTACAACGTATCGGTTCCGCCAAGACCATTAAGCGTGAAAGTTCCGCCCGAAACCAAATACCATTGATCGTCTGCAGTGGTTCCGGTATAGGTTGGCATAAAAAAGTTCCTATTAAAAAATAAAATCAAAAATGGATTAAAGTGAAGAATCGTTACTCGTAAATACTTTGCCGGTATGACTAATAGCCAAATACCCCATCTCCGTATTCTTCAAAAACTCCAGTCCATTTTCCTCTTTGAGCATGGTAATGGTCGCGCAATTACCCGCCACCACGGCAAAAGGGGCCATCACGCTGACCGAACGCCAGTACGTGACCGGCACGGCGGTACGTGGGTGCAGTACGTGGCAATAGCGCTTGCCGTCGGCCTCAAAGTAGCGCACATAGTCGCCGCTGGTGGCTAGGCCGCCGCTTGTTAAAGGAATGCTGGCCACGAGCTTGCCAGAGTCGCGTGGGTCTTGAATCCCAAAAGTCCAGGGCCGTCCATCGGGCCGTGGGCCGATAACACGGATGTCGCCGCCCAAATTGACATACCCATGGCGCAGGCCATTTTTCTCCAGCACGGCGCCGGCACGGTCGGCGGCATATTCTTTGCCAAAGCCACCAAAATCGATTTGCATGCCGGCTTTGGGCAGGCGCACAGTTTTGTTGCGCCGCTCCACCAGCGGCCAGGCGACCAGCGGACGCACGGCCTCCAGCGCTGCAGCGCTGGGCACTTGGGCCGCCTTGAAGTCCCACACGGTGCGCAGCACGCCCGAGCTGATGTCAAACAAGCCGCCGCTGCTTTGGTACAAAGACTGCGCGAACTCCAGAAGCGACCAGGTCTCGTCATCACAATCCACCGCCGCACCACCTGCGGCTGCATTGATGCGGGTCACGATGCTGTCGCTGCGGTAGCGCGAATAAGTCGTTTCGATGCGCTGTACCTCGGCGATGGCTTGGCGGGCGGCGCCCTCTAGGTCCACCTGCGGGTCCTTGGCGAGCACGATTTCGCAAGGCGAGGCCATCGCCTGAAACACGATGCGCACGCTGTCGGGATCGCTAGGCTTGTGTGCCGGTTGCATGCGGGGCCAGGGCTTAAAACCGTTTAGAAACGCCGAGCTGGTAACTTACGATGGTCAGCGGGTCCAGATAAGGGCTTCCCGATCCGCCGAATTTGTATTCGCCTTTTTGGGTGTAGCTGTCGTATTTCAGGTCGACTTGCCAGCCTTCGCCTAGTTGCTTGGCCACTTTGATGGCCATCGAGCGGGCGCCATAAGCTGACAGACGTTGATCCTCGGTGTAGTACTGCGCGCCGCGCGGTGGGTTGGCGGGGAAGGGCGCCCAGTCCGGATTGAAGTCGACATAAAAGCGCGCAGCGCTTTGCGAGTACAGGCGCACCTGGGGTGTGAGTGTCCAACCGTCGGGCAGGGGTTGTACGTATTCGGCGCTAAGGGTGTGGGCCTCTATGTCGTAGCTGTCTTTGTAGTAGCGGTAGCTGAGGCGGCTGGTGCCGCCGCTGGCTTCTATGAAGTGGTTCCAGCGCAGCAAGAAGGTGGTGTGGTCGCGTTGGTTGGGCCGTTTGTCAAATATTTTGTAGGGGTCCGAGTAGTAGCCCACGCCGTGCGAAAACCCGGCAATGGCCTGCATGATGTCGCGCTGGGTGAGTACCTGGGTGACGCCCAGCGAAATTTCCTGGGTATCTTTGGTCTCGTCAGTCGTAATGTGGTTGCTGGGGTTGATGCTGTCGTGCGACAGGTTGAGTCCAGCGTTCCAGGTGGTGTTTTTGTCCTCGGAAGAATAGGTGCCGCCCAGCGTGATGCCACGCGAGACGTAGTCCGATTCTTGCGAGAAATTGGCGCCTAGCGTGAACGTGCCTTCTTCAAAATAGCGGGTCAGGGCCAGGTCCATAGCGCGGCGCTCGTCTACCATGGGGGTGAGGGCTTGCGTATGGTAGGCCGGTGAGGCACCCGAGATGGAGTCCACGACTACATTGCCCGCAAGCGACCACTGCTCAGCGACAGGCGTCATCAACGAAAAGGCCGGAGTCGTCACTTTGATGCGGTCTTGGCCCGGTTGTTTGTCTTGGTAGCCCAGGTATTTGAAGCCGATTTGCCCATATTCGGGCTGGGCCTCGGCCTGCGCGAGATTGCCCAAGGGCAAGGCCAGGGCGGCCAGCACCATGCCAAGGCCCAGGGGGACCGAGGGCGCATCACGTTGGGGGGTCTGGCGTGCAGCGGCTGTCTTTATATGCTTCATCGTGCACATCCTAGTAGCAGCCGCAGCCACCGCCGCCTGCGCCGGTGCCACCAGCGGCGCCTTCGCGGCTGGCCAGAATGTGCTCGGTGAACATCAGGTCCAGGGTGTCGCCTTCAAAAGTCATTTCCGGCTTGGCCAAAATGCCTTTCTCCCAGGGGCGTACGGGGGTGATGGACGCGCAGCCCGAGGCGGCCAAGGCGGCTGCGCTCAGCGCGAGTCCAAGTGCAATGCGTTGCAGTGCCTTCATTTGCCGGCCTCCAGTGCGGCGACGATGGCGCGCTCCAGTTCGGCTTTAGAAGCGGCATTAAAGCCGGTGTGAACGACTGTGACTTTGCCGTCGCGCCCGATCAACAGGCTGCTGGGCATGCCCTTGACGTTGTACTTCTGGGCCGATTGGCCGACCGGGTCCATGGCAATCAGGAAGTCGACCTTGGTCTGCTGCAAAAAGCCGGTGGCGTCCTCGGGTTTTTGGTCTAGGTTCACGGCCAGCACCTGCAGGCCTTTTGCGCCGTATTTGGCCTGCATCTCGTTCATCCAGGGGAAGGACTGCTTGCAGGGGCCGCACCACGAGGCCCAAAAGTCCAGGTAAACCGCCTTGCCTTTGAGCTCGCTCAGTTTGATGGCACCGCTGCGCCCGGGCAGTTGAATTTCGGGGGCACTTTGCCCGACCTCGATGGCCAAGGCCGATACGCTTAGGGCGATTCCCAAAGCCACGGCGACTATTTGTTTGCGCATAAACCTTCTCCAGTGTTCCGCCGCGCAACTCTGACGCTGGTGGAAATTAACCCAAGAAGTGTAGGGGGATTTACTAAGCTCACCCGCTGGCGGGTCTGTTTTAAGGGGCCAAATTACACATATTTACAGAATATTTCTTCTTTGGTAGGTGCTTCGTGGCATTTTATTGCTAAATACATAATTAATTCATATTTGCCCCGCCCCCCATGGCGCCTGCGCCGCGGCGCTTGCGCGGGGTGTCAGTCCGTTCTTCGCGGCATTTGGGGGTATCGCTGACCGGGCAGGACAGGTTACTACTTGAGGCAAAAACCGGAATGGCAGATACCAGGTTGTCATCAGCGCGCTTTTTCTGCGCATCGCTGAGCAAAGCGTACAGTGATTTGGAAGCTCCCTCTAGCTGCTCCAGTGCGGCCAGTCGGTTTTGCATGACATCTACCAGACGGCCAATTTTGCGCGGCGCACTGTCTGGCTTGGCGGTGCCGCTCTGGCGCTGCACAGACATTTGTTTGGCATAGCCGTCAACCTTGTCGACAAAATAATTCCAGGCATTTTCCTGATCTGGCGTAATTTGCAAATAATCTTTGACCCGTGCAATATCGCTCAGGCCGGAATTTGCAGCGGGCACATCGGCCGTCGTAGTCTCCGTATTTTGGGTATACGCCGGAAGGTGGGTACACAGCGCGGCAGTTATCAGAACGATAGCGATGGGGAAATATTTCATACCAAGAAGGATTAATTGCAGGCTTTTGCAAAAGTAATGCAGAAGTTTGACGGAGTCAAGCTCCGATATTGCCTCTGAATTGGTGTCGCGATATAGCGCCGCGATATGGATGCGGTAAAGAATATGTCGCCCGTGTGCCGACTTTGTAAAGTGCGCCGCCGCTTTATCCGCTGGCGCTCACTTTGCCCAATCGGCGCAGCAGGAAAAACACAATCACCATATTGAGCACATTCCAGGCCACACCATTTAAAAATGCGGCATGGTAGGAGCCTGTCAGGTCAAACACCTTGCCCGACATCCAGCCGCCCAGCGCCATGCCGATCATGGTGAACATGATGACCGTGCCCACGCGCGCGCCCAGGTTGGCCGGTAGGAAGTTCTCGCGCACGATCAAGGTGTAGGAGGGCACGATGCCCCCCTGAAACAGCCCAAACATGGCTGAGACCACATAGAGCGAGGCCAGTCCGTCAAAGGGCAAAAACAGCAACAGCGCCGTAGCCTGCAGCACCGAGCCCAGCAGCAAAGTGCGCACCGGTCCGATGCGATCGCAAATGACCCCCGAGACCAGGCGGCTGACGATGCCGCAGGCCAGCATGAGCGAGAGCATCTCGGCCCCGCGCGCCGCGCCAAAGCCCAAGTCGGTGCAATAGGCCACGATATGCACTTGCGGCATGGACATGGCCACGCAGCAGCTCAGCCCGGCGACACACAGCAGCGCCGTAGCCTGTGAGGGCGGCAAGCCAAAAGATTGCTGCGACTGGACCGCCGCGCCCGAGGCCGCCGGGGCCAGCACCTGCAGCGGCGGACGGCGGCGCAGCAGCGGCGCTAAGCCCAACATGCAAACCGCGCACACCACACCCACGCCCATATAGGCCTGTCGCCATCCCACCGTCTCGATGAAGTGCTGCATGACCGGTGGCCAGATCGCACCCGACAAATAATTGCCGCTGGCGCAAATAGCCACGGCCACGCCCCGTCGCTTGGCAAACCACAAGGAGGTATCGGCCATCATTGGGGCAAAGGCAATCGAGCTGCCCAAAAGACCGATCAGCAAGCCGTGCGCCAAAGCAAAACCCACAATACCGGTGGACATGCCCGCCAGCACAAAGCCCAGGCCCAGCGACAAAGCGGCGCCCACCAGGGGCCGAAACAGGCCAAAGCGGTCCACCATGCGGCCCATCAAAATGCCGCCCGCGCCAAAGCCGATCATGAGTAAGGTGTAGGGCAGGGCAGATTCGGCCCGGCCGATGCCAAATTCGGCCTGCACCGCTGGGATGATCACCGGCACCACCCACATGCCGCCGTTGCCCAGCGTCATGATCAAAAGGGTGAGCCCTAATCTAAACCACGAGTAGTGCGAGTCGATCGCGTCATCGGGTGCGGTGTGCGTTGGTAAGGCAGCGGTCATGCGCCATTATGGTGCCGCTGGTGCGTGCCACAATCCTTGCCAGTAGCCCTTACCAACAGCAAGGATGACGCATGAATCAATCAACTTTTGCCCCAACCCACGTGCTCTGGGCCGTGGTGTGCCTGATGGGCGTCAGCGCCAGTCATGGCCAGAGCATCATTCCCGTCAATCCGCCCGAAATCCGCCCAGGTGTGCTGGCCGGCTACCTGCCGCGCGCCCAATTGCCCAATAGTTTGCGCCTCCTGCCCCCGCCACCGGCGCCAGGCTCGGCCCAGCAAGCTGCTGAAGAGGCGTCGTCCAAGGCGGCCTTGGCACAGGCCGGTTCGGCGCGCTGGCAACTTGCCGCGCAGGACGCGGTGCTGAAGTTTCCGGCCGCTGCCAACGTGTTTTCTTGCACGCTCAACGCGCCTATCAGCGAGAAAGAGACTCCGCAGTTGTACACCTTGCTGCGGCGCAGCTATGTCGATGCCGGCTTGTCCAGCTACGCCGCCAAAGACCATTACGCCCGCGTACGTCCGTTTGTGACCTTCAAGACGGCCAGTTGCACTCCCGAGGATGAACCCGGTTTGGCTAAAGACGGCTCATACCCGTCGGGCCATGCTGCCATTGGCTGGGCCTGGGGCCTGCTTTTGGCCGAAATGGCGCCTACCAAAGCGCAGGCGCTGTTGGAGCGGGGAAAGGCTTACGCCCAAAGCCGTCAAATTTGCGCCGTCCACTGGCAAAGCGATGTGGATGCCGGCCAGTTGGTAGGCAGCGCCACCGTAGCGCGCTTGCATGCCGATACGGTCTTTAAAGCGCAATTGCTTGCTGCCCAGGCCGAGCTGGCCGAGGTCATGGGCCGAGGCGCCAACGCGGGCCTCGATTGCGCCAAAGAGGCCGCCGCCCTGGGCTTGAACGCGCCCTAGTTGGCGTAATAAATGTAGTCCGCCCCCGGCTTATAGGGCTGGCGCAGGTTGGTGTCGATAGCAATCGGCCCCTCGCCCAGGGAAGGCCACATGGGCTTTTTCTGCTCGGCGTCCCACCGGGCCAGCTGCGCTTTCATGGTGGCGAGGCGGGCGGGTTCGGCATTGGCCAGATTGTGTTGCTCTGTGGGGTCGACGGCCAGGTTGTAGAGCCAGTCTTTTTTCGGTCGCTCGGTCACTTGCAGCTTCCAGTCGCCGCTGCGTACCACGCGGTAGGTGTCGGTGCGCCAGAACAAGGTGTCGTGCGGGCGCCCGGTGGCTTTGCCTTGGATAAAGGGCAGCAAATTGACGCCGTCGATGGTGCGGTCGCTGGGCAGTTTGGCGCCTGCTGCGCCCGCTGCCGTGGCAAAAATATCAAAGTGGCTGACCGGTGCGCTCAACAGCGTGCCCTTGGGAATGGCTGCCGGCCAGCGCATAAAAAAGGGCACATGGATACCGCCTTCAAAAAACGTCGCTTTCCAGCCCCGGTAGGGCGAGTTGATGCCCTCCAGGCCGATGTAATGGGCGCCGCCGTTGTCGGTGGTAAATATCACCAGCGTGTTGTCGTCCACGCCCTGGTCTTTGAGCGATTGCAGCACCCGCCCGATATTGCGGTCCAACGAGCGGATCATGGCGGCGTAGACGCGCATGGTGTGGTCGGGGATGAAGCTCAGCGCGTCGTAATCCTCTCGGGTGGACTGCAGCGGGGTGTGCGGCGCGTTATAGGCCAAGTACATAAAAAAAGGCCGGTTTTTGTTGGCCGCTACCACTTTGAGGGCCTCGTCGGTCAGGTAATCGGTCATGTACTTGGGCGGCGCGAAGGGCTGGCCTGCGTTAAACCGAATGCCCCAGGGTGCCGAGGCCCACAAGAATTTGTCAATTTGGTCAAAATCTTGCTTGGCATTGACCACGTCGGGGCTGTTTTCCGGCAAAAACATAGAGGCCCCGTGCAACAGCGAGAGCGACTCCTTAAAGCCATGGGCGTAGGGGCGAAACTGCGGACTGTCGCCCAAATGCCATTTGCCGATGTGCACCGTGTGGTAGCCCGCGCCCTGCATGAGTTTGGCAATGCTGATCTCTGAGTTGGGCAGGCCCATGTCTTCATAAGGAATCAGGCCCGACTCGCGGTCGGCATGGTAGATACCCGGGGGCAAGAGGCCGCGCCCGGTCTCGTTGGTGATGACCTTCATGAACTGCTTGGGTGTGGGCGTGAACTCAAAACCAAAGCGTGTGGCATAGCGCCCGGTCATCATGGCCGCACGCGAGGGGGCACAGGTGGCGTTGCCCGAGTAGCCGTTGCGGCAATCGGCCCCTTGGGCGGCAATGCTGTCGATGTTGGGGGTAGGCACTTTGCCATCCGCAATGCCGCCACCGTAATGGGTGATATCGTTAAAACCCAAATCGTCGGCGACGATCAAGATCACGTTGGGCGGGCGTTTGTCGCCCGATGCGTCCGGGCCGCTTTGCCAGGCCGTGGGCTGGGTTGGGCCGTAGTCCTGGTGCAGGGCGTATTTCACATAAAGCAGCAAAAGGCCGCTTTTGCCCACGGAGGCGTACAGGGCGGCGCCAGCAACAACGAGGGCGGCCAGCGCGGCCAATACGACAAAAAAGAAACGCTTAATCATGGTGTGTCTCCTGGTGCGCTGCGGTGGGACCGTAGGGCCCGGTTAGTGCATTTTTATTGGCTACATTGGGTGCCGCGTTATTATGGCATTGGGGCTGCCAAATAGCCTGTCCCCGACCTGTCACAACGGCGCCAGCCAAGCGGCCTGGAGCCACTTTACCGAGATTAAGTATGCAAATCATCAACGCCCAGCTTCCCACTTTGCAGCAACAAATTGACGCCCTGTCCCGCGACGACGGCCAGCCGATTTATATGCTCAATTTGCTCAAATTTCGGGATCAAGCGGCCTACGCAGATGGGCGTGAATCCGCACTAACCGGCTCCCAGGCCTATGACATCTACGGCAAAGCGATGGCCAAGATGGTCATGGCCGCAGGCGGGCAGCTGATTTATGTGGGCAAAGTACGCGGCACCTTGGTGGGCGGCGGGGATGCGCAGTGGGACCGCGTGGCCATCATGATGTACCCTTCGTTTAAAGTCATGGCCGAGATCACGGGTTCGCCGGCCTATGCGGACATCCATGTGCACCGCGAGGCCGGGTTGGCCGGACAGGTGCTGATAGAAACCATCAAACCTTGAGTTGCTCTGTGCGCGCGGCGCCAACGACTTGCTGAGAGGCCTATTTTGAAAATTATTTTCTACCTCCTGGCTTGGGCCTTAAGTTGGCAGGCAGCGGCGGCAGACTTCAAGCTCTATGCCGCCGCAGGGGTGAAGCTGCCGCTACAGCAAATTGCCCAACGCTACGCGCAGTCGGGCACCGACCGGGTGCTGCT
>Ga0304728_1002365_pt1 | contig 12102 bp, 28 predicted proteins | sample C_130625_MF_Meta_FD_190476 | JGI IMG/M metagenome (GOLD analysis project Ga0304728, IMG submission 190476) | Freshwater microbial communities from Lake Croche, Canada to study carbon cycling - C_130625_MF_MetaG (v2) (version 2) | ecosystem: Environmental > Aquatic > Freshwater > Lake | place... | reverse complement strand
CACGTGGCGAGAACGGCAAGCAGAAGGTTTACGAAGTAGTTATCACCGGCACCACCGTTACATTCAGCTGGGGCATGGCCGAGAAGGTCAGCCGCCAGACCAAGACAGTTCGCAACTACTCTGAGGGAGCTGCCTACCAGACCGCGATCAACCAGGTCTACGCCAAGTTGAACAAGGGCTACCGACTAGCCTACCAGGCCTAGTCAAAAGCCGCAGGGCCCCGGAGACGGGGTCCTGCGGTCTCTCCACATCCACCACGACCAGAAGGACACCAATGCCAACAATGATCACCACCTCGAGCCCGACGCCAGTTCGCTGGAGCGTCAGCATGACCATCGCCTCCGACTCCGGCACCATCCACCACGTGAGCTTCCTCACGGACGACGAGGGCGTCGACGAGAACACCATCTCCTGGACCGACACCGACGAGGCGAAGCAACTGCCCGACGACGTCTGGGACTTCATCGTCACCCAGGCGGTCGCGAAGGACGGAAGCGTCGACGGAACCACGTACGGAGCGGCAGAATGAACAGCGGCGACCAACCAACCACCAACCAACCACTAGCGCACCAAGAAGGGAACACCATGAGCAACACGAGCACCAGCATCAACCTACCGCTGAGCACGGAGCAGGCGAGCCTGCTGCTGACCGTGCTGAACCAGCAGATCACCACGCTCCAGCAGCGACACGACGAGAGTCACTCCGGCGTCGACCAGCTCCTCATCAACAGCGCCATCATCAGCGTCACGGAACTGCGCGACCACGCGCGCTCCCGAGTGCCGGTGCCGGTGCCGTCGTTCGAGCCGGACATCGAGAGACCGGAGCAGTGATGCCGACCGCGACGCCGACCGACATCGTGCGCGCCGAGTACGGGGCCATCGTCGGGAAGCGCGTCCTCGACGTGCGACCGCTGACAGCCGCCGAACTGGCCGACCTAGGCTGGGACGCGAGCTCCGGCACGGTGCCGCTGGCGATCTTCCTCGAGGACGGCAAGTGCCTGGTCCCGAGCACGGACCCGGAGGGCAACGGACCGGGACACCTGTTCCTGGACGACTGGAAGAGCGGCGACTAGCGTGCACGATGGACACATCGGCGCCCGCGAGCGCCTGGAGCGAATCCGAGACGCCCACGCGGCCGGAGTGCACCTCGGCCGGGACGGACTGACGTTCGACGTGCTCTACCGCCGGCTCTTCGTCGCGACGGAGTCGGTGGACGCCGACGAGTACGTGCGCGAGCACGGAGACCCGCTCGAGTGGGGAGTCTTCCCGGCCGGCAGCGAGATCTTCATGACCGAGGGCTGGGGGCAGTTCCTGCTGCTCCAGTACCCCGACCAGACGTGGCACTGGCACGACTCCGGGGCGGAGTACGAGGACGGGCACGTGCCGACCGTGGACGAGGAGTCGACGGACGGGGTGGCGGGCGTCCTCCGTGCCATCGACGACATGCTGCACGAGGAGCCGATCTTCACCTACTCCGGCGGCTTCGTCGACAAGGACCTCCAGGCGAGCCTGGCCCCGGTGCGGGCGTAAAAGAACCCCCTGGCCTCAGCCAGGGGGTCTTCTCTCGTCTCGGCTACTTCTCGACCGGGATCACGATCGGGTAGCCCTCCCAGACGATCTCCAGGTCGTCCGGCTCCTCGGGGTAGCCCTCGAAGTCGAAGCCCATGAGGTCCGGGTCCTCGTCGATCTCGATCTTCACGTCGTCCGGGTCGCTCAGTTTTGACTCCCAGCCGCCGGGCAACTTGAGGGTCTTCGCCTCGCCGTCGATGGTGACCTCCCAGTAAACGTCGTACTTGTACGTGAGCACCGCCGGTCTGATCCGGTCCTGCTCGCGCTCGTTGATGGTGACGTGCTCTCTGAGCCAGGCCAGCGCCTTCGCTCTGCTCGTGAACGTCAGGTCCTTGCCGTAGCGACCTAGGTCGCCGGTCAGGATCCAGGTGAATTTGCTCATCTTATGTCCTTTACTAGTGGTGTCCAGGGGGCCGGTCGGTCGCCTGGTGTTGGTACTATTCTATTATAGCACGTGTCAGCGACAAAACGCCCACTCTTGGCAACTTTTATCGCAACGATGTTGTTGTAAAAAACTTTGCAAATGTGCGCAATTCTGGCCGATCATGCGCTATAATTGAATCATGAGCGAGAAGTTAGGTCGCTCGGCCGGCCCGGCGGCAACCGGGCAAAAGGACAAAAGGACACGACTCTTATGAGCGCAACCAAGTGGGTACTACTGAACACCAGCGACGGCGACCGAGGCGACAGCGGCAAGCAGAAGGTGTACGAGGTGCTGATCACCGGCACGACCGTGACCTTCTCGTGGGGCATGGCTGAGAAGACCAGCCGACAGACCAAGGTCCAGGCCACCTGGTCAGAGGGAGCGGCCCGACAGGTCGCCCTGAACCAGGTGCAGGCAAAGATGGCCAAGGGCTACCGCCTGGCCTACTCAGCCTAAGCGGCCGAGACCGGGAGGCCGGGGGCGAGAGTCCCCGGCCCTCTCGTTCGCCAGAAGTTCGCCCGGACCTCCCCCGGCGCGCTACAATTTTCAGGTGCCCCTCACCCGAGGGGCACATTCACACGGAGCCGCGCGAGCGGCTCAGGGAGGGATTGCCAAAGAGCAACGACCGAGTGCTAACTCGTAAAACCAGGAAAGGTAGGTCGCCAGAATGAAACAACTCCTAACAACACTGCTCGTGTGTGTGATCACGAGCGGGTCCGTCGGACCGGCAGCAGCCGAGGAGCCACGAACGCCTAGTGCGTCAGTGAGAGCCTCGACCGCAGCGGGAACCACGGGCATCCTCAACGTGCTGCTGAGACCGCACTCGTCGGAAGCGACGATGCTGGGCAGGCAGGCGAGGAGGGCAGAGCGACTTCGTGCCAACGCGGTCGCACTCGACGGGGCAATCCGCAAGTTGAAGACGTACGTGGGCAAAACCTGGTACGTGTTCAGCGGCGCGACCCCGTCTGGCTGGGACTGCTCCGGCCTCGTTCGCTGGACCTACGAACAGGTCGGCGTCGAACTGGAGCACTCGGCCACCAAGCAGGCGCACGCCGGTCGCATCGTGAAGCAGCCGCTTCCCGGGGACATCGTCGCCTACCAGTACCGCAAGGGCTACTACTACTACCACGTCGGGATCTACGTCGGAAACGGCATGACGATCCAAGCGCTCAAGAACACGACGCGCACGATGCTGGTGGCGGCGGACAGCCCGGTGGTCGGCTTCGACAAGCCGGTCTACATCCGAGTACTGGAACGCGACAACTCGACCCCGGCCTCCCGGGCGAAGTTGGCCGCAACCCTGCCAGCGAACTAGCGGCACGCCGGGTCGCCGGGTCGGAGCACGGAGACGAGCTCCCGCCCGGTGGCCAGGCACCCGCCACAGAACACGAAGGACAACCGATGAACGTCAAGCCGATCGCCCTGCTCATGCTGCTGCTCTCTGCGGTCTCGCTGGCCGGGCTGCTCAGCATGCTGAGCCGCCTCCCCGAGGCCGCGGCCGCCGGAACGGACATGGGCCCGGCGCTCGTCTTCGCCGGCACCACCACGCTCCTGTGCCTCCTCGGCTCCCTGGTGGCCCAGATCCAGAAGTAGCCGAAACGTTGCGCCAAATGCGCCGCTTTTGACGCACTATGCGCTATAATAGAAGTAAGGCGCCCGACCGGGTGCCCCTCCAGCGACGAAAGGACCCCCGCACCATGAAACCATTCATCAGCCTAAAAGACCTAATGCTACTGCTGCCGGTCGTCACCATCGGCTACGCCCTGCTGTACCTACTCGCAGTGGCCTACGGACACGGACCGATTCCACCGGCCAGTCAACTGCTCGACAACCTCACCCTGATCCTCTGGGCGTGGACAACTCTGTTTGCCGTCAACTTCGCCCTGGCCGTGAGCTGGACGCTGCGAGAGCGCCGAGAGCGCCGAGAGCGCCTAGCGCGCCAGGCGGCGCGCCGAGCGGCTCGCCAGGCGGCCCAGCGATGAGCCGCGAGGTCTGGCACGGCTGCTACGAGTGCGGGGCCCCGTTCAGGGCCCCGGACCTCGGCCCCTACACCTCGCGACAACTGTGCGAGCAGTGCAAGGCCGAGCGGGCCGCCCGCTGGCAGCGCGCGCAGGCAGCGCGCGAGCAGCACGTCCACGAGTGGGCGGCGCGCGGAAGCAACCGCGCCTGCGCCTGCGGAGCCACGCTCCTGGGAAGCGAGGGCGGGGAGTGAGCGCCGGGCAGCTGACGGTCGCGCTCGTCTTCGGCGCGCTGATGTTCGTCGCCGGCCGAAAGTCGGTCAAGCGGCAGTTCAACAAGATCACAAACGCGAGCCGGCACAGCCTGGTGGTCCGCCTGGACCACGACAAGACCATCCACATCGAGGACGCCGACTAGTGGCGCGCTCCAAGCAGGCCATCGTGGACGAGGTGCTCGAGGCGCTGAGCCGCCAGGGCTTCGTGATCATCGACCGGGACGGCAACTGCTTTGCCCGAGCGGTCCACGACACCAACAGTCGATACCCGAACCTGGTGTGGGGAGTCAAGCACTCGCCGCGCACCGCCGACAAACCAAAGGAAGAAGAATGACAGTGACACCCCGAGAGCTGGCCGAGGCCCTGGCCCTGGACGCCAGCACCGCCAAGTTCCAGCCGAGCCTGCTCGACGTGATGAGCTGGGTCACCAGCGAGGACCTGCGGTTCACCGCGTTCCTGCCGCTGAAGGACCAGGACCCGCGAGTGGAGCAACTGCGCCAGCTGCTGCTGCCGAGCAAGGACCGGTCCGACCCACTAGGATAGTCCTAGGCGCCACACGGAAGGAACCGCCATGCTCGAACTGACCCTCGCCACCCTCGGCACGCTGGTGCTGCTGCTCGCAGTCGCGCTGGTCGCAGTCGCGCTGCTCGCCGTGGTCTTCGCGCCGTTCGACGAGAGCGACGAGCCGCTCGCGAGCCTGCACGACGAGGACTGGCACTAGCCGGGGCGGCACTCTGCAACATTTTGGTAAACTTTTACTAATTTGGCAAAAACTGCGCAATTTTGGCAGATCATGTGCTATAATAGAACTATGAGCAAACAAATCGAGTCCCTGGTCCGCGAGGACCTCAACATCCACGTCAACATCATCCGCGGCACCTACGGCCGCGTCACCCTGGCCTGCTTCAAGTGCGGCGGCTCCGGCTACATCGCCGGCTTCGCCTACAACGAGGGCGGAATCTGCTTCGCCTGCGGCGGCAACGGCGCACACAAGGTCCGCGGCGAGTCCAAGGCCTTCGACACCGCCGACCAGCTCGTCGACTGGATCGTCAAGTCCAACAAGCGCGCCGAGGCGAGCCGCAAGTCTCGCGCCAAGAAGGAAGAGGCCGCCCGCCTCGAGCGCCTAGCCGAGTGGGAAGCCGGTCGCCCGGAGCGCGAGGCCAAGGCCGCCGCCGAGGCTGCCGAGCGCGAGGCCGCGTACGGCAAGCAGGTCCACCTGGACGGCCAGGTCGGCGACGTGGTCGCCTTCGGCGGCGTCGTCAAGTTCACCAAGTCCTTCGAGGGCACCTACGGCCCGAGCCTGCTCGTGGTCGTCCAGCAGCCGTCTGGCAGCGAGGTCAAGTTCTACAGCACCGCGAAGTTCGCATGGGCCCTGAGCTCGGGCGACGAGGTCAGCCTGACCGCCGAGATCACCGGCTTCGGCGAGTACGAGGGCACCAAGCAGACCTCGGTCAAGAAGGCCAAGGTGGCGAAGTAGCCGGGGGCTACTTCGCAAACTTGCGCAATTCTGCCTGATCACGCGCTATAATAGTTTTATGAACACAAACACGCAAGCCCTCGCGAGCCGCCCGGCCGCGAGTTCACACACGACCAAAGGACGCAACATGACCACACAACCGACCCCGCGCACGGAGCCAGAGCTTCTTCAGTACACCTGGCCGAGCGGGCACGTCACGCTTCACACCAACCACAACCCGACCCCGAGCGCGAAGTTCGTCGTCATGTACCGAGTTCGCCAGTCAAACGGCACCGAGGGCGTCTGGCTCGACTGCGGCAAGACCGACGACCCGGCCGACTGGCAGTCTCGCTACGGCCACCTGAGCCCGTACGCGAACTCAGACCTCCACTTCGCGCCGCTAGTGCCGAGGGAGGCGACAGCGTGAGCGGCCTGACCCCGCCGGTCTGTCCCCGCTGCAAGGGCTACATCCCGGACAACAAGCGCCCCGGCTCGCACCCCGGCGCCATCTCCAGAGTCGACAACAAGACCGAGATCTGCTCCACCTGCGGCCTCCTAGAGGCCGTCTCCGACTTCAATGCATCCAGAAAGGCCACAGAATGACCGTACGCGACTCCATGCGCCGACACCCAGCCGGTAAGGCACTTCCACGCCAAAAAGCCCGCCTGGTCCGTTCTGCGGCTCGTGAGGAGGCCCTGATGGCCGCTGCCGGCGTCACCGCCAGCCTGGCGATAGTCACCGCGGTAGTCGCGTCGTACATCGGCGGCGACCTCCCGGTCTGGCTGAGGGTCCTGCTGCTGACGCCGCTGGCGCTGCTGCCGGCGGCCCTGATCCAGGCGGTGCACGGACTCACCGACACCCTGCGGCTGCTAGGATGGGCTCGACACTTCGCCAACCAGGCAGAGGACACAAAAACCACCACCAACAAGACAAGGAGCAACAAGTGATCAAGAGAATCATCGCCAAGCTGCGCCAGCGCAGGCTGGCCAAGAGCGGACGCGCCCTCACCGGCGTCGTCACCCCGAGCCAGGCCACCATCGAGAAGATAGCCAGGGACCTCAACGAGATAGCGGCCAAGAACGGCTGGGCCCTGAGCGACACCATCGAGACCGCCGGCTGCGCCTGCGGGGGCAACTGCGCCTGCGGCGCCAAGAAGCCGGCAGTCAAGAAGCCGGCAGTCAAGAAGCCGGCCACCCCGGCGGCCAAGAAGCCAGCAGCAGGCGGAAAGAAGAAGAAGTAGTGCGGGAGCTCCTGCGCGACCTCGTCTGGCCGGCGGTCATCGCGACCGCCCTGGCCGTCGTCGCGGTGCTGCTAGCGGTCCTGGACCCGGCGCACCCGACCGTGCCGACGACGCTCGGACTCGCGTCCGTGACCGCGGCACTCCTGGCTACTCGTAGCTAATACGCTATAATTTATCGACGCACCAAGGAAGGAACCACCATGGCCGACAACGCGCCAGTAACACCGAAGGACCTAGACGGAAACCCGCTGCCGCCTGCGGACATCTACTACGTAGAGGCCCGCGACTCGAGCGGCGACATCGCGAGCAAGGGCAGGGTCCCGGCAGACCGAGTCCAGCGCGCACTGCGCATGTTCACGGACGAGGGCTGGGACGTCACCATCACCCCGCTCAAGCCGGGGCAGATGACCCCGAACGACTAGCACCACCAGGCGCACCCGCGCCGAGGCACCACCCCATACACAACGACAACCAACGAGAGCGAGACACACACCATGTGGATCTACACCCCAACCGGCTTCATCAGCGCAGTGGCCAAGCGCAAGAACCCGACCGAGCTGACCGTCCGTGCGCGAGACCGCCAGTCCCTGGACGGACTGGTCGAGCTGACCGGCACCCCGGCGACCATCGGCGAGGGAACGGACTACCCGTACCGCGTCGTCGTCACCCGCGACGTCCTGAAGCAGTGGCTGGCGGCGCAGGTCGACGAGCTGGACTACGGCAACTTCAAGGACGAGGCCAGTCGCGTGAGCGGCTACGAGTATGCGAGCGTGCTCGGTCGCATCTGGCACGACAGCCTGTCCCTCGAGGACCAGGAGTCAGCCCAGCACTACTTCGACCTGTCCAAGTCGTACAAGGCGACCCGATAGCATGAGCGGTCGCTCGAGATCACTGGTGGCGGGAGTCGGACTGGTCCTGGCGGCCGGACTGCTCCAGCCGCTGCTGCCGCACGGAGCCGCCGAGCCGGTGACGCCGGTCCAGGCAGCGCCGAAGGCGGCGAAGCCGAAGGCGAGCGGACCGACCCTGGCCAGCCTCGGCCGCCAGCGACGCCAGCTCACCGCGGGGGAACTCGCGCAGCTGCTCGCGCTGGTCGGCTTCAGGGGAAGCGCGCACAAGACCGCCTGGCTGGTGGCCATGCGCGAGTCGCACGGACGCCCGCGCTCGCACAACGACAACGCGTCGACCGGCGACAACAGCTACGGCCTGTTCCAGATCAACATGCGGGGCCCCCTCGGGACCGCGCGCCGGCTCAAGTACGCCCTGGACTGGAACGGCGACCTGTTCAACCCGGTCACCAACGCCAGGGTGGCGTACGCGATGAGCAGCCACGGCCGCGACTTCGGGGCCTGGGGCCTCGGGCCAAACGCCTACCGACAGCGCGGCTACTCGTCGCTGCGGCAGTTCCAGAGCGCCTACCCCGGCGAGCCGAGGCACTGGCGATGAGCGACGGACCGCTGCTGCGCGAGCAGGCCGCCGCCCTCTCCACCGCGGCGGAGTACCAACGCGAGATGCTGGCCGGGATGGAGCCGCTGGCCCTGGTCGACCACGGCGAGCCCGAGGCGGCGCTGCGGGTCTGGCGCAGCGTCTCCGGCTACGAGCGCGACGAGGAGCTACCCCGTGACTGACGACGACAAGCGCTTCAAGCAGCCGCGACCGGTGACGGAGGCGCAGCTGCTCGCCAGCCTGCCCCAGCCCGCCGGACCCCACGTCCAGGGCAACGGACCCACCGACGAGGTGCGACTGAGCGCCGTGGTCTACAAGAACCCACGGAGCCGCCGCTCCCTGAGCGTCTGGCACGTCCAGCGCCGCCTGAACGAGCGCGGCTACCCGACCGCCGGCGAGATCACCGGCTACTTCGGCGACGGCACCCGGGAGGCCCTGCGGGTCTTCCAGCTCGCGTCCCACCTGCCCGGCGACGGCCTGCCGACCGCCGAGTCCCTGACCCTGCTATTCGGAGCCGACGAGAACGTCACGCTCCACACCGACCTATAGAGAGAAGAACGCAATGACCGACACCACCAAGAGAACCAACCGAAACGCCAGCCTGCCGACCGAGGTGGGCCAGCTCCTGCGCGAGCTGGGGCGCCCGGACCGAGACGCCTACCTGCAGTCGCTGCGGGCGGGTGGCTGGACCATGCGCGCCCTCTCCGAGGCGAGCGCGCTGACGCGAGAGCGCGTCCGCCAGCTGCTGGAGCTGCCGCTCGAGCCGGCGCACCGGGAGGCGGTCGCCGACCTGCCCGTGCCCGAGCTGCCGGCCGCGGCGCTGCCCGCCCGCTCCCCGAAGGCCGACGTCTCGCCCGAGACGCTGGCCCGCCTGCTGGAGCTGCAGCCGGTGGCGCAGGGGGTCCGCTCCCACGCCAAGCGCGGCAGGCTGGAGGCCGAGGAGTACACCGAGCTGCTCGCCCACGCCGTGCGGGTCGAGGGCGTGAGCGTCTACCGCCTGGCCCAGCGCCTCGGCGTGACGCACAACGCGATCCGCTTCCGCCTGATGCGCTACGGCTACCTGGCCCTGCCCGAGGGCGGCGCGCACCGAGTCTACCAGCCCCTGCTGGAGAAGAACCGCGCCTAGCGGGCCGACCGACCGAGAGGAGCCCGAGTGGGCAAGAGCGTGATGGAAGTACTGGCGGCGATGTCGCCGGAGGAGCGGGCGGAGGCGCTCGCGGGCATGGACCCCGAGATGCTGCTGTGGGACTGGTCCGTCTGGGCCCGCCCCGAGCAGCAGCCGCCCGCGGGCGACGACTGGAACGTGTGGCTGGTCCTCGCCGGGCGTGGCTTCGGCAAGACCCGGCTCGCCAGCGAGTGGGTGCGGGAGCAGGCCAAGTACACGACCGAGGGGCAGCGCCGCTTCGCCCTGGTCGCGAGAACCGCGGCCGACGTGCGCGACGTCATCGTCGAGGGCGAGAGCGGGATCATGAACGTCAGCCCCCCGAGCGAGCGGCCCCACTACGAGCCGTCCAAGCGCCGCCTGACCTGGCCGAACGGCAACACCGCCACCCTGTTCACCGCGGACGAGCCCGACTCGCTGCGTGGTCCCCAGTTCACCCACGCGTGGGGCGACGAGGTCGCGGCCTGGCGCCAGACCCCGGACGCCGCGGGCATGAGCGCCTGGGACAACCTCCGCGTGGGCACCCGCCTCGGCGCGCGCCCGAAGCTCCTCGTCACCACCACCCCGAAGCGGGTGCCCCTGCTCTACTCCCTGATCAAGGAGGCTGCGGACAAGCCCGGCCAGGTGGTCATCACCCGCGGGTCCACCATGGACAACGCGGGCAACCTGAGCGGCGCCTACCTCGACACCATGCTCGGCATCTACCAGGGCACGGCCCTGGCCAAGCAGGAGCTCTACGGCGAGATGCTCGACGACGTCGAGGGCGCCCTGTGGACCGACGAGGTCCTCGAGTCCTACCGCCTGGGAGGGCAGCCGAGCGGCGTGCCCCTGCGGGTCATCGGCGTGGACCCGTCCGTGGCGGAGAACCCCCGCGACGAGTGCGGCATCGTCGTCGTCAGCTCGACCGGCGAGCGCGACCTCTACAAGCGGCAGGCCTACGTCCTCGAGGACGCCAGCGTGCTCGGCTCCCCCGAGACCTGGGCGAACGCGGTCGTGCGGATGGCGCGCAAGTGGGGCTGCCCGGTCGTGGCCGAGGTCAACCAGGGAGGCGCCCTCGTGCGCAACGCCATCCAGGCCATCGACCCTGCGGTCAAGGTCCTGGAGGTCCACTCGAAGTACGGCAAGGCCCTGCGGGCGGAGCCGGTCACGCTGGCCTACCAGCAGGGCCGCGTGCACCACGTGGGCTACCATGCGGACCTCGAGTCCCAGATGATCTCCTGGATTCCCGGCCAGGGCAAGTCGCCCGACCGGGTGGACGCCCTGGTCCACGCGCTGACCGCCCTCCTCATCAAGCCGCCCGCCGGCTTCGTCGGTGGCCAGCTCGTGGCCAAGTCCCACGCCTCCCGGCGACTCGACCTCGGCAAGGGCTGGCGCCTCGGCGGCAAGGGTGGCTCCGTCCGATAGGCGACCGCGCCTGCGGGTGGCTCGCTCCCCCGAGGCTGGCAGAGGCCGGGCGCTAGCCGGGAAAAAGTCGACCTCGACGTTGGGCCAGGCGACGCGTTCGAGACCCAGTGAGTACTAGAACACGTCCTCCACCCCCGCGGCTCCCACGCGTCATTGGTGGCTTCGTGGCCCTCCCGATCTTCTCCCAGACTGGCCGTGCTCTGGCAAGTTTCGTCTCCATGAGGACGGGGGCCCCCCGGCGCGTGGGGCCTGTGGGCTTGCCGGCTTCAGGCACCCCCCGGGGGGCCCCTCGACGAAGACGCTGCCCGGGGATTGCCGGGAGGGCGACGGGAGGCCGGAAGCCTGGAGGAAGCCTGGAGAGAGCCGGAGATAAATCGAGAGAGCTCGCAACATAATGACTGCCCACTCACGGGCCAAGGCCAGTTTGACTAAATGTCCTATTTCTCTGGCTCAGTACACAACCGGTCGGCCGCCCGGTTCTCCGGTACAATCTATACGTTATGACCCGACGCGCAGCCCGCAGCCAGCCCCTCCCCCGCGGGGAGGCCGAGCTCCTGCGCACCCTGTCCGGCGCGCAGCTCTGGACCCGCGCCGCCCAGCTCTACCACGCCGGCTGGACGCTCCGGTCCATCGGCGACGCCCTCGAGCCCGCCCGCCCGCGCACCACCATCCGCGCGTGGGTCGCCCGCCCGCACGCCCCCGCCCCGCACCCCGCGCCGCTGCCGCGACCGCGCCTCCGCACCCCGGAGGGCGGCTACGCCTCCCGCCGGCCGACCAGCCCCGGCATCGACGCCGCCTCGCGCGCCCGGATCGCCGAGCTCGCCCCCGTCGCCCGCCGCTACCGCAGCCGGACCGCCTCGGACTCCGCCTTCGCGGTCGCGAACCGCGAGCTGACCGACCTCTGCCGCGAGCTGCACTACGAGCACGTCTCCGTCACCGAGCTGGCCGCCGCGGCCGGCGTCACCTACCGGGCCATGGCCCGCCGACTCGGAAGGACCACCTAGTGGCCACCAGACTCCTCTACGACCTCTTCCCCGCCACGCTTACCGTCACCTCGCCCGACGGCTCCAGCGGGCGCGTGGACGCCTGCCGGGTGCTCCTGACCGACGAGGTCCTGGTCGCCGTGGTCGACTCGCCGACCGGCCCCCTGGTCGTGTTTCGCGAGGGCTAC
>Ga0304728_1002363_pt1 | contig 12107 bp, 1 predicted proteins | sample C_130625_MF_Meta_FD_190476 | JGI IMG/M metagenome (GOLD analysis project Ga0304728, IMG submission 190476) | Freshwater microbial communities from Lake Croche, Canada to study carbon cycling - C_130625_MF_MetaG (v2) (version 2) | ecosystem: Environmental > Aquatic > Freshwater > Lake | place... | reverse complement strand
CTTTCCATTTTTTTTTTTTATTCAATCAACTACCTAATATGGTCGCATGTTTACGGCATGTACCATCTTTTTGATGTTATGAATATCTGCTTCATAAACTACTGGTGATATAACTTTTGTAATTATATACGGACCTGTCCATCTATTTTGTAGTTTTGCATTCAACATGTAGACTTTTTTATTGAATGGATTTTTGTAAAGTCTTCTTGGAACACGTCGTGCAAAGAAAAAGTCACCGACTTTATATTCTTTGTATTGCAAATGACTTGTTGGATGTTGTTTCTCTAACATGCTTTTGGAATTGCGTAATATCTGATGAGATGTTTCTTCCCAAAGGTTGGTCATCACATTATTAAAACTCTGCACATATTCATGCATATCTTTTTTCTCACCCATTTCAACATCTGGTTGATCAGGACGATTCGCTTGTCGACCAAACATCAGAAAGTATGGTGTGTAACCAGTTGCTGCATTGACTGTTGTATTGTAATCAAATTGTACTACAGAAAGAAATTTGTCCCAATCGTTTTGATAATCATTGATGTAACTGGCTATCATGTCCTTGGTTGTACGAACTTGATTCTCTGCAAGACCATCTGAGCGTGGATTAGCTGGTGTAGTGTGAATCTTTTTTACTTGTAAAATCCTGCACCATGCTTTCATCTGCGCGTTAACAAAATCAGTACCTCGGTCCGTGATGAGAAGCCGAGGTGCACCGTAGTGTGCAAATACATCTGTGACAAAACGCTGTAGTACTTCATCAGCCGTCTTGTCTTGTAATGGAACTGCAATTAGGAACTTAGTCAATGCATCTTTGATGATCAATACATACTTGTTACCCCGTGCCGTTATTGGGAATGGACCTGCCAAATCAGCGTGCATTCGATCCATTGGACGACTCATTCGAAAATATTCCTGAATTGGAACTTTTGCACGAAAGTTGTGTGCTTTACGTTTCTTGCAGAAGTTACAATCTTGGACATATTTTTGAATGTCTGTATGCATGTTTTGCCAATAATAGTTTAGTCGTATGGTATCAATTGTTCGCTGTTTACCCGGGTGGCCCAGTTGATCATGCAATATAAATAAACATGATTGCTTCAATTGTTGTGGTACGACCTTCTGGATGATGTCGTTACGAATGGTCACACGAGTGAAATTATGTGTGTCTTTCATTATTGTCGTTGATTTGCGATGTAATGCACCGATGATATTCTCAACAGATGGCCTGAAGAAATAATCTGCAGTATCAGCATCATCATCAGGATCACTAAGCTGTTTCAATGTACTAGTTGTTAACACTTCAAGCAGAGGCTTGCAAAAAGCATCTTCTTGTTGTAGTTCCAACCATTTCGATTCTTCCGTTGGCCATATAATTTCTCCTTTCTTTCGTTGGCCACATGATGCTAGATTGACTAATTCAAGTGTGCCGTTTGTACCATTTATTGGTCTAGTCTGATAAGCTTCCTCCCCAACGGCTTCTAGTAAGTCTGCATGTAACGTTGGACGAGCAGTACTCATGAAGGATCCTGTTGCTTTATCGTTGTAAACATTTACTACCTCAAATAGTTCTGCCGTGTCAGGATCGTTGTATAGTTGATGAACTAACCAATCATATTGCTCAAGAGAAGTTCCAATCATTTCTTCCACAATTTCCTCCTCTTCAGGTGTCTTCTTTTGCTTGTGTGATTTACGTGCTACACCTTGCTTAGAAGCTATTGCTCTGGTCAATTTTTTTAATTTTAAGGCCTCACGACGTTGTTGTAGCTTGAGTTCATCATCCTTGCGCTGTTGATTTTCCAACTCTGTTTCACGACGTTTTCTTTCAGCTAAAACCTGTTGACGTTCTGTGTGTATCGCTGAGGCATGTAACATGGCTGAATCAGTTGCCAATTGTGCTTTCTGTTGTATTTCAGTTGGTGTTGATGCAATTTGTACTGATCGCTGGATTAACATTGTATAATGTTGATTTGCAGTTGCTTCATAATGTTGTTGAATGCGTTGATAGTGAAGTTCAAGTTGATTGTCAGGGAATGTGCATAATAGTTGATATTGTTTAACTCGTTGTCTTCGAAATAACTCTGATACTGCATCAAAATGCTCAATATGCGGTACTTGTTGCAAAAATTCATTGATAACAACTGTAGGGATTGATTTTGCATTCAATCTGGAGTCTTGGTGACGTTTGTGTAATTCCATTTCAATTGCTCGTTTTAATTTTGGAATAATGGAATCATCTTTCATAAATTGACGTAGTGTATGGTTTGATAATTGAGCAAGTAGTTTTAGACGAAGTTTTGTTGGAAACTTTGAAGACCATTCTTGCTGTTGTCGATAAATCCATTGTTGATCTGCAAAAAATTGACGATCATTCGGATGACAAGTTGGTCTAGGTTCAAGATGACTTGGTGGTAAATATGGTTTTGGACGTGCCAATAATCGTTCTTTATTCTTGAGTTGCTGCAGCGATATGCGAGTTAACTTATCCTTTTCCATTGCCTTGATATGATTGATCTTTATTTTATTCACTTGACGCATGAAGTGAGTTGATCTGTCTTCATTCACAATCATAATGCAGTTGATCTTGATGTTGTCAATGGAACGACGTGTACGAGCTAATTCTGCACGACCTTGAGAGATTGTACGGCTTACTAATTCACAATCTTGTCCATAAGTTCGATTGATGTATTGTAAATCCTCTTCTGTCAGTGGCTTAGTGTCATCACGTAATTCATTGGCTGTGCGTACATACGGTTGATCGTCTCTACCCAACAGTCTGGAGACTGCATCTGCATCAAGATGATCCTTGCCACTGCGATGAATGACATTGAAAGTAAACTGTTGCAAGTCCAAACATAGACGAAGTAATCGTTGTTGAGACTCGGCTCCACCCGCTTTGGTAACCATGTATACTAATGCATAATGATCTACGATAACATCAAACTTTCTGCCATTTAACAAATATACCTGCCAATGCAGAATTGTATCATGGAGTGCAGTGCATTCGAGTTCTGTTGCTGAATAATTGCGCTCTGCTGGTATTAGTCCACGACTCCAATATGCCACCGGTTGGTATTTGTCTTTAGCATTGAGTTGAAGGAGGACTGCACCAATACCTTTACCCACACGACATGCATCCACGTGAACTCTAAAAGGTTTATGCAGGTCGGGAATGAGTAGAGATGGTGGTGTAGTCAATATCTTCTTTAGCAATTCAAATGCTTCTTGTTGTTCTGATTGCCAAGCCGCTTCTACGTCAACACCCTTCTTGGACAGTGCCTGTAGTGGTGCAATTAATGTTGCCAACGCTGGAATGTATTCTCGAGCGACCTGCGCCAATCCCAATAGTGATTGGATTCCTTGAAGACTCGTCGGCTTAACTAGCTCACGTATTGTTTTTGTTAGTGACGGATCCGGCAACCGACCATCTGCAGTTAAGACATGACCCAATACTCTTTGCGTTTTATAGTTGAAGTGAGTCTTGATGATTTTGAATAATAAATCATATGCACGAAGGACGTCATAGATGTCTTGTTGTGTTAGGAGTTGATATCGTAAAGTCTTTGAATAATTCAGTATATCGTCTTGATAGAAAAACATTTTCTTCTCAGAGTTGATGGCCTGATGACTTAAATCACCGAATGCTTGTTGTACTATACGTGCGAAGTGGTTAGCAGAATTCTTTGCACCCATAGGCATAACTAAATAATGGTAGTGGTTGTCAACAGCGGAAAATGCCGTGTATTGACTACTCTCTGGATCCATAATACATGTAAAGAATGCATCTTCAATATCAGCTGTGCTATAGCGATTGCTACCTCGTGTTGTGTCTAGTAATGTTGGAATGAGAGGTAGTGGATGGATTTCTAAGAATGTACGTTCGTTCACACAACGCAAGTCACTGGTGAATCGGTATAGTACGCGCACATCAGGTGCATTCTCTGGCAATGTCATAGCGATTGGTGCATTATCACCATGCTTCACGATGAATTGTTGGATTTTGTCAGCTTGAGGTACCATCATTGGCGGACTGTTCCATGATGATGTGCTTAATGAAATTTCTTTTCTCTGTACCATATAGTCGATTCTGCACCGCAAGCTCCAATAAGCTGGTGGTGCTAATCGCTTACTGCGTCTAAAGCATGGTGGATCTAACGGATTCTTCAGATTGATGTGAAAGACAGATGCTTTTGCTTTTGCTGGATTGTTGGGATCTGGATGTGCATATCTATCGATGTTTGCCAAACACTGCGCTAAAATCAGATCCTTTTCCAATTTCCGAGCTGGAGACTCAGTTGATATGTCGATGAGTAGCAGTCGTTGCAATATTTCGTCGAGTCTAGTCTTTGGGAGAGTAGACATGTCCATTGGTGGATCATCAGCTTTGCGTGTTTCAAGCATAGCCAGTGTATCAGTGGCTGGAAAAGATCGAAGAACCGCAAACCTGTCGATTGCATTCTGACGTTGATCAACAAACACGTAGTTCCATAGGTGTGGAGGAAACTCCACAGGACATTGATAAAGTGTTCCATCCGTGACCGTCATGAATTCTTGTTTTAACTCTCCAATTTCTTTCTTTGTCTCTTTCAATTCTGCCTCTTCTGCAGCTTGAATGTCGATGGCTATTTTTGCTACATCCTGCATGACGTTAGTTGTTATCATATCTTTTGGTGATTCGTTTATGTTGTACATGAGTAGTTTCAAAAACTCAATATTGTCATGTGTCTCCAGTTTCGTCAGAGATGATTCACATGCTCTAGATGATTTCATTTGTCTTTCACTCGGATTGTATATCACCGTGAGTAATTTCTGGCTGTAAGTACGAATCGTCGTTTGGTTGTACAACATGCTCAAAATAAGTAGTGCAAAGATCATCCACCTTGCATACGGTACCTTTATTTCTGTTAATACTGGTACCGGATCCGTCTGAATTGCATTGAACAAGTTGCGGATCACATCATAGCTATGAGTAGATGGGTGTTTATTGTCCACTTTCATAGGTTGGATAGCTGGATGAATAATTTCTAAATCGTCCACGAGTAACGATTCAATGCTACTTGTGGAAAGGGTTTCCTTCGTCATCATGTCAATCATTGAAGACCATTTAGCATTGTGGTTACCTCCTTCATTAGACAGATTGACATTTATTGCACGTTGCACTGTTGGGTTGTTCTGCATTGCCGCCTGAACTGTCGTCCAAGCTACATAGGGTACCTGTAGTTGGTAGGCTTCGTTGGCGAAGAATGTTGCTTTCTGTGAGTGAGCATCAAAAATAATGTTTTGTTGTTGAATAGCTTCTGCACCTAGGATAAAAGGTTGATCAGATTCAGCAATTAAAGCCGTAACACGGAACTCACGTGTTTGCTTAGTGTTGTAGGTTGTAAATCCTGTAACTACGACTATAAAAACTGCATATTCATCGACCAGAGTTGTTGTCTTGTTAAAAGCGATTAGCGAGGCTGGATGCTCCATCTTTATAATAGGAGCACGGACATGTGTGGCAAAGGCTCGCGATGCTACAGTACGTGCACCACCATTGTCCATCTGAATGGAAACACCTTTAGCATCAGTGGGCTCTTTTGTAAGGAGTGATGTGTCATGAATCCACTGCTTGTACTTCTCAGCATCCAATAATGGTTCATCCGATTCTCTCACACCGCGAATGATGAGGTTCAAAAAAGTTAGAGAGTTGTTGTTAATAGGATGGCCCATTAGCAGTTCATCCTTGATGTTGCTAGTGTCTACTCCATTCACCGATCTAATGAGATTGTGATATGCCAAAAGGCCTTGACCTTCGTGCATTATCACCTTGTCTGCTTTGTTTTCCATCACAGCTTGTAGGGCATCGATACGCTCTAACAATACTTCACTCGACAAGGCTTCCGAATGCCTGATCGCATTGATCACAATAGGTTGTTCACGAGAGTTGCGTTTATCTACTATCTCTTGTTGTCGAATCGCCTTGATGGACGCACTTTCTTCTGTGATACGTAGCGGTGAGGTTGCACCGGGAACAGTGACTGGGACGGACGGTTTCTTGTATGTAGTAGTTGTACCGAACGTTCGTTGACCTGGTGGTAAATTTCTTTCTTTCATCTTTCTTGCAAGCGCTTCGCGTTTATTACGAGCATTTGCCTCTCTATCCAATGCTGTAAGACCGTTGCGCATTCTGCTGACAATGTTGCGAATCGTGGTGATTACCTCCTGCGACTGGCCGTATAAACTACAACTTTCTTGTTGAGCCTCGAATAGTTTCTTTTCACTCAGTGTTTCTTCGAGAAAGGCTAGTGCAGGTAGACTCAAGTATCCGTCATGTGTAGCCACAAAACATCTATCCACTAGATGACGACTATCCCCGCATGCCGTACACAATTTCGAAAGATTATCTTTATATGGAGTATATACTCCGGTACCCATCCTCGTTGTTACCTGTACCTGTCGTTGTATTAATACCTGTCGTTCACCGCTGTCGATGCATTGAGATGCCAACTTGTCCATGTCTTTCTCCCATTCTTGAAATTCATCAAAATCTTTTGGCATGTCAGCTGCCGTAAATCTACCTCCTTCAGTCCAATCAGTTTCCTCATACTCCGCTTCAGTTGTACCCGGATAATAAGAGTTAACATTTCCCATCCCTGAGGGTGCCGGATAATAAGAGTTGATATGTGCCGTTAATGGACGGTAATTGCGACGACTATTACGATTTATTTCATGTGACAAGATCGGTGCAACAGATTCGACGGTTGTTGTTGTTGAGCCAATCGTGCTACTCCTGTCCATGTCTTCCAATGTCATTGTGAAATGATCAATTGTCTGTTCAAGTACTTCCATTTGGCTCGCGGATGTTTTCGTACCTTTTACCGATGCGACAAGGAGTTGTTGTTTTAAATCAAGGAAACCATATTGAGTGTTGAAGGTATTGAGTAACGTACTACCCGCGAAGCAGCTATCTGTTCTTTTCAGCGCATCGCGAACATGTCGAAGGACTTCATCAGCTGTAGCTGTGCCATCAACTGCAGTGTTGAGATGACCTGCATATATCTTGATCTGTGTGCACAACTCTTTCAAATTGGAGAAATCCGCTGTTCCCATCTTTGTCTTGTTTAACCATGTCAAAGCCACGTCATTCGTAATGGGTTTACGCCATATTTTTAATATGGCGAATAACATTCCTTCAATCCATCTACACGTCGCCATGTAATCCGTGCCATCCACATCATCCGGGTCCACGAACTTGTTACTTGATTCACGAAGGTTTTCGAAACTGTTCTTAGTAGCACTTTCACTCGGAGCATTGAAGATGATCCCATTGTAAATCGCAGTACCCCAATCATGTAGTGACTTGTGATTCGATGAACACCATGTACGAAGCTCGTTCAACGTCTTGTGTATTGACGATGAATTACGTGGATATCGCACTTCGCATTTGCTCGTTGGAGGATGTGTTTTTGGTGCCGCTGGTTCTCTATATGGTGGTTTGACTCCACGAAAGTAATCTGCATCACATATTTGCAACTCTCCATGTGGTTTGGTCAGAGTCAATGTATACCAATTGTATTGATTGGTTTCACGTGGTGGAGTTGGTGGTGGTGCCGCTAGATAAGTACGTGTCGACGCTGGTTGTTCATACTGTTGTTCGTACTCATCTTCATCTTCCAGATTGATTACTTCAATAGGTTTACGCTGAAGTTGTACCTGACCACGGTTATCCGTATGTGAGCGAGTAGAATAAAGTTGATTCGCTTTTGGTTTGACATCGAATTTGCTATAAAACTGCTCGTCGTTGTGATCCAAGTAGGGATTGGGTCTAAACTTCGATGTCTCTTGAAATATTTTTGGATCAGGTTTTCTCAACGGTAGAGTAGTATCGAACAATAGGCTTTTAGAGTCACGCAGGATGTGTTCTCCACGTGCATTGAGGGCACGAGAGTTGTCGAATCGTGTCTCATAAGGATTGTTATTGTTACTAATATTGTTGCGTTTGTTTTCAATGTTATTATCAAACCATTCTAACGGTAGCGGTTGCTGTTTCAGAGTTTTTGTTTGTAGTGGTGAATTAATACGTTGCAAGATTGTTGGTTGGATTTGTGTTTTCACTGTCACTGGTGAGCCGATTTTGTGCATTACCATATTGACTTGATCCATGTCGACTGATGGAGTATCTAATAGTTGACGAAGTTCTTGCTCAAGTTGAGTGCGCGATGTAGTCGCGTTTGGTAGGTTTTGTACCGCCACATTGCGAGATTGTCGCGTTTGATAACCTGGTTGTGTAGTATCATGCAGTCGAACATCCGTTTGATACAAGTAGACGTACAAACCCAGTGTATGCATGCTCTCAGCTACTTGCACAAAATACTCATCTTCCTTTTTAACAAGTCTTTCTGGATCGTGTCGCGTACGCAACCCATTTTCCAATTGATATTCTACCAGTCGGAAGAAGACGCTGTGTAACGGAACTTTACTAAATGTTTCATCAATGTTGTTATGGTTTGTTTTTTTACTGTGTGATCCATTCGCGACCTGATAAGCCTCCACCATGATCCGAAGTACCATACAGAGTTGTGTTGTCGGCGATACCAGGTTTGGTGGCGTTGGAGGGAAATTTCGTTTCGTTGCCAGAGCAGCGGCGGTTGCTGTGGTGTGCTGTGCAATACCTTCGAGCACCTTGCGTAAGTCACCATTTTCGATATTCTGCATGAGCCACAACGCCAACTTCACCTCATCTTGTTCCTTAGTTGTGTTCCATGATAAACATTCGTACATTCGTTGAAGACTGTCTAATATACCATTCGTGCGATGGAGAAATGCTTCGTACCAATCATAGTCATTTGTATACTTGTCATACTCTAGAAACCATTCACCTCCTGCAGGAATGGGTTCCTTAGTCCTCATTCGACCAATATCGTGTCTATGCATGTTCTCTGAAAACTCGATGTTATTACCTGACGATCGCCATATATATTCGTTCAGCATCACCGGACTGCCTCTAAGTTCATCTCTTTCCGAACTGCCATTTAGCTGTACCGATCCTCGACAAATAGTTAGATTGTATGGACCAGTTACTTCACCTTCAATTGGATAATGCACAGTTCCATGGTAATGGAAATATACATCTCTCTTCACTCCAATCTTACCTATGAGTCCCATCACACCGTCACGAATAGTTGGAGACTCACGTACTTCCGTATATTTGTTAAAGAATTTTACTTCCGCAGAGTAGACTGGTTCACAAGGATAGCGATCGCCTTCCGACATGCGTTGAAGCGCATGATGCAGACCCATTTCTGTTGCTGCTGTTGTCGCTGGTAAGTACGCTGTGTTGTTCGTTGGGTTCAACTTTTTCCACGCCTCCACATATAACTTTTTCCAATGAACTACCTCAGAATCCAAAATCCAATCTGCCGCATGACAAGGGTTGTATCGTGTTTTGTCATCCGTGAGATTCAATGTTATCATTGGTTGTGAGAGCATACGACGCTGCTCATCCCATTCGGCCAGCTGACGAAGTTGACGTTGGTCATACTGCTGTAGCTGCGCTTGAATCTGCAATTGAATCTTCTTTTCAAGAGTGTCATTTTTTTCATCCATTAAGTCAATTATCTCAATGCGTTGCTGTGTCAACGCTGATGTAAGAGCTTTTGTCACAACTGTGGTTTGTGATTGCATGAATTCCGTTTGAGACTGTAATCGTTGGTCTAAACTTACAACTGTATCTAAAAGTTTGTTCAACAGCTGTGAGTTTTGTCCCCGAGTACTTGTCGACATTGATGTGTGACGATTACTGCTGTCTGAAGATGAATCAAGTTTCTTTGCTTTGTTTTTCTGACCCGCTTTTGACAATGGTCGCTTGTGATGTGACTTATCAACCAATTGAGATGGTCGCATTTCATTTCTCTGCATGGATACTGACGGTTCTTTCAATGTGTCACTGTTGGGCATAAGGAAAGGGACTGCCACTCGCGAGGAATGAGACTGACGTGAGTGCATTGACTTCCTCTCATCATCATTTATCGCAGTAGTTTCCGGGTTAATCGGAAACTCACCGGTTATCACAGGCAGTTTAGCATAACGATCATCCACCTCGGGCATCACCACGAGATCCTGTTTACCAAATGCTTTGAGAGATGCAGATAGACTTGGTGTAGGTTTGCGTTGGTTAGATGGTTGACTTATTGGAATGTTTGTAGCAGGTTGTGTCGACACTACGGTTGATGCCTGTGTTGACTCTTCGATAGCACGTTGAATGCCAAATTCGTCATCATGCAGTACGATTTTCTCTTTGCCAGAGTACGTGTTGTTGCGCTGTGGAGCATGGATGTCATTGCTACTGTCAGTCACCTCATCAAAGATGGTCCATGTTGGTGGAACGCTAGTCGTTGTCCCTGCGTTCTCATGATCATATTCACCATAGTTGTTCTTGTAGTTGATGTAGATATTATTATTGTCAACTTTATTGTCTCTCGTGTATTGTGCCCCATTGACGCTGTAGCCTGGGAGAAGGGTTACAGGGTCACTTGGTTGCAACATAGGATTGTCGAAATAAATATTGTTGTTACGATTGGTGTTGTTGTTATTATTATTTTTGTTATCATTAAAATTGTTGTTGTTATTATTAACTTTTGTTTTGTTTTTGTTATTCAAAAAATTTATCTCTACTGTTGCTGTGGGGACCTCATCTATGGTTGCTGTTGTTATGCGCAACTCACTGGATTCTGTCGATAAAAGCTTACTGTAGTGGGTGCCACCGTGGTCAGTTGAGTTGACCATCGGCTCCAAAGTATCGGTGAATAGTAGTAGGTTAGATAGTGAAGAAGAAAAGTTAGGTTTTGTCGAACTCAATTGCAATGGTGCTATTGAGGTACCACGAGGTGCATCAGTATTCAAACGAAGATTCGGTTCTATTCCAGTCCTCGATCCAGTGTCGTACGTTACACCCATAGCAGTGATTGTATCCCTTTCGATAGAATTTGCTATGGCCAATAACGCAGGTTCAGGTGTAGCTAATACCTGTTCCATGGCAGTGCGTGTCAATTCTTCAGACTCGTCCGTTAATTGAATCACGGTACTCTTTGGCCTGCCCAATGCGCTCGAGCATTGAAACTCCGCCGAGTGTAATCGATTTTCCTTCATTGAAACTTCTTCTAAGTTCGATGCTGTGCGTGCTATTGATTCGGGTGGTGAACGCTTAGGTTCTTGCCAATTGTAACCTGGCTGGGTATTCAACACCAGCATGCCTCCGCCCGTGGATGCAGTTACAGTGGTCAATCTTCCTGCATTCGCTGAAGTCGATGTTGCAATTCGAGACTTCGTTAACGAATTATCAATTTTCGGAACTTTTTCCGATCTTAGCACTCTATTAGTTGTGGTAACAATATCCACCGCTGTTGAGTTGGAATTCTTTGGTCTGAGACTCCGTGAAGGCGATGTAACTAGCTGATCAGGCCGATGCGTCTTGTTCACTAGTCCAGGTTGGTTCTCCATAATTTTTCTGTTGCTCTTCATGACTATAGGGTAAATTTAGAAATAAATTAGATATGCGTTTAAAGGTAAGGTCTTAAATCAATGTCCACCAATAAGAATAGCACTACTTGAGGCGATAGAAAAGGTATGAAGGAAAGATACTAATCAACTAATCAATTAATATTTATAAAACCGTTACAGATGGGACATGAATCTACTAGAATCTACTAAAAGATCCGGAAAGGCGCGGCACAGCCGTCACATTACCCCCCCTTTTAGACAATATTATATACCATAAATTTATATCTCCCCTCCCTCCCAAGAAGTAAGATACAAATTAAATATTACATAACAGACATATACACATAATATAAAGGAGGATGCATTAAATAACATACTCATCAGTAAAGTTAAGAAAAATATACTAAATTATATCACATCATGAATCAAACTATTGTAGAAATATTATTAACTAATTTTTATATTAATATAAAAATAATTGCTCAATGATACTAGAGCTTGCTTAGTATTTTAAAGTTTGAAAGAAACTTTAATTTCTTCTTGACATTTTAACTCACTTAATCTAAATTAATGGTGTATATATCTATACTTTTTTGTTCTTTTTTTTTTTTTTTTTTTTTTATAAT
>Ga0304728_1002361_pt1 | contig 12115 bp, 16 predicted proteins | sample C_130625_MF_Meta_FD_190476 | JGI IMG/M metagenome (GOLD analysis project Ga0304728, IMG submission 190476) | Freshwater microbial communities from Lake Croche, Canada to study carbon cycling - C_130625_MF_MetaG (v2) (version 2) | ecosystem: Environmental > Aquatic > Freshwater > Lake | place... | reverse complement strand
ATCAAGATGTCCCGCTCGATCCGTACATGATTGGATACTGGCTGGGAGATGGAGCGTTGATAACTTCCCAAGATTCGACAGTTCTCCACTATTTTAGTAAACACCTAGGACAATACAATTTGTATCTAACTCATATGTCCGAGTATAGTTACGCAATTAGGGGACCAAAACCCAACTACTTTTACAAAACTTTAAAAGAATTGAATCTCATTAAAAATAAACACGTGCCGCATATTTACAAATGCAATTCACGGGATGTTCAACTTCAAGTTCTGGCCGGACTTTTAGATTCGGATGGATCAAAAATTGTAGGAGGGTGGGATTTTATTCAAAAAAATGAAAAACTTTTCGACGATGTTCTTTTCCTCTGTAGATCACTAGGGTTTGCATGCTACAAACAAAAATGCGAAAAGACGTGCACAAATGCACCGGGTGGACCTAAAAAAGGAACATATTACAGATGTACAATTTCTGGAGCTGGACTAGAAGATGTTCCTTGTAAAATTCCTAGAAAAAAGCAGGAAAAAAGAATTCAAATAAAAGATGTTTTGAGCGTGGGAATAAAAATTGAAAAACTCGACGTCGGAGATTATTACGGTTTCGAAATTGATGGAAATGGGCGGTTCGTTCTGGGCGATTTTACAGTCACTCATAATACGACAGTTTCTCTCGCATTTTCCTCGCATTTGAAGGTTCGAACGATGATTGTCGTTCACAAAGAGTTTCTCGCAAATCAGTGGGTCGAAAAAATCAAAGAGTTTTGTCCGGGTGCAACCATCGGGCGAGTTCAGGGGGACATTTTCGACATTGAAAAGGATTTCGTCATTGCGTTGATCCAAACAATGTGTATTCGATCTTTTCCGGTTGACGCGTTTGATTCAGTTGGCCTCCTCGTTGTCGATGAGGCGCACCACATTGGGGCTCCCGCATTTTCCCAATTTATGTTCAAAATCTGCCCGAGGTTCACGCTTGGACTGACGGCGACACCTGAACGGAAAGATGGACTGACCAGAATTTTGTACTGGTTTCTCGGACCAGAGTTCTTTCGGGTCGAACGCGCAAATCAGACCAAAACACGTGTTGTTACAATCTCGTACACGTGCGAGACGTTCAAAAATCCTCCACCCGTCTCGAGATTCGGAAAGTTGAACATGGCTGGAATGATCAGCGCAGTGACTGAGATTGCTGAGAGGAACGAGATGATCGTCAAGACTGCCCGAGACGCTCTGAACACTGGGCGGCGTGTACTCATCCTGAGCGATCGCCGAAGTCATTGTTTTGAATTACACGAGAAAATCGGAGAGCATTCTGGGCTCTACGTGGGAGGCATGAGCGAACACGACCTTTCAGAGTCGGCCAAAAAGAAGATTGTCATTGCGACATTCCAGCTCGCGCATGAGGGTCTCGACATTCCTGTTCTGGATACAGTCATTCTTGCGACTCCCAAATCTGACATTAAACAATCCATAGGTCGGATAATGCGAGAGACTCCAGGAAAGAAGAATGAACCTCTGATTTACGACATTGTAGATCGCTGGTCTGTCCTGAATTCAATGTACAGGAAGAGATGCGTGATCTACAGGGAAGGCGGGTTTGTTTTTGATGACGAAACGCCCGCTCCAAACATTTTTGGAAAAGGAAAATGTTTACTCTAATTAAATGAAACAGACTCCAGGAAATTTGACCAACGACTGGTTCGATAAGCAGGTTCACTTGTACGAACAAAGCATCTCCCAGCTCTTAGCGGTTGCATCTGTAAAACCATGTCTTTCATAAACTCAGGAGGAAGAGTGCTCCGATAAAAACCATCAGTAGATAATTACATTCCGTCGTGTCGCTTGGGGGAGTCAGTTCCTGAAGTGGGTTGACATGGACAGGTGGTGGTACCGGCGGAGGACCATACGGGGCCATTGCTATGCCCATCTTAGTGTATCATGCGAAAAAAACTAGATTGAAACCTCCTTCTTATTCTTTTTGGTCCTGCGAACAGGAACTTCGCGGGTGTCCCCACCTGCGTCAATGGAAACAATGTCTGAGACATCATCATCCTCTTGACGCTGTGGTCTGCTATGAATTGCTGGAGGTGGACCCATCATGTTCATGAGAGAACCAAAGTCCATCCCTGGCCCGCGCATTTCACCTGGGCGCAACCCCTGGTCGGGGCGATCACCTGCACCTGGGCCCGCGCCCTGAGAACGCTGGACAGCATCCATCATGTTCCGCATCAGGTCTGGATTTTGCTTCATGACTTGCGCTGGATTTGGAACAGCCGCCTTGAACATCGAGTTTGTCAAGTGGAACATCATTGCCGAACCGCCAACCATCATGACAAGCTTAATCTCGGGTGCGACATTCACCTTGGTACGGTACTTGGCATAGAGCTCTTCGAAAACCCCGTCGTAATCTTCGATATTCTCCATGGTATTCTGGGACCAGCCGTTCAGTTCGACATCAAACGGATCAAACTTGTCATTCAGAAACTCGAGGCCGGTGACACACGCAACGAGCATCCGGCGTTGAAATTTGATTGAACGCTCGACCTCGATCGAATACGTCATGCGCTTGTACTCGGTCCGAATCTCCTCAACGTCCGAGAAGATGCTCAGGCGCTGGCTCGACTGAATTCCTTTTTTGTTCAGACGAGAAATCTTGTTCAAAAGATCCGCCTTTTCATCCTCAATCGTCTTGTAGCCTTCAGATGGAAGCTGCTCTCCACCGCCCTGTTGCTGCTGGCCGTACATTTCATCAGGCTCGTCGCCCCCATCGTACTCCTCTGGAATTGGAGGGGGTGGTGCAGATCGTTTGTCAGGGTTCATGAACATGTCCATGCCGTCATCCTGAGGAGCTGCACTCGGCCCAGGCGCTTGCTTAGCAAAAGGGCTCATCTTGGCAGGCTTGGGCTTCAGAGGAACCCTCCGCGCTGGAGCCTGGATGGAGATTTCATCCAGAAGAGCCGTTTCATCATCATTCAAATTCATAGCGTGACCATCATTCGTGTCGAAAGTAATGTCCATTCTAAAACCTTTAAAGAAATAAGCTCAGTATCTTTAACGCAAAAATAATCTCACCCAAATACAAATGAAGAAGTTTGGTAGCCGTCTCATAATTTTTGGCCTGCTCATCGCAATCCTGTACATGCTCATGAAGAGCCGGTCGAGTTCCTACATGGGGTCACCCCTCGACATTATCATGGGTCCAGGTGCAAAGGCTGGCCCGGCTGACATTTTCGGCCTGAAGAGTGACATGAAATGCGTTCCAGGGCCAAGCGTCGACGCTGGCTATTACACCCAGGATCTTACTCCAGGCGGCTTGTGTAATGATCAGGAGTTTGTCAGAAACCAGATGCGCGACTGGACTATAAACACAGGCATAGGCGGGACTCTGTTTGATCGCCTCGGTTAGAAACACGTGCTGACTATTCGTGCTATATCATCAAGCGTATTAACTGAACAATCACATCCATAGTAATTTTCGGGACATTCGCACCTTGTACTTATCTCGCCTCCATAAGTTTCAGTAACAAGGTATCCCCCGTTTTTACAACGATTCGCAGTAGTATCTATCGTTGCAAGATTACACGCATCTCCGTACCATCCTGTCAGACAAGTGCATGACCAAACAGCTCCATCAAATCCGAGAGCTCCTCCAGGTTTATAACATATAGGTATCTTTGAAAAGTCAAATGTACTCGGTGTCGGGGTCGGTGTCGGTGTCGGTGTCGGTGTCGGTGTCGGTCCTGCAATTTCACACGCGCTTCCAGACCAACCGGTAATGCATGTACATTTCCAATTTGTTCCATCAAAATTGAGGTACCCTCCAGGAGATGTACACAGAGGAGGATTTTTGATGTTTCCTACAGAACAATCCGAACCTCCCCACCCTGGATTACACGTGCACGTATACGTACTTCCTCCTATTTTTGTGAGCGAACCGCCGGGAATCGCACACGGAGGAATCTTTACACCTGTGTCGACATTCGGAATGTTACACGCCGATCCTGTCCATCCCGGAAGACACGTACATGACCAATTGGTTCCATCGAAACTCAAAGCACCTCCCGGTTTGTAACATGGCTGAATTGATTTCGAAGTCGAAGTCGAAGTCGAAGTCGGGGAAACTACAGATTTTGAAGGTTTAGCAAAAATCAAAATTACAAGTAAAATTATAACAATTGCAAATAGACCGAGTTCCACTACCCACATAATGTAAACTCTGTTTTTAATTCATCGATACTTTGGTAGTATCGTGCAAGATCCTTTTTGAATCGTGCATCCTGCTTAGCTCCTGTTTTGTAGAGCCACGCAAGATTCGCTTTGCTGTACTTTGTTCGCGTCTGGTTTTCCGTGGGCCGTCTCGGAGTCTGTTTCTTGGGAGCTGGAGCCGACGGACGATCGACAAAACTGAGCGCCTGCATGATCGTGTCCGCCAAGTCATCCTTCTTTTTGTGCGTGTCGAAAAACTGAATCCATTCCTTGTTTGTTTCAGAAAGAAATCGCCTGGCCCGTTCGACGGACGCCTTTTTACGGGCGTCATACTTTGCCTTTCCGGGCCCAGCAACGTCTGGAATTTTGTGCCGAGCGTCCCAGATGATTACATTCTTCTCCTTGACGAGAAAGTATGTGTGCAAAAGGTTTTCGACGCTCTTCATACCCCTGTTCCTGTCGGGCTGCTTTTCAATGACGACCGTCTCTGCATCGAGAACCCATGAACGTTCATTCAAATGCCGAACCAGACATTTGAAAACTCCATCTGCGTGCTTCATGGGAACTCCCGAAACGTCCCATTGTGAAATCTTTTTCGTTTCTGAATCAAAAAGACACATTGCAAGGTTTTTGATTCCGCAATCTATAGAGAGTATCATATAAAGATATATAGGCTTCTTCCTTTAAATGAATCAAATTTGTTGGTGGTGTGTTCATCCTCACGAAAACAATCTTCCGTTCCACCTTCCCGTCAAATATGACGACCGGCTCCAACGATTCAACACAATTGGGAATTTTTGTTCATGGAAATGTGCAAAGGCGTACGCGCTCCAGATGGATACTGCCCGAAAAGGTGAAATCTTGTCCATTCTTGCGCTCATGCGAATGAAGGCGACGGGTGGACGGTACGAGAAACTTTGGCCAGCCCCGAAACGAGAGGCACTTGCGTGCTTCGGAGGAAAATTTTCAATTGAAGAGTTTAGAATGTACGGGGGGCCAATCGAGCCGCCGGTCGTTCACTGGCCGTTCGAACACAGGTACGTCCCGACAATCGGACCAGACACGCACGTCCAAGAAAAGTCATTCTCGGGTGGAAAGATGAAAGCAATTGAGGATTCGGAATCTCTCAAACTCAAACGAGAGAAACCTCTCGCACGCGCATCATCCAAGTTAGAGAGTGTGCTCGGTATTACAAGAAAGGTGAAGTGATGTGTTTCGAGATTCGAAAAAAAGAGTACATTTTTGAAAACGGAACACACGTTTTTGCGCGCGACTATCAATCTGCAATTGTAAAACTTCATGAAACAAATGATTCACAATTTACAATTGAAGATTGTAAAAATTATAATTGGAAATGTACATTTTCTCCGACTGTTTTTGTAGAATACAAAAGTTCGAGCGGTTCAACGGCGGCACTTCACGGTCCATGGTTTCTCCACCTGGACAAGAGAGTTACCGTATCCCAGATACCGAATAAATCAAGTTGGATGTAGACGGTGAGCGTATTGGTTTAATACTCGTGGTACGCGGTCGTTTATAATTACTTTTCTGCATAAAGAAAATAATGACTGCAAAAACAAAGAGTGCTACGAGAAGGTGTTTTTTCATTACCATGTTACTTGAAAATTAATTGCTTCTGCTTGTGCGTCGGTCTGGACACAGGAACATTGTCGTCCGTGCTCTTGTGCCACTGATCTCCACTGTGAGCTCTCCACTGGATAGACCAGCGCTCGAGTGTCTTTCGGCACATTACGCACGGTATAGACGTCCCGAGCTTTCCCGTTCCGCACATTCTCTCAATACGAATGTCGCCATACTTTCGATGGATCCAATTTCCGAGTTGGTGCGGCTTGATGCCCGCCCGATTCGCCTCCATATTCACAGACCTAAAAAAAAGGCGTTCCGCACACATGAAATAATTGTTTGGGTGAGTCGTCTTGCTCGTGTAGCAAATGACATATGGTCTCATTTCGTCTTGATTCATTAGAAGCTCAAAGCTTTACCTAAAGTTGCAAATGAATTTGTTACAGATGGAGGAAGAGCCGCTTTGCTCATATTTTTCGAAACTAATTGGTACGCATTGATTATGTTTGCAAGTGCACCTGGCGACGGTTTTTGACGATCAAAGCCCATAAATAAAGTATTTGATGCATTTACAAGCTGATTTATACTTGCTTCGAGTGCGGGTTGATTCGTCACACCTGCAGCCAAATAGGCGGCTACAAATGTATTCAAAGATGCCGAATATGTCTGCAAAGAAGGTGAAACGGGATAGAGTGGAGCTATGATTTTGTTAATAAACTTTTCAGATGTCCTGAAAAAAAGGAGGTACAAAATTATTGCAAGAAAAATGATGATTAAAGTGTCCTCCATACTAAAAAACGAGTATTTTTTTTGCCAGAGTCTGGAGAAATCATTCAAACCCAAAATGGCTCACCCATATCGTGCATACATTCAGGGTGCCTTTGCAAAGGTCCTCGGTCCTGGAGCAGTTTCCAAAAATTGCGAAATTTCGATTCTAAACTGGACGAGGGAGAAGGTTTCACACGGTGAGTCGTCATGGGAAAATCCGGCGTTTCGCCAGTTGTACAAGTCCAAGGCGATTGGGATCCTGCGCGAGATGGAGCGGTCGCCGACGGTTCCCGTTCCTGATTTGAAAGTTGAAGAATCCAAAATTTCCTTTTCAATCAAGATGGTTCCGGGCCTGGTCCGCAAGCTTCAAACCAAGCAGCTCGACCCGAGGCGCATCGCCTGGTACTCCCCCGACATTCTCTGGCCTGAAGGACCTTTTGCGCGAGTCATGGCGGACATCAAACAGAGAGATTTGCGGATCGAAGAAATCAAGGCGCAAGAGAAGGACTACGAAGGCATTCTCCAATGCAGGAAATGCAAATCGAAAAAGACGGAGTACTACCAGCTTCAGACACGGTCAGCCGACGAGCCGATGGTACGTTTTCTTGTTTATTTTTTTTCTATTTCTAACTCTTTCTTCAGACAACATACGCAACGTGCAAAAACTGCGGGCTCAAGTGGAAATGCTAGGTTTTTTCTTAATTCTCATTTCAGGACGTTCAATATAAAGTTGTTTTAATGTAATTGAAAGTTTGGATTTTCGTTCATCTGTCCATTGTATTTTTCTTTTTTGTATCATTTCATCTCTTTTTTCATTCCACATTTTTTTAGAAATTTTTGAAAGTTTTTCTTTTGTTTCAATAGTATGTTTTCCACCTAAACCTCCTTCTTTTAAATTATATCCATTTGGAACAATTGTATTATATTCGGTTATAAAATATTTTTCTTTTTCATTTAATTCGTCTTGATTACAATTTTCAGATTCCCATAAAGATTCCATATAGAAGCAATCCTTTCCGTATTTTTTTATTGAATTATTTATCAGAGAATTACTAATAGGTTTTTTACAATGTTCTTGGAATCTTATATGCATTTCTCTGGTTGTTTGGCCAATGTATTTTTTACCATTTATTAAATTTTCAATTTTGTATATAATTCCTTTCATTGTGGTACTTTGTGTCAGTATCTTTAAATTAAAAATATATGAATGTGTAAATGAATACGTACCAGATTCATGTGGATACAGGGTCTCGTCTGAACATTTCGGGCGCAAATACATCTCCAGTCGTCTCTAAAATTAATTCAAACCCTTTCCAGTGTTCGATCCTTTTAGGAAACAGGCACCGGGCGTTTAGGAGCGCACGTCTTTTGAATGCACAGATTCCTGTAGGGTTTTACAACATCAGAGCTCCTTATAACACGCTCACGCTCGGATCGACTCTCTATACAGTTCCTCCAAATAATTATACTCTTCCGAGCCTGATTTCATATTTGGCCACTAATGTATCATCGGGTTTTAGTGTTCCATCGTACTCAAATGCAATTGTCGCATACACGGCGTCGTCATCGAGTTACTACATGACTGTCGGATCGACATTTGGAATTGCACAAATTCTCGGATTTTCATCGGGTCAGACCTTGAATGCATCTACAATCTATTCCCAGAATCCAGGGTTTGTAAATTTCGACACGTACATTTCAATATTCATAGAAAACATCGGATCGTCGTCTCTCGAGCCGTCTCAGATTACCTATAAAATTCCAACCTACCCCAATTCTTCAAACGTAATTTATTTTAATGAAGCTTCAAATTTCATTCAGGATGTCCAGGTGACTGATCGGAACGCTCGGGTGGACCGTCTCAACATTACAGTCCTCGATCGGTTCGGAAACATCATGAACAACAACGGGCTCGACTGGTCATTCAGTCTCCAGGTTGACAGCGACACGTGATGCGTTTTTTTACTTAAAAAGTTTACAGTACACATCGAATAAATGATCAAGGTCTGGACAGACGTCGGTGCCAGGAAGCCAGTTCCTCTCCTTGCCAAGATTGTCGAACAGAATGGATCAGTCTTTATCATCCGATATCTTCAGAAAGGCGATGATAAAATTTGGAGGTACGAGGATGAAACCTATGAAATTGATGAGGATTCCATCCAGGACGACTTGTGCACGAGCCTCGAGACGGACATTGGATTCAGAAAGTCAGGCGACGGATTCATTCAGGTGACCGAAGAGCTGAGCGATGATGAAAATAATATAGACATGTATTAAAATGGCAGCATCTCAACCTCCAATGTGGGTCTGGATCCTTCTCGCAATTCTATTTGTTTTCATAGGCGCATGGGCGACGAACATGACGTGTCCAGCATTCGGCCGGTCATGCCCCAAGGCTCAGGCCCAGAACACGAGCGGGGCAGGGTCGGTAACCCCAGAGCAACTTAAGATCATCGAATCTTACTTTTAAAAAAAAGCTTAGTACTAAGTAAATGAAGTTCAATGAGGATCACGTCATAATTGCACTGGTGATTCTCATCATTTTAACCATTTGGTCGAAATTCATGATGTCGAGCGGGTATGGCCCAGGCCAGGCAGGAACTAGTGCTACAATTCCCCAACTTATGAAAATTGGAAATGATATAATTATTGACAATTGGTATGCAAACAGTTCGACACTGACAACTGACACAGGAACAGGAACTGTGGGGCTCGCATGCAAAGGAACCGCGAATGATTCCAAGCTTAGTCCAGGTGATCTTAATCGACAGGGGTGGGCAATGTCAACACTTTCAGGTTTAACAGTTAGAAGCGGCACATACAGCACGTCAACCACTGTCGCACAACCGTCTACTACTGCTGCTGCTAGCATAAGTTTTGTAGGATTTAGGAAAACTCTAAAATTCGGTGGCGGCGGAGATGTTTATTATCTTTTTATGAAAACGGGATTTACCTTGCCAGGAATTGGGCTCCCGTCCGGTACGTCAGCGACCGGAGGTGCCACTGATTTTACTTTTAGTGCAGCTTCTCCAATATTTTTACCTGTTGGTACTTTTAATATTCCGAAATTTGTCACGTTTGCCGCATCTGCTATAAGTCCATTTGCAGATGGAGGGTGTGCGTACCGAACAGTGACGGGTACATGTCAGGTGGCATCTTCAACTTGCGGAACGGTTGGTACTCAGGTTAAGCAACTTATTCTTACAAAAGTTCAGACTGGTGCGGCGGGATGCACCACGACCGATGGCACTGATCTCGCGCAATCTGGTGGCAAAGTAACTAGTGCAGTTGGTACAGGCATAACCGCAACTGGTGTGTCTTCTGGCCAAAATGCTATTTCTGGAACCACCGCCGGATTAACTGCTACAGGTAGTGAAGCTTACTTCACCACGGCTGCAGCTGTAGGCGCAACTGTGTACTATGCAGATAGTTGTATTCCAACTGGGTGCGGATCGAGCATAGCTTCAAGTTTCTTGCAAAATTCTGGAACTGTGACAACAATTGCAGGAGTTCCTGGATCAACTGCAGAGGTGGATGGAGTAGGTACCGGCGGGTCAATCAACGTTCCTGGTGGAAAGGACGCGGCTAATTTTTTGGCTCCTACATTTATTGCAGCTGGCGGCGCTACTGGTTCCGTTTCTAATGTCTTAGTTTCCAATGTTACTATTGCATCAGGTACAGGTGGTTTTGCAATTCGCCAACTTTGGAAAGAAACGTATGATACACCAGCTCTATGGCAGACGGCTACAATTGTTGTAAGTGGTCTTACTAATTCTAGTACCCCAGCATGTTCAGGGCTAGCGGTCGACCGTAATGGAGCTTCTACTGGATACATTTATGTCGCAGATTCTGCTAATGGTAAAATTTACAGGTTGAACTATGCAGGAACTGTCTCGGTAACTTGGACCCTTGCCAGCGTTGCTGGAATATGGCTAGACGCCACTTCGAGCACAGCTGCTGGAAACTACCTTTATGCACTCACTGGAACTAACATATACGCTATACCGGTTGCATTGGCAACTAACTCCATCAGCGCTTCAAATTCTATGGTATTTCCATATTCAGGTGCCACCGGTAAACAGATTGTAGTTACCGGATCTGGGACATCTTCAGGAATGGCATATATTAGCGACGCGGGTGGCGGAAGTGCTAAAATTTGGTACGTACCTGTTCCCATAACAACATTTTCAGCATCTACGGCTACTTCAGTAGCAGCTCAGACTTTTGCGGGCGGTGGTTCAGGCGCAGGAACACAAGGAGCTCGCGGGACCGGAAATCTCACTATCGGATCGGGCGTTCGGGCTCAACTCGCTGTTGATATTTCGAACAGCATCTATATTGCAGTCCCTGGAAACAACCTCATTGAAAAAACCGATGGCCAAGGCTATCTATCAACGTATGTAGGCGGCGGAGCCGCTCCTGGTGCTACAACCTCAACCTCGGCAGGTTCGGCGGCTGTCGATGAGACAGGAAGTTCGGGGTCTTCATACCCGGGCGGCGGTGCACTCTTTACCGCGCCTCAGGGTATTGCAATTGCCCCAGACGGTATCACAATTTTCGTAGCAGATACGGGTAATAATATTATTCGTATGATTGTATAATGGAGGTGATTCTCCTGTTTGTTGTATTTTTAATTTTGATTGTAGTGGTAAAAAAAGAAACCTACGGCCAGGTTATAACTCGATATTTTGTAGCTCCTAGCATTCAAAACATAGGAAGCGATATAAATATTAACAACTGGCTAAATTCAAACAATTCTGGAAATGGAAATGATGCTGTTGATAAGACTACATTATACAGATTTCAACTCGGCGATCTGAATAGATTGTGTTGGGCAGATACTTCAGGAAAGTGTGCAGGCTTTAGAAAGCAACTTAAAGCTGGAGGAGGAGGTCCGGTCTGGTTTCTGTACACATCGGATGCTACATTTTCAGGTGTGCCAACAAATGAGCAACAAGTCTATTCGTCTCCTATTCTTGTAACCGTGAAAAATCTTATAATTCCTCAGTTTGTAATTTTTGCAAAATCTTCTCAAAAACCATTTGTTGAAAATTGTGTATGGACGAAAACAGCGACATCGTGTTCGGCCACAGGGTGTGGAACCACTGGAACCCGACAAGATACATACAATGTCACAAACTATAGTTCACCGTGTTATGGTTCTGAAGGACAGATTCTTACGAGTGCATCGACTCAAACAGTCGCAGGCGCGGCGTGTACTGCACCCGCGTGTAATCTCTACGACGACGGAGTTCCCGGAACAGTGACCGGTGGTTCGGGTCAATCTACTCTCACGGCGACTTCAATTACAGACTGTCAAGATGCGTGTACCAAGAAAGTCGGATGCAAGATTATTCAATTTACGGCACCATCGACGTGTACCGGGTATACAGCCAAGACGAGCGTGACGCCCGGAACCGGATCGACGTACGTCTATAGCCGAGTTCGATAATTTACTTGGTTTTTTTAACATCCTTTTAGTAGGAAGAAGATGATTCTCGTTTTGATCATCTTCTTGGTACTTGTCATTCTTGCAAAACGAGAAGGATATTCTACAGGAA
>Ga0304728_1002356_pt1 | contig 12130 bp, 21 predicted proteins | sample C_130625_MF_Meta_FD_190476 | JGI IMG/M metagenome (GOLD analysis project Ga0304728, IMG submission 190476) | Freshwater microbial communities from Lake Croche, Canada to study carbon cycling - C_130625_MF_MetaG (v2) (version 2) | ecosystem: Environmental > Aquatic > Freshwater > Lake | place... | reverse complement strand
CAAGATTCAAGGCGTAAGCGACTTCTCGAAATCGAAAGAGATTGAGAAAGCGCAGCAGGCTCTTGCGGCTGCGCAGACCACAGTGACAAATACCAAAGCCATCGCAGACGGAATTGCGAAACTCGTTCAAAGTAACGGAGGCACGACATGACATTGGTATGGCAACAGACGAGCCGAACAGGTTCCTACGATCGCGGCAAGTGGACAGGGTCGACGACCTATCTGATCTATGACTCTGCGGCGGCTGCTTTGACTGTGCATGATATTCGCAGTAATGCAAGTACTGCGGGCACTCTTGTATTTGGCGCAGGCACTGAAACCACAATGGCTACTTTGATGGCGTTCACAGGAGCGACCTACACGCCAGTGCAAGATGGCTCCGACAAATATTGGACAGGCGTTCACAATTTTGAAGCGTCTACGACAATCGACGGAGTTTCCGTTGAAGGTCAGGACAAATTGCAGGAAAAACAAGTCGGCTTTACTTCCATCGAAGTCAACGCGCAATCGAATGTTGTCGATGTATGGCGCACTGGTTGGACTCTTCCATCAAGCGATGCAGACAAAACCGCTCCAACTCTTATCGACATTGGCGGAACTAAAGTCGACAGCGCAGGCGATCCGATTTCGCACATTCAAGGCGTGCTCAATATCAGCGTGCGCAATGTCGTGATTGGTCGACCTGATTATTTATTGTTCGCCAACACAATCGGAAATAGAAATAGCGTTGCTTTTACTTTTGGAGCAAGTACTGTCACATCTCAAAATCTAGTTTGCCCAATCGGCACGCTTGTATTTGACGGCGCAACCTCGAGTCGCATTGGCCCGAATCAGTACGAGGTCAACTTCTCATTCACGCTCGACACAGTGACCTATCATTTGAAACAGGTTCCACTTCGTAATGGCGACGGCAGCGTTGTCCCTGCGCAAGTAACACCGGGAACTGTTGTGTCTGTCAGCAATCCGTGGCATGCCGCAAAAGTTTATTGGAAGCAACCATTCCCCAACACTTCAGCATTTTCTTTGCTTGGCGTGGTAACAACCTAATGAATCTCAAGCCGAACATCGATGGTTCATTCGGCCCATTCTCGCAGCGAGGATTCAAGAAACTCACGGACAAAGTCAACGAGAAAAAACAGAATGACTTGAGTCGATATGCGCCGCGAGTGCTCAATGTATTTCTCGCAAAGATCACAGCCAATACAACTGTGATCACAAATCGACGCTGGAAATATGCGTGGGAAGAAGCCGAGCAATACACGGACACCGTGCAGAAGTTTCAGACCAAGGGCGGCAGCGCGATTACCAGTGCGACCACGACAATCGGGTTTGCGTACAACACGGTTGAGGCATTGCAGCAAACAAGCGGCACAAAGGACGGCCCGGGGCTAACGCACGCAAGCATCCCGAGCGGATTCACATTGCAGCCGATCGCCACTGGCACGGTCGTGCTGATGCACGCTTCGATCAATGCGACAGACGGATCGCAAGCGTTCTCATTCTGCGTCTCCAACGCCATTGATGGGACATGCGCATAATGGCTCCTCCGAAGAAGCCATCTCTGACACCGCTGCAAACGACTGTGCTTTGCGGGCAACTCATCAGCATCCTGATCGCCTTGGGTCTTTATGTGTCGTCGCTTGGCGAGAAGAACGCAGTGCTGACACGCATCGCAGAGGACACAAAACAACTGACCGTGACGGCAGCGGAACTAACCAAGGCCGTCATACGCGGTCAAGCAATAGATGAAAAGCACACTGAAGCCATCGCCGCGTTGGCGTTGAAAATTGATCGGATGAACTCGAAATAATGGAGGACTTATGGAATTTCTTTCTCACGCTCTCGGTACTACTTTCTTTGGCTGCCTGCTACTTTTGGTGGGTTGGCTTGCGGGTTCGATCTTCGGATTCAACGAGGTTAAAGCGAAGTGGTTCGACAAGCGATAATCCTCGCCGTCCTCACAGCGGGCTGCTCGGCGACGAAGGAGATCGCCAGCAGCGCAAGCGTCGCCGCAAACGCAGCACACTCAATCTCTGAGCGGAGTGCGTTCATCATTACGCACTCCGCTCAACCCGAGATCGTGGCCGCAGCCGTATCTATTAAAGCAGACTCGGCAATCATCTTGCACGAAACAAACCAAATTTCTGTGGCCGTCTCAGGCGTGAAAGACATTGTGCCTTATTGGGCGACGCTGATTCAGTGGGGTCTAGGAGCCGTCGTGGCGGTCGCGCTGGTGGTGCTGCTGTGGCAGACGGGTATCGGGACTGCGATCCGTCTTGCCATCGGGTGGATACCGCGCCGCGTGCAGAACGAAGCAGACCTAGCGCGGCAAGCGATGTCGAGCGAAGACCCGACGACCGTGCGCGAACTCATCGCCGCCAAGCGGGCTGCGTCGCCGCTGTTCAACGCGGCATTTAAGGAATCAAAATGAGTCTATTAAACGCCGCGTGTTGTTGCGCCACCACAACGGGCCGCTGTTGCATTTTGGATACCACGGCGCCGGGCGTGGACTGCGTTGATTTATGCGTTGATAATAAAACGCCAGCGCAATGCGCCGCACTTGGTGGTGTGTGGGAAACGGGCGCGTGCGCGGATGTAGACCCCGCAGCGTGTGTAGGCGTTTGTTGCGCCACCAACGCAGCGGGCTATTTCGTGGCGTGTCAAGAGGGCGTGACGCAGTGCGAATGCTTCAGCGAAAATTTAGCCACGGGCGTAGTAACCAACTGGACGAGTGGTGCAAATTTGACTTGTGCGGATATTGCGTGTCCGTGTCGCTGTGCAGATAGTTGCACATCCATTCAACTTATTGGGTACAGCGAAACCCGATCTTCTTGGTATTCGCCGTGTGGAATAATATGCAGAGTATATGTTAATACCGATGATTTTACTCCAAACTATGTTGGTGTTTTAGTTTCAAATAATGGGGAAGATTGCAACTCAACATACTGGATAGATTATTGGATTTCTCTTTTGACATCTAGCAGTTTGACAAAAGGCTATTGTGATTTGGGTGAAACAGGAACAAACGCTCAAACTACCGAAGTTGCTTTTGCTACAGGTGCTGTACTTGGCGCAGTTTTAACAACAGTAAATATTTGTAACGCACCTTTACAAAATGTTGGAAATCTTACGCATACGCAAAGTTGCACGGCAGATCATCCTAGCCTTTCTGGTCAATGTGTTTGCACAATAAGCAACCAAAGCACAAGCGTTCCAGTTTATTGGGCTCGACCTTATTGCCGTACATGTGATTATGAAAATTGTATTCATGTCTATGACGATTGCGAGAACTGCTAATGGAAGAACTACCACAAGAACTAAAAACAATAATAGAAAATACAAAGTCTAAATATACTAGGGAAGAATTTCAGGCTTTGATCAATCGGGTACAAGCAGAACACGCTTCAAATCCCGCAACACCCAGCGCTGAACTCCAACATTATTTGGATTACAAAGCCAAGCGCGATGCAATGCGCGCGGCGGGTGAAGTTGAGCCACCAAGCGTAATGGCACAAGCCAAGCAATACGCCCGCGCCGAACTGACGCACGCCACGCAAGGCCCAGCAAGTGAAGCGGACGCGGCGGCGCGACTCGCAATCTGCATGGCGTGCGAGCATCGAGCGGTGGAATACAAGGGCATGACCGACGCGGGCGGCGTAGGTTGGTGCACCAAGTGCGGATGCGGAAATAATCCGCGTGCGATGCTTACGGTGAAGGTGACGCTGGCAGGTGTTGAGTGTCCATTAGGCAAGTGGGGCAAAGTCGACGGCACAGGCGCAACCGTAGCCAGCGCGGTGGATGCGGTGGCGGGTGTGGCGAAAAGCATCATCCACAAGTTGAGTGGCGGCTAAACTTCTGAAATGTGGCGGCTAAAGCACGAATAACTTTCGACCGAATGTCGGAGAATGTTTAAGACTTTCCGCAGCTTATTTCGTCTTTGTACTTTAAACGCCTACAATACAACCCTTATGCTGACACTCACGGACGAAGTTCTTGCGTGGGAAGTGTGGCTCGTTGATCAACAGGGCTACGACATCCATCACTCTAAGAATGCCGGGCGATGGGCGCGGCGGTGGGTCGAGCACGCAGGCGACAAACTCACACCCGCATCATGCGTCGCATGGTTGAGTGCGATGAGCATGAGCCGCAAACTTTCGCCGCAGACCGTGCGCAATCGCATCAGCCTATGCAGGCAGTTTGCGGGTTGGCTCGTAGTGCAAGGCAGACTCAGCATCAATCCGTGGATTTCAATCCCCGCTCCGCGTGGACGCGCTGGCGTAGGCGCGGACGCACTCACGCAGGACGAGGTTAATAGGTTGATCGTCGCCGCAGAGCGTGCGGCGCGGCATCCCGATGGCCGCATACGCAACAACGCCAACGCCCGCGCTGTGCTGTACAGATTGCTCAACGGCACTGGCATGCGTTGGGGTGAGTGGCGTTGGCAGCGGTGGGATGACATCGATCTAGAGCGTGCAGAACTCAAGGTCACAAAAGATAAGAGTCGACGAAGAGACACACTGCCTATATCCGCGAGCGTTGTGGCGACGCTGCGAGCGTGGCGCCAAGTGATCGCAGGCGAGATGGTATTCATTGATTACCCGACGCAGAAGGGTCTTGATCGGGACATGAAGTCATGCAAGATTGAAGGTCGTGGCAAGTGGCATCGGATGCGGGTCGGGTTCATCACCAGCGCATTCGAGTTGGGCGTGCCCGCAGACCTGATTCAGAAGTTGGTCAGGCATAAAAGCGTGGATCAAACGCACCGCTACTTGCGCCACAAGGATTCAACACTCAAAGCGGGCATAGAAAAAATTTCGCAAATCGGGAAAGATTCTTCATCTGTAGGGCTTGACAGGCTGGAAGAGGCGTGTTCTACTGCGCCCGTGTTCAAGCCCTCCACTACTACAAATGCAGCTGATGAGTGTCCTCGCGGGGGCTTCGGGCTTGAACACTTGAACCCTCGTGGGGACTCTCATCAACTGCAATCAGACCTAGGTCGGGCTGGCGGGATTTGTAACGACAGCCCGATCGACCGTCTGATCCACTCGATTGACCTATTGGTCAGTCAGATAAGGATGCAGAATGAGCAAGGACGCAACTTGGGGAGACAGGGCAGAAGATGTGATATTGGCAATGGATCGGCTTCGAGGATTGGCCGCGAGGATAGAGGCGACGAAGCCCGAACAGGCGAGGCAACTTCGGATGGGCGCAATGGCGATTCAACTCGTCATCGCAAGCCGACTCGGCGATGTGATCCGTCTACTTGATCCAGTCTCCGAGGCAGATCCGCAATCAGTAATGACAGCCTGCGAGAAGATCTTGCAGGGCGACCGCCCCAAGGAGATCCCGCTGGTCTCGCTTGGGCAGGGCGACACGGTGCGCGAGATCCTTGAGCGTGACCTTGTGAGCGAAGTGCAGAAGTCGTCGTTTATGCAGCGTGCTGTGTTGGCGTGGCGACAGATGCGAGGTGCAGCATGACAATGCATCTACGAAATTGCATCGTGGAGAATCTGCCCGCGCAGGCGTATCACAGCGATGACGCTGTCGGGTCGTCGCTGATTAGATACTTGCAGAAGAGTACTCCACTGCACGCGCTGGAGATGCTCGCAACTCCGATGGCATCTCCAGCGATGGCGTTGGGAACTGCACTGCATGCGGCCGAACTTGAACCCGAAAATGATTCGGCGCAGGCGGTCGTGAGTCCTGATGTTGACAAGCGAACAAAAGCAGGCAAGGAAATACACGCCGAATTTGAATTGGCTTATCAAGGTCAAGGTCGCTGCATTATTTCAGCAGATCAGGCGCAGCAGTTAGACGGCATGATCGCCGCGTGCGAGCGGGATTGGCGCATTAAGCATTGCCTCAGTGCCTGTAAAAAAAGAGAGGTCAGTATTTTTGCGGAGGTCGGAGGCTATCCAGCCAAGGCTCGGCTCGATGCGTGGAATGGTCACGGCATGGTCTGTGACTTAAAGACCACACGCGATCTTGCGGGAGATTTTGAGAAGTCGATTGCGAGTTTTGGATACGGATTGCAAGCCGCTTGGTATCGGGCTGTTTTGCGTTCGGCAATGTCAGCGACTGGTCGCATGATGCCTGATGATTTCTCGTTCGTGTTCCTTGTCGTCGAGACCACGGCTCCATTTGGAACTGCGGTCTATCGCATGAGTGATGAAGTGATGGACGCATACAGCGAGCGACTTGTCGAGTTGCAAAAACTGTGGTGGAAATGCAAGGCAGAGAACAAGTACCCGGGATGGCCGCAGGACGATGTCGTCGACATCGGGTTGCCAGCGTGGGCGATGAAAAAATTACAGGAGCAACTATGACAAACGAAATCATGTCAACAGATCAGCCGACACCATTGGCGCAGATGCAGAGGGCAAAGGCAATCGCAAAAGAGATCTCGGCGACAGTCGGACATTTGATTGTCAACATCCAAGGTCGGCAGTATCCGACTGTGGCTTGGTGGCAAGCGGTGGGATGGGCGTTCAATGTAACAAGCACCGAAGTAGAGGTAATAAAGCAGGTAACAGAGGACGGCTCGACGGAGTACATGGCTGTCGTCGCCATCGTGCGCATTGACACTGGCGAGACCGTAAGTCGTGGCTCTGCGATTGCGTCGAGCGCGGAGCGTGCGCCGTGGGGTCGTGCCGCATTCAGCGTGCGGTCTATGGCGATCACGCGAGCGACTGGTCGTGCGTATAGACACGGATGCGCAATCATCCCGCATCTGTTGAAGATCGAAGCAACGCCTGCGGAGGAGATGCCGATCGAGTCGGCGCAGCCCGAGGCGCGTGCGTTGCCTCCAGCTGCTGCATCAAGCAGCGGGTCGAGCAGCGTGATGGCGATGCTGAAGCAGTCTGTTCTTGACGAGCAGATTGAAGGTCTAGCCGGGCAAGTCAGCGAGATCGCCAAGGAACTTGGTCACAAGATTTCAGCCGCGTCGGCGAGAGCCGCAGCGGAAAAGGGAAGCACATCTCAAGAAGATGTTCGGGATCGACTTGTCGCCAAGGTGGCGACTGGTCACAGCAAAATTTCAGAAAAGAAAGCGAGTAAGAAATGATTGAATTAAAGAATGCAGCCACTTATTGGGATGACGGGAAATTTTTTATATGCGACTACACATTTAAAGGCGGAGAAACTCCTGAATTAAAGTCTTGTCGATTTACAGGAGGAGCGTGTTTTTCATCGTTTGAAAATGGTGATTCTAAAGATCAAGCAATGTGGATTTATATGGAAATAATTCATTGTGTTTTGGAAAAGAAAAACATAACTCAAGACATGATTTTAAATGAAATTTTAAAAGTTCCAGAGTTGATTTCATTTTGGAATCAAATGGGTGATGCACATTGGTCAAGCAGAAGTTTTAAAGGTTTTGAAACAATTAATAATTTGAAGAAAGAGGAAATTTTATGAAACTGATATGGGATGCACCGCAAGATTTAAAGACCGACCGCAAATTTGAGGAGATCATTCTGCCGAATGGTGTCTACACATTCACCATCACAAAGGCAGAGTTTGCAGCCGACAAGTACAAGGTGAACGAGCACAACAAGGATGGCATGTCGCTAAAGTTGTGGCTCGACACGGAGTTTCAAGGCAACAACAAGCGCATCTTCGCCACGATCGGCGTTGACAAGCCGCACATCATCAACACGGTTGTGATCGCTTGCAACCTACCCGCAGTGAAGAAGGGCGGGTCGCTCAACGAGCAGAGCCTGGTCGATGTCGAGATCAAGGCAAAGATAAGTCAGTACACAAGCAAGCTTGGCAAGGTTTCAAATATCGTTGACCATTACCTGCCTGCGCACCCTGCGGCCGTGACGAAGCATGCTGATCCAGTGCCAGTCGACGACACCGAGATTCCGTTTTGAGATAACCCCGGACGGCGGGCGGCGGTGACATTGGTTGCCGTCGCTCGCTTTAACAAACGCAAGGATGCGATATGAATAATAGATTATTTCCACAGCTTCTAGGAAAAATGGGAGAATTAATTGTTTACGCATGGCTATTAAATCAAGGCTATAAAAATGTTTGTTTACAAGGTCAAGACAACAACGATCATGATTTAGTTTATACCGACGAAAATGGATTGATGAAGACTGTGCAGGTTAAATCATCTGGATCACCTGATAAATATGGGTTTTCGTTTCTTCTTAGATATTCAGAAGCTCGTTATAAACATAGAATTAATAGAGGTAGTAATGGCGGTAAATGCGAAATATCTAATTCAGATTTTTTTATATTTATTTTTTATTATAAACAAACTGGAGATTTTTATTTAATAAAAGAGTCAAGAGATATTGTTGCAAAAAACAATCTAACTAAAATGTTTTATGCACATGAAAATATAAGAAAAGAAAATTATATTTTAACTTACAAATTAAATGAATTTAAAAATAATTTATTTGAATCAAAAATATTGGCTGAACCAACACTATTTGATTTTTCTCGGTTGCTTATAGTTAATCCAAAACCAATCGAGGCCGCATGAAACTCAAACGAATGCACGACAGCGTCGAGTCGTTCTATCTCGGTCTGCTCTGCGGCTTGATCGGCATGTGGTGGATCCTCTACTCGTGGGGAGTGAACTATGGAAACTGAAGTCATCAGCCACGCATATCGCCTGCTGCCGTACATCTTCGCAGAGGACGACATCATCGAGATCCGCACGCTCGGCGCGATGCGCGTGCAGAAGTGGACGACGCTCAAGGACGCGCCCGACATCATTGCCGACCTCGACAAACTAGGAGGCAGCGCGACCGACATGTACTTCGGAGCCAACCCGAGGGCGAACAAGAAGGGCGGCACGGCTAAAGATGTGAACATGGCCAGGTGCTTGTACGCAGACTTTGACGGCGGCACGACCATTGAGCAAGCCAAGATGCGCATTGAAGAATCATTGATCCCTGAGCCGACCGCGATTGTTGCCACTGGTGGAGGCGTGCATGCGTGGTGGCGGCTGTCGGAGCCGCTCACGAACATGGATATTCACTGCGCTTATCAGAAGGCACTCGCGGCTCGGCTCGGCTCTGACAAGTGCATTCACGACGCGCCGCGTTTGATGCGCTTGCCGGGCTTTGTGAACACCAAGTACGACCACCGACCGCTGTGCTATGTGGCCGCAGTCGACACGGACAACACCTACTCGCTTGCGGATTTTCCTGACCCGACGGACGGCGAGTCGGAGCGAGTAAGTGTTGTTGTGCCGCCAGTGCCGAAGTCGATGAGCAATCTGTCGCAACGATTCTTGAACGAGGGTTATGTCATGCCAGCGGGTCGGCGACAGACCATCTTCACGGTGGCATGCGATCTTGCGGCTCGGTCGTGGGAGGAAGGCGATGCGATCAAAGCGATCACGGCGCGGGCGCAGTCGCTCGGGCTGTCGCCGCTTGATCTGCTCGATATCCCGAGGCAGATCGCAAACGCATTCAAGTTCCCGCGCTTGCCTTGCGTGGGAGATGCCGAGGCGGCGACACCAGCTGCCGCAGACTCCGCGCTCGTCATCACTCCGATTTGCAAACTGGTCTCGGCTCACAAGGAACTGCGTCGACCTATTATTCACGGTCTGCTGCGCTCGGGCGAGACGATGAACATCATCAGCGCACCCAAGATGGGCAAGAGTTGGCTGGTCAATGCGCTCGCCATTCACGCATCGCTTGGTCGACCGTGGCTTGGCTTTCACTGCGCCAAAAGCCGCGTGCTGCTAATCGACAACGAGTTGCACAGCGAGACGACAGCGCGGCGCATACCCGCATTGTGCAAAGCACTCGGCATCGACATCGCCGAACTTGCAGACCTCGACACGCTGAACTTGCGCGGCAACCTGATTGACTTCTCCAAACTCGGGCCAGTGCTGTTCGATAAGATAGAGAAGGGTCGCTACGACATCGTGATCCTCGATGCCTTCTATCGCTTCCTTGTGGCCGGCATGGCTGAGAATGACAACGGCGCAATGGCTGCGGTCTACAACATGATTGATCAGTGGGCGCAAAAATTGGGCTGTTGCTTCATCATGATCCACCACACATCCAAGGGCAATCAGTCAGACAAGGATGTCACGGATGTCGGCTCGGGCGCAGGCAGCATGAGCCGCGCTGCCGACAGTCATCTGATCCTGCGCCATCACGAGGACGAGCATCATTTGGTGCTTGACGCTGCCGTGCGGTCGTTCGAGCCAGTGCTGCCCAAGGTTTTGCATTGGTCGTTCCCGCTGTTCACGACGGCAAACAACAAGGATGCGGCACGACTCAAACGCAAAGGCCCGATCGATGACGGCTGGACTACCGAGCGATTTGTCGACGAGGTGTTTGGTATCAAGACCCTGACCACAGGTCAGGCTTTGCCCATCGCCCTCAAGTTGAAACTGAGTGCCAACAGGTTTAAGACCCTTCGTCAAGCCTCGGTCGGAGAGGGTTTGCTCGTCGCCGAGAGCGACCGTGGGCCGTATCGAAAGGCGATGTAATGCATCTATATATAGTCCCTATAACTTTATCGGAGGGCATCATCGGAGGGTCGGCGATTCATTTATCCTCCGATCTTTCGGGCGTGAAAAGATCGGAGGGACGACCCCTAGAGGGTGTCGTCCCTCCGATGTTTTCTACGCCGCTTGGGTGCGCCTCTCAAAACATCGGAGGCGGTGGCAGACCCTCCGATGTTTTGACATGACACACGCCGACACCATCCTCAGAATCGCCACCCGAGTCGCCGCGCTCGGGTCTGAGCGAGATGCAGAGCGGCTACGGGAGGTCGTCGTCTGGATTGTCTCTTGGGAGGTGAAGGTGCGGGAGTTCGAGGCAGTCGAGGCAAGGCTGCGTCAGTGCGAAGGCGAGCGGGATCACATCCGACATCTCGAGTTCTGCTTGCGTCCGCGACTCAGTCGCAACCAAGACCCAAAGAGGAGAAAGATTTAATGACAACACGAGATGAGGAGCAACGAGCAATTGCACAGACGAGAGAGTTCTTATTTATTTTGTTGAATGCAAAGTCGCAAGCAATCCGTGTCCGTGCGCACCAGTTGCTTCGTCATTACCCGATATTGCCACTCTTGCGAGCGGGCGATTCGATGAGAAAATGCAACGGTGGAAAGCGAACCCGAGAATGACGACATTACCTATGTGCTCATCGGCGGGCCGTGCTGCGGCGACACGATACAGCCTGACAAGAGCGACACGCATATACGGCTTGGGGTTGTTCGCGGCGAGTGCCTCGACCGTGAGGTTCCGCTGCATCTCAAGGGCGAATATACGGAGGCTTTATACACGCGCATGCCCGACGGCAAATGGGTCTACATCGGTCGCTATCGGTGGGACAAGGATCGTGCATACTTTTCGGAGAGTTGATATGCATGTTGTGTTCAATATGCATAACCCTCTTGCGAGCGAAAATAAACAAGGGACGATATAAGCAATGGGATCGCACTCACGAACCAAAGGAAAAGTCGGCGAGCGCGAGTGCGCTGCTGAACTTGCAAAGCATTGGAACTGCACGGAGGCACGACGCTCGGTGCAATTCTGCGGCGCAGCTGGTGATGCAGATCTTAAAGGCACGGGCAATTTGCATGTCGAGTGCAAGCGATACTGTCGTGTAGCCGTGACCGATTGGGTTGAGCAGGCAAAGATGGACGCGGCTCCGGGTCAAGTGCCAGTCGTCGTCTTCAGACAAGACGGCGAGAACAACTGGATCGTGATGATGCGGGTCAGTGATGCGCCACAGTTTGCAAGGGAGTTGCTCAATTTAATCGGGGAGAAGTAATGGCAACCAAGAAGAGACCGACCCAATACAAGGAACGGCTCGAGAAAGATCATTGGCGTGAAGGCTCAACCAAAGGCTCGCGCTGGACTGTCATACAACACGAAAAGAATATTCACCGCATCATCATCGAGAACAACGACACTCGCATGAATGTCTCGCAATGGTTCCTTTTGAGCAGCGACCGTCATCACGATAATGCTCACACGGATCAAGATCTTGAGTTGAAGCATCTCAAAGAATGCAAGAAGCGCAACGGCATTGTGTTGGACTTTGGCGATCTGTTCTGCGCAATGCAAGGCAAGTGGGATCCGCGCTCTGACACATCAGCATTACGACCCGAGCATACGGAAGGTCACTACCTTGATCGACTGGTCAA
>Ga0304728_1002352_pt1 | contig 12161 bp, 2 predicted proteins | sample C_130625_MF_Meta_FD_190476 | JGI IMG/M metagenome (GOLD analysis project Ga0304728, IMG submission 190476) | Freshwater microbial communities from Lake Croche, Canada to study carbon cycling - C_130625_MF_MetaG (v2) (version 2) | ecosystem: Environmental > Aquatic > Freshwater > Lake | place... | reverse complement strand
ACCGTCAATCGTGGCTGCTGACAGGGTCTGCCAATTGGGATAAATACCTTCATAAACCGGATTCCCCTGAATCGTGATCGGCTTCACCGCACCATCGACGACGACTGAGTAGCGATTACTTTCGACGGCTTTCTGGAAGACAACTGAATCAACCTTTGTGATAAAACTATAGGGCGAACCGATGATATTATCCTGATTCAAGTCTAGCTTGAATTGAGATTCCAACGTATAGCCTTCACTCGAATTCGGATCAATCCACCCTTGGGATGACAGCCAGCTCCAATTAGCATCTGTTGTCCATGTGTGCAGACGATTGGAGGCTGTGTTCAGCCACAACACCGTATTGGTGCCGTCAATCGTGGCTGCTGACAGGGTCTGCCAATTGGGATAAATACCTTCATAAACCGGATTCCCCTGAATCGTGATCGGCTTCACCGCACCATCGACGGCGACCGAATAGCGATTGCCTTCGATGGCCTTCTGGAAGTCGACCGAACCGATCTTTGTAATGGAGATATAGGGTGAAATGTTAGGCGAACCAATGATATTGTCCTTATTAAGATCTAGTCTGAATTGGGATTCGAGGCTATAGCCATCTCTCGAATCTGGATTAATCCAGCCCTGGAAGGAGATCAAGTTCCAATTGTCATCCGTTATCCAAGTATGTAAACGATTTGATAATGTATTAAGCCAGAGGACCGTATTGACTCCATCGATCGTCGCTGCTGATAGGGTCTCCCAATTTGAATAAATTCCTTCATAAATCGGCATGCCCTGATTCGTTATGGGCATCACCTTGCCATCAACAGAAACGGAAAAGCGATTATTTCCAATCTCTTTCTGTAGGACCACCGAGTCAACGGCCGAAACAGGGGAGTAAGCTGTTTTAGAAGATGGACCGATGATATTATCATTATTTAAGTCTAGCTGAAATTGAGATTCAAGTGTATAGCCCTCACTGGAATCTGGATCAATCCAGCCCTGGGAGGACAGCCAATTCCAATTGGTATCAGTAGTCCAAGTATGAAGGCGATTGGATAGCGTATTAAGCCAAAGCACCGTATTAATGCCATTGATAGTGGCTGCTGACAGGGTCTGCCAGTTAGGATATATACCTTCATAAATCGGATTGCCATCGATAGTAATCGGTTTGACCGTACCATCGATGACAACAGAATAGCGATTAGTATCAACAGCCTTTTGGAATAGGACCGAACCGACGGTCGCAACAGGCACTCGCGATGATGACAACGAGAAATCCAAGTTCTGGCTTTCAAGTCGAATATTATTGAGGTGCTCTTTAGCATTCAACCAGCCCTTAACGGTAACACTACCTGAGGGCAACTTATCATGATCAAAGATGTTAATAACTAGGTCATTGCTATCTGTGCGGTACTGAAGGTCGGCAAGCTGAATATCATCACCAAAAACCAAGGTGCTGGTTCCTTCAAGGTCAATCAGCCAATCGTCACCGTCGCCTCTTTGATAAACATAACGATCTGCACCATTGCCTCCTTGTAACGTGTCGTGGCCACGATTTCCTACTAACAGATCGTCGCCGTCACCGCCATACAAAATGTCAGCTCCAGCACCACCATAGAGCGAATCTGAACCTGCAGCGCCATCAAGGATATCGTCCCCATCCAATCCATGCAAACGATTATTCGACCGGTTTCCAATCAACATGTTGTTGAGTGGATTTCCCGTACCATCAATCGCCGCATTACCTGTAAGTCTAAGATTTTCGACAGCAACAGGCAAAAGCCATGTGAGCGAAGCGTTGATAGTGTCTACACCCCATGTCGCATCCGCAAAGCCAATGTGACCATAAGAATTAAAGGGGGATGAAAGCAATAAATTATTGCTGTCAAACAATCCAGCTCCTGTTGGTTCAATCCAGCCATCTTCGTGCTCGATAACCAAGTCGTTGATATTGTCGACACCATAAACGTCATCACCGGCACCACCATCGAGCCGATCAGCACCAGTACCGCCATCCAGCAAGTTTGCACCCTGGTTCCCAAAGATGGCCTGACTACCTGCGCCTGCGATGACGTTTAAATCATCAGCACCAGCGATGACGATGGCTTCAACGCCTTGTTGTAAGCGGAGTTGATCGACATAGGTGACAACGGTGTCAAAACCGCTGATGGGGATTGTCTTCTCAAGGACTTGGTCAAAGTCAGTACCAACAAAGTAGACGTCATTGCCGTCATCTCCCTGTAGCCAGTCCGTTCCACCGCCTCCAAACAACCAATCGTTACCGTCACCGCCATAGAGGTAGTCGTTGCCTAAACCTCCCCAAAGGCTGTCGTTGCCATCGCCAGCTGCCAACATGTCATTACCGTCGTCTCCATAGATACGGTCATTGCCAGCACCTCCAGACAGCAGGTCATCACCGTCATCTCCATGCAAAAGATCGGTACCATCGCCACCATAAGCAGCGTCATCGCCCCGTCCACCAAAAAGCTGATCATCGCCGTTGTCACCGGAAAGGAGATCATTGCCTGCATCTCCGAAAAGCTTGTCATCACCCGAACCACCGGCAACTCGATCATCTCCAGAACCTGCAAATACGATATCAACGCCGTCACCGCCGCGAACAAAGTCGTCCCCAACACCGGTGTTCAGTAGGCTGCCGCTGGCAGGTGCGGTAATGTCATCGACCGGATCTGTTTCTTGCTGATCGGTGGTGACTGAGAACCGTACATCGGCTAACTCAGCGGTGGAACCATCGATGCGGGTATAGCTACCGATGCCATAAACTGTATTTTTTTCAAGGGTTTGCTTAACGCCATCACTCGTCAAATTGATGGAGGCGATGCCCCGCTGATCAAGGGTACGAAGTTCCGATTCAGTTTGTAGGCCATCCTCATTGGCATCCTGCCAGATATAAAAGCGACTCCATTGTTCATCAGCCGCTGACAAACGCCCGTCGTGGTTTGAATCAAAGGCCACAAGGCCTTCGAGGTCCGTCTTAGCACCTGGCAAATAGCCCTTGAAGCGGATCTCGTCACGCTGATTGATCTGGCCGTCGCGATTGAGGTCATAGGCGAGCAGGCCATCGCTACCTGACAGCCAACCGGTACGTTCACGCACGCCATCACCATTGAAGTCATAGAAGGCCTTGGAATCTCGCGTTGAGATGAGATAAAAGCCATTGCCGTTGAGGTCGAGGACTACTGGCGCACCTTCGCCACCACCACCTTCTCCACCAATCCCACCTTCTCCACCAATCCCACCTTCTCCACCAATCCCACCTTCTCCACCAATCCCGCCTTCTCCACCATCACCGGCATCACCGGCATCTCCGGCATCTCCGGCATCTCCAATGTCTCCAATGTCTCCAATATCCCCAATATCCCCGATATCCCCAATATCTCCAATATCTCCGATATCTCCAACATCCCCGATATCTCCAATATCCCCAATATCCCCGATATCCCCAATATCCCCGATATCTCCGATATCTCCGATATCTCCAATATCCCCAATATCCCCGATATCTCCGATATCTCCGATATCTCCAATATCCCCAATATCCCCGATATCTCCGATATCTCCAATATCCCCAATATCCCCAATATCTCCAATATCCCCGATATCTCCGATATCTCCAATATCCCCGATATCTCCAATGTCTCCTATAACTCCGCTATCTCCACCAATCCCTTCACCACCCATCCAGCTTTCCCCTTCACCACCCCCACCCCAAACTGGTTCGTCATTTTCAATAATCACCTTCAACGTGGTGAAATCACCATCGGCGTCCCGTGCTTCAACAACAAAGGCGTCATCAAGACTATCGCTGGCGGTGTGAGTGTAATGCCATTGACCGGTGTGCTTATCAAGCACCACTTCGCCGAATCGCTCTTTCTGGAGTATTTTATAGGTGATGGACTCGGCTGGACCATCAACATCAACCGCATGGAGTTTGCCTGCATGGTCACTCTGCAGGTAGACGGGCTGCCACGTGGTTGCCACTATCAAAGTGCCGTTCTGTGCAAAGGACAGTCCGGTACCCCAGTACATCGAGCCATCACGGAAACCAACAACGCCTGAAGCTGATGGGAGGACGCTGTCGCCGTAGACCACAATACCGGTGGCTTCTTCAACGGGGGTTCCATACAAAGCACCAGCTGGAGTCTGATAGTCGTTGGTGTTAGTGGAATGACTAAAGTCAAGATCTTCCCAACGGGCAGGACGCTGGTTGAAAGTATTTGATAGGACTGGTGCATCATTGATGGCAGTGACGGCGACTTCCGTACGCGCTTTGGCCTCTTGGCCCATACCATCAGCGACGGTGTAGGAAAAATATCCCATACCATTAAAATCGCTCAGGGGGGTGAAGCGAACCAAGCCCGAGGATGGATCAAAGCTGATGCTGCCACCGATGGCATCGCTAACTGCGGTGATTTGGAGAGTGTAGCCAAGTTGGCTGAAGTCGTTATTGAGAAGTTGTGCGGTGGCAATCGTCAGTGTCGTGTCCTCCAGGCCATCGACAAGTTCATCTACTACAACCAGGGTGCCATCACTTGAAGAATGACGATGGGCCTGCGCCACTAAATAATCGTTGCTGTTATCAAAATTACCAACGGCACTGGCCAGTAATTTGATATCGCCGGATTCGGAAACCACGAGCACACTATTGCCCACGGCTTTACTGACAAAGCCAGCACTGTCGGCTTCGAGGACTGCATTGGCCATTTGGCCCTGCTGTCCATCCATCAAAAAGTGACCAGCATCGATATCCAGTTCGGTAATTTTGCGCTGGTTGAGTGTACTCAACTCATAGTCTTGAACCAGCCCATCGTGGTTGATGTCCTGCCATAGACGCAGATGATCAAATACGGGATCTGCATTGGTGATTCGATGGTCTCCATCGGCATCGATTTCGTCGAGAGCATGGAGACCGCGGCGGGCCATATCGACCCGTGAATCATTGAACATTTCATGACCGCCGCTGATTTGGCCATCTCCATTGCGATCAAGCACCAAGATGCCATCACGAGGACTGAGCCAATCCACCTCTTCAACGAAACCGTCATCATCAACATCAATCAGGACACTTCCACCCTCCAATCTTGATATTGTTCGGATACCATTACCATCAAGATCTAACACGATGGGACGCATGGTCTGCCTGGCGTCAGCACCAAGGCCACCCGCATTGCCGGGTTGGGCATTGCCGGGATCAATCGATAGCAACAAGTCTTGGGCTGCGGCCCGTTGCAGTGTGGTGAAACCGGCCCAGGGATCGACCGAATAACCCAGATGTTCGTAGCCTATAAAGAATTGGTATTCGTTGCCATATTCGTCTAAATTTGTACCATAGATTGGCGAATCAAAGCCGCGATTGGCCTGCTCGAAAGCTGTCTGCGCGGACCAGGCCGGTGACACCGCACAATCGCCCTTCAGCCGCAACTCCCCGACGGCTTTGTCGAAGAGCAGCTGCCCCCCAAGCGCAATTTCAAGGAACTTCTCGCCCATGGTAAGGAAGAAGTCATCACTGGTGGCGATCTCACCAGAGCCGCTGCCGATGTATCCACCTTTGTAGTCATACTGTCGTGATTGGACCTGTCCCGTTACAAGATCATGCCAAGACATCGTGAAGATACCGCCGCCACTTTCAAAACCTTCAAAATGGAGCCAGGGCAGCCTCTGGGCAATGCTCTTGTAATCGTGGGCTGGAAAGTTTCTGCCAAGAGTTTGCTGCAATCCATCCAGCAGGTTTTTCAGCGCCTCCTGAACTTGCTGCCCCCCCCCATCGCTGCCTTGGCCGGTGAGCTGCGGCAAAACCGTTGTGCCATCACCAGAAGCCTCGTAATGGGCATCGCCATAGATCTGAATACGGTGGCGGTTGAATAGGGATGGCAAGAACGTAACAAAGTCAATAAAACAGATCAGTGGAATCAGTTCGGGATTAAAAACCGCCAATAAACTCAATCCATCTTTTGCGATTCCAAACGCATCATGCTTCTTGATATCATTCAGCAGATTTAAAGTATGAATTGCTAGAGTTAAAGGGCCTGTAAGCTCCTTCAGCATATCAAACTCAACGACCAGTTCGCTAAGTTCGCTGGCGGCTTCATCATCTAATAGATCAATATCAAACCTGGCTTGGTCGATACTGAAGGCTTTGTACTGGCTAGTAATCTGGTTGCGGATTGTTGCCTGCGAGGCCTGGATGGCATAGCGCGCAAAGCTGGCACCCGAAGACAACGCGGCTAGTTCATCTCCGCGCTCTAGCGCGGCTTGGATGCCACGCAAGGAATTAAAAGCACCCACTGAGAGGCTAAGGGCCTCATTGATATTTGTCAGGTTTGAATTGGGCCCAGCCGCACTGGCCGCCGCGTTGAACACCGCGGTAGCGATCGGCAATGGTTTACCGCTCTTGAAAGCGGTAATTAGGTTCTGTGATGTGGATAACGCTTGGACGAAGCTAGATTGTATTGCGCTAGATGATTCCCTGACCTCACTAATAGTGGCGGAAACCGTGCCGTCTGGATTATAGTAAATGATCTTGACATGACCATCGGCATTCGTTGTTGTCTCAATGCGTGATTGGCCCTCGGGATCGTCAAATCGCTGTACAGTGGTGAGATGCTCAATCTTGCCAAACCCATCATAAATACGAGTTAACTCTATTCCATTTGGCTGTTGCGTGGTCACTGACCTGCTATAGACAACGCTATTGCTATCTATGACCAGTACTTCTATAAGATTATTAGCAAACCTCCGCTCACGGATTCGGGAGCCATCGTCGAAGGTTTGTATAATTTCTTCGACGATCCGGGGGGGGGACTGGTATCTATTAGCATTAGCATCGCGTGATTCAGAGACATTACCTCCACTGTCTTTTTCAGGCCCTCCAAGACGAACCAAAGAGTTATGTTTATTCAAAAGTCCATAAGTATTATTCTCAATTGCAAATGTACGGTATTGCTCTGGTAGAATTTCGCCTACGGGTGTATTGGTTGATACCAAGAAGGCTTGCGCTGCTTTTAGTACCAGTAAACCGATACCGTTATCCCAATAATCTCCAGCGACGTCCGCATGGACGCCTGCAATGAAGTATTCGATTACACGGGGGTCAATTGTGCCGTCTGGGTTCCGGAAACTGTCCAAACGGAATCGGCTGTCTCGTTCATCTTCGGAAGCGACGTGCAAAATCTGCAGGTTTTTTGCCGGAGGCAGTACCATATACTTATCTTGTACCAAATTGCCAGCTCCCTTCACTCGGTCAAACACGACCATAGAACCCAAATCTACTTCGCCAGGCTGAATTAGATAACCACCTTTCTCATCTGGCACGCCTTCGTTGTACAATATATTCATGAAAATACTCAGTGTCACTGCTCCTCGGCTAAAGCCTGTACCACTGATTGTAATTTGCTTACCAGGATTATTTAACATGTAATTCCTAAGATCCGCCACAGCCTCCCTTGCGGTCGATTCCAGTGAAAAACCTAGCGCTGTGTCTAGGCTCCCAAGCGGTTGACTCTGATTACCAGCACCAGGCTTGTAACAAGTTACGCCACCATCCTGTCCCAGTGATGTTTTAACCATCTGGCTCAAGCCCCAGACGTTCGACGTCGGTTTGTTTCGATCGTAAGCATCGTCGTTTGTTCCATCGAAAGCAACAAAGAAAAGTCTGCGTCCTGGGTCCCCTCGATCAAATGAAGGTGCCCGCTTCTGTCCTGCTAATTCAGTCAAACTAGCCATATTGGCCAGATCGGCTTGGTTGTAAGGTCTGTCAACGGGATGATCTTCTACCCGTGATGAACTAGCCACTGGGTCCAAAAACAAAACATTTGTATTTTAGATTTGGGCAGAGCATTTGTCAAGCTTAAATGTTTAATAATAATGGTCAATCCTTTAGGTCACTCCAAGTAAGTGTTGGCCCTAAGCCCCAAGGTCTGGGATCTAGATCACACTGCGTAAACCTCTTACCCCAAAGCCTGAGGTAACTGGAGCCGCGCAATACCAGCGCCGATCTCATGGATCGCGGCTACGTCTTTGACTGCAGCAATACGGGCGAGCATGGCATCTTTCATGGTCTCAGTGGCCACGAGCACCTCACGCTGATGCCGCATCTCATCACCCACCTCACGGGCGGCCTCGACCAATGTCTGGCCCCTTGCCGCTGCATGGCTCAGCAGCAAGCTGCCATCCATGCCTGCGGGAAGTGCCCCACCGGCCCGCATCACGGCGCTGGCCAGTTCGGCCTTGCGGGCGACGAGGGCCTCATCCAGCAGGTAGTGCGACACCCAAGGACGGCGCAGATCGTTGATGCGGTTGCGCAGCTGCAACCGCAGCCGCAGTCGCTCTTCTTCCAGGACCGCGTCAGCGAGTGGGGGCTCGGATCCGTCCGGTGGTCGGGTATGCGGGGCGGCAGGGGGCAGGGGCTCGAGGCGATCGGCCGCCACCTCGGTGATGATTCGGTGTCGCAGCGCGATGAGTTCGCCCTGATCAACCGCATGGCGAATGGCGAAGGACAGCGTTTCCCGTAGCGCCTCGGTGCGGGCCAACACCTCCTGGCGCTCCGCGGCCAGGGCCAGCACCTGCCGTGCCATCGCCGCCACGGGCACGCCGTGGGCCGCAGCGGCGGCCAGCAAGATGGCATCGACCGGCTGGCCGGCGAGGTGGGACTTGGCTGCTGCCACTTTGTGGGCACGCAGTTCGTGGCCCTGGGGTGTGGAAGGCTCCAGCGGTCTGCGCAGGGCCTGGATCCGCTCGGAAAGCAGATCCAGCAGGGTCTGGCGATTGTGCTCCAGCAGGGTGGCTGTCTTATCTGCCGAAGGAGGCTTGCCGGCATCGACAAAGGCCATGCCGTCGAAGCGCCAGCGCCAGCAATTGCGCAGCGTCATGCCCTGGGGCAGGTCACCCGAAAATGGACTTACATAGCACCAGTCAGCCTGCATCGGCGGCTGGTATTCGGGGTCGTCGGTGAAATAAACAATGCGGTTGGACTTGACCTGGGTGACAACCAGCCAGTCGCCCCCGTTGCCCGCATCAATCTCAGTGGCCATGGTCGGACAGATAATCGGGATGGACTGCGTAGGCCATCAGGCCTGCGGTACTGCTGGCAGCCAGCAGTACCCCGCCGCCCACGGCTGGGGGCTGGTGGTATTGGCCAGGGAGCTTACCTTCCCAAACTTTGACTTCAGCCTCGGGTCGCACCACCGCCAAGTGGCCCTCCCGAGACAACACCACCCAATGACCACCGCAAGCGACCGGTGCCCAGCAGCCGGGACTACGCAAGCGCGTTAACCAACGCAGTTGGCCACTGCGGATATCAAAGGCACTGAGATGCCACTTGCCGTCCAGCACAAGCACATGGTCGCCATGGGCGCGGAGGAATTGATGCCATAGCGGTTTGCCATAGCGCACGGTCCAACGCAATCCACCATCGGCAAGGTCCCAACACTGCAAGCGTCCCTGCTCGGTGGCCACCACCACCGCGTCCCCTTGGACCAACGGTTGACCGCGCACCAGCCCATGGGTTCGTACCCGCCAGCGGAGCGTTCCGTCGACAGCATCCCAGGCCGCCAGACTGCCATCGTTACAAGTCGCCACCACCACAAGACCCTGCTCGCCCAGGGCCGGGCTGCCCGGCGGCCACCACCCGTGCCGAACCTTCCACAACGGGCGGCCGCTTTGCCAATCGAGGCATTGCAGATGGCCGGTGGGATGGCCGCTGTTCCACTGTTCGGTGTTGATGTAAACCCGACCCCGGCGGGCGTCGACCCAAGGAGTGGCATGGATGCTGGAGTCGAGCCGCCAGCGCCAGACAATGGCGCCCGTGTCGGCTAACACCCGGGTCAGGGTGCCGTCATAGCAGCCGAAGACGATGCTGTCGTCGACCGCCTGCAGTAGTTGCACCACGCCCTTGTGGGGCTGGGACAGGGCAGGCAGGCACCAGTCGATCTCGCCACTAGCTAGATCGTGGCGCCACAGCCGGCTGGCATCGTCAGCGACGAAGGCCCCACCACGCCAGACCACCGGTGCGCACTTGGTTGGGTAGCCGGTGGCGCGGTTCAAACCGAAACGCCACCAGAGCGGTGCTTCACCGATGAAATCAGGCGCACTGCCTCTCATCAGCGGCGGCACGGCGTCGAAGGCGTCTCGGGACAGCCCCAGGTCATGGCGCGTGAACAACGCATGCACCGGAAAGCGAGACTGGCTGAGCTGGCGCGAACCCAGCGGCTCCCACATGTCGAAGAACAGAGCCACCGCGCAGATCTCCAACGGCACCTTGTCTGCAGACAAAGCCCGTTCCACCAGACCAACGGCGGATCCGTTGCGCATGAAGTCATCCACCAAGACGGCGCGACGACCTCGGGCCGATGGGCGATGGCCTTCGACCCAGCGCTTCTGGTTATGGCCCTTGCGCTGGTCTCGCACCATCAGCACCTGGAGGTTGATCCCGTCGTTGAGGGCCGCCAGCGCCATGGCATAAAGCAACGGCATAGCGCCGAAACCAGGGCCGACAAGCACCTCGGGCTGCAATTCGCGCACCATCTGCCACATCAGCAGGCCAGCATCACGCCCATGGCCAGCATCGGTAAGCAACTCGCGAAAGTCGAAGGTCAACTGTTCGCCGAAGCGCATGGCGGCCCGACCCGTTATGGAGCGGCGCAACTGCTCCCATTCGGGACGTTGGCGCACCTCGGGTGGTAATCCCGGCGGACGGGTGCCGAGGGCCTGGATGGTGGATGACATGGCCTGCCAATCAATGTCGCAACTAAATTTTTGAAACGCTACCTAAAGCACGATCTTCGGCCCTCTCAAGATAGACGTTCAGGTGATTCTCTCCCAGATCAAGTCATGACTTGAGGCCCTAGAACCCCCCACCTCCATCACCTTCTAACGACTGATGGCAATCACCAGTGGTCCCGGCCTACGCCAACAAGGTCTGGACCGTTGGTTGGCGACGGCGGCCTGAAGCGCTCGTCAACCCCGGCGGCGGCCTGCGCCAGCAGGTCCAGGGCCTCCGCCTCGGAGGTGGCCCGCATCAACTGCTGGCGCAGCTGGGCGGCACCGGCGAACCCCTGGCAGGTCCAGCCCATGTGCTTGCGGGCGATCAGCAACCCCTGGTCGCCCCGTTGGGCCACCAGGGCGCGCAGGTGCTCACTGGCCAGGGCGAGGCGCTCGCTGGGCCCCGGCAGGGGCGGCAAGGGCAGGCCCCGGAGCGCCGCGTCGATGCGGCCCACCACCCAGGGGGCCCCCATGCTGGCCCGGCCCACCATCACACCATCGGCCCCGGTTTGGGCCAGGCAGGCCAGGGCCGTCTCCGGGCCGGTGATGTCCCCGTTGGCAATCACGGGAATCGACAGGGCGGCCTTGACCCGGGCGATGGCCTCCCAGTCGGCCCGGCCCTGGAAACCCTGCTCGCGGGTGCGGCCATGCAAGGTGAGCAGTTGGGCCCCGGCCTCCTGCAGTCCCAGGCAAAAGCCCACGGGGTCGGCTTCGGCGCCGCACCAGCCCAGGCGGGTCTTGACCGTCACCGGCAGCCGCACCGCCGCCACCACCGCCGCCACGATGCCCATCGCCAGCTGCGGCTCCCGCAACAAACCGCTGCCACCGCCCTTGCGGGCGATCTTGCGCACCGGGCAGCCCATGTTGATGTCAATCCAAAAAGCCCCGGCCGCCTCGGCCCGCCGGGCCGCCTCCGCCATCACGCCGGGCCGGTGGTCAAACAGTTGCACCGCCACCGGGCCCGGCTCGGCGGCCAAGGCCTCCACCTTGCCGCGGCCATGGCCCAGCTCCAGGCTGGTGGCATTCACCATCTCGGTGAATAAAAGCGCCTCCGGTGCCCAGCGCCGCACCAGGGAGCGAAAGATGGCATCGCTCACCCCCGCCAGGGGCGATTGCAGCACCCGGCAGCGCAACCGCCGCGCCGTGCCCTGGCCCGGCAAAACCAAGTCATCCATCCCTGCCCCACCCCCCCGGCCGTGATTCGATGGTATGGGCATCCGCGGGGGAAGCCATGCTGGGATGCCGTCGCTGGGTCTGCCATGGCTGCCATCCCCCTGAGCCGGGCGCTCCTGGAGGCCGTCCTGGCCGACCAACTCAGCGATCGCTTTGTCAGCGAACTGGTGTGGGACCGCCTGGGTTATCAACCCCCTGAGACAAGCGCCACGGGGGAGGCCAACCCG
>Ga0304728_1002351_pt1 | contig 12163 bp, 9 predicted proteins | sample C_130625_MF_Meta_FD_190476 | JGI IMG/M metagenome (GOLD analysis project Ga0304728, IMG submission 190476) | Freshwater microbial communities from Lake Croche, Canada to study carbon cycling - C_130625_MF_MetaG (v2) (version 2) | ecosystem: Environmental > Aquatic > Freshwater > Lake | place... | reverse complement strand
GTTGTTCACCAACAACCAACTTTTGAGCGGCTTGCATTAGTGGCCCGGCTATTTGCCCTTCTGAGAGTATGTCACTAGCGGCTTTTAGAACTCCCCCCAAGTTCAATGCCCCGGTTAGTTTGTTTAGGGCTCCGCCAATGCTAGCACCCGGCAGTTTCATGGGGTTCCCACTGGCAAACCCGCCAGCAGCAGCTACAACTCCAGAAAAATTTCCGTTGCCGCCAGAGCTTATTGACCCGGTTGTTGTTATAGCACCGCCCACATTCAGGTTCATTTGAATGAGAACATCTTTGCCAAATGTACCATTGTTAGTAACAAAGAGAGACCCGTATACTGAACAATCTTTATCAAAAGCAATTGATTGCAAAAATAGAGAGGGGGCCGGATTTTCTGGACTTTGTCCAAACCCTTGAGCTTGTACAAAAGTAGGGTCGTAGTTAACTGTTGTCATTTTAGACTTGGGTGTTAGTGGCTTGGATTACTTGATCGGATAGCCCTCCAGTGGCTTGGCTTAACTGTGACAAGGCTTGTTGTTTAACAAAACCTAACACATTTTGAAGCATCTTATTAAAGTCTATGCTAAACCCTTGGAATGGTAAGATACTGCTGAGACTTGGAATGGTTATCCCAGCAATAGGGGGAATTTGACCTGTAATATTAGATGTGAAACCGTCAGAGTCCCGTATGAAAGTAAGAGCCTCATCTTGGTTTGTAACTGTTGGAGGAACCGCAGGGAGCGCCTCATCTTTACTCATTGGAGAGGGAAACCATTGAACCTTGTCACCATACGGGTTGCCACGAGGGTCAGTTCCATATGCTGAATACTTGGCCATTTCCGCCGCTGAAGTTGGAAATGTAAAATCCCAGCCTGTGACTGCCTTTCCAGGGAATGGTTTGTCTCCACCCGTATCTGTGTAGGCAGTGGTATCATTAGCTCCGGCATGTCCATGCTGCATATCAATATGGCGTACCCAAAGATACTTCCCGCTTCTTTTCAAACAGATGCAAAGCCAGTCATCTTCATAAGGGCCTCCAGATTCTATAACTGCGCATCCCCAGTTTTCTTCGCAAGGCGGGGGTAAATTATCTGCCTCATAAACCGGCATACGGGTCATTGAGCTGTTGTTAGGAATTTTTAGCTCTTTCCCGGCCGTTTCCGTTAGTATTTCTGGGTCAAACAATACATCCTGTAAAACGGAATATTGATATTGACCATTTGACGCTGAAATATTAACTCTTTTTCCAATTAACCCTTTTGGTTGCTTTCCTTTAAAGGCTGGAGAGACATCAATCCAATGGGAAGAATCTGGTTCTTCACCTTTTCTTTTTTCTGACCATTCTCCTGCTCCGCAAACTTGAGGGACATCCGGATTCATATCATCAAATACAACTTTGACTCTCCCCCTTTCGAGTGGATCATCAACATCTACGATTTTTCCACGAAGAGTTCCCCTTGGAAGACCCGCAAACTTTGCATTTGCCTCATTTGCCGCCATTACCGAGGCGAGGTTTCGAACAAAATCGCTATTTCTAAGTTTTGGGACTGACACGATTACGAAAAGCGAGGAGTATTGCGCCTACGAACCTCGCCCAAAGGCAAGTTTGGCGGGGGATTAGTATGAGTTACTATTGGAAGAGTTATAAGTTTTGGCCGTGGGGCTAATTTTGGTTTTTTCTCTTCTTCTACAATTTCCACACCTTTAGTTTCTTCCTTTTCTTTTTCTTCTTCTTTTATGGGCATTTCCATTATTGGCTCTTCTGTTTTCTCTATCATTTCTAATGGGCTAGAAAAGCCGGTCGTGCGCTTTCGAGTTGTTGTCACTAGTTTTTTCGCTACTGGAGATTTTTACCCGTTTGTTTCAATATTCTTCGTTGGAAACTTAGGCTGCTACCATATAAAGGCTTTTTTCTTTGGGTGCCGATCGCCATGCAGCTTCTTGTTGAATGTCGAAAAATCCTTCTTCCGCTGCAGAGGCATCTGCAATAAAGTAAGCGTATCCCAATTTATAATGATTGGCGTCTACGGCATAAGTTTCTATACTATTGTCGCAGGTGGGAGCAAATTTGTAAATAGAGGCATCCCAAATTGGAGCAACTTCTGGAATAACCCCGCCGATAAGAAGATCCGTTGTTAGATAACCAGTAAGAGAAACACAAGGATTCACATTCACATAAACACCTTGCCAATCCCCATAGCCTGCCCCGTAAGGGGAAGTAACATTTGCTTGACGATTATGGAGCGGCTCATACTCGATAAGTTGAGCCTCGAAAAATTCATCTACGGCAAAATCGGTAGTGGGGAACACTCCACTATTATCATAAGGATTCAACGCGCCAGGCCGGTCGTAAGCGGAATCGAAACTTTCTAGGTATAAAGGGAGATTCGTAAAGTCGTAATAAGCCACATTACTGTAAAGATATGGCTCGCAGTACACAAACTCATAATCGGGGATTGGTTGATCATACAAGAATAGCTCCTCGTAGATAGCCGGAAGCCTTTGTTCCGGGGGGCAATCCATAAGCTCCGGTTCTATACTAGAACCCCAATAAGCAAAATCCTGGCAGATTAATGCTACCTTTTGCCACGTCGTGTTGTTTCTGCCATAGTCGAGAGGAAGCCTAATAAAATATCGCTCCCAATTCTCAGCTCCGGGGCCTTTATTTATATCCGCAATGAGAGGATTGGGGAAGTTTTCCTCAAGTAAATGCTGACGAGTTTCCGCTTCTTGCAAAGCCTCAGCTTTCCATAACCTTAGAGTTGTTTCAGCATCTGCAACATTAGGCGACATTAGGGTATTTACTCCGCTAAACACCAAATCAGTAATATCTGAGGTGAATGCGGAAGTTAATGTATCTGAGATGGTAATAGTTGGAAATAGAGTTCTTCCTTGTAATGAGATAGGAGTATAGGTAAATTGGTAGAAGCCCGTTGTATTATCTAAAGAGTAAATAATTGAATAGTCGCTTGTTAAATAGGCATTCCCCATTGTTAAAATGGTTCCATTGCAATAGAAAGCAACCGTGGAAAGATTAAGAGTAGAGGTTGGAGTAACGGTAACGGGGTTTGAGTTTGTTTGTGCCCAGCTATCGGCTAATGCCGCGGTAACGGTGAAAGCACAATTAGTAATAGAAGGATACAACACGGGATCCGGGGTTAAAATATTTCCTTGTGAGTAGCCATCTCCTGGTGAGTTAAGAGAGAAACTTGTAACGGTTCCCCCAGTTATTGTTAAATCAACAGTGGCTCCCGTTCCTTGTGCCACGGTAAGCCCAACTAAAGAAATTGCAGTATAGGCCCCATCAGCTAAACCTAAACCGGCATTAGATAACTCTAGAGAAACAATTGGAGAAGGCGAAGAAATGTAAATAGCAGCAGCTCTAGTATTAGGATCTGGATTAGAAAAATCCCACCACATTTGCCCATCTACAGGGCCACTTGCTAAGCCAGAATCTGCAATGTATGGGATTACATTTTTAGACGAGAGTTTCCAGTTATTTGCACTCGAAATTTTAGTAAGGGTAAGAGAGTAATCTCCAAGAATTTGAAATGAGAGATTTTCTATGGTATAATTCGATCCAATACTGTAGAGGCCATTTACATTCATTACGGTTATTGGAACCCCAACTGGTAACAATTCACAATCTGCTTCCCAATCTGCCAATGTGGCATAAATAAATTCCGAGGCTTCCCAATAAGGGCTTAAATCGGTTTTTGATATAAGCGCGATTCCTGGGCCACTTAAAATACCGCCAACCCCAATAACACAAGAAGTTGGAGCCAATAAGTTAGTGGGTGGAGTTAACCCGGTAATATCTAAAATCCTGGCAGTTGTGCCAACAGGCCAGGTATTTGCAGCAGCTTCCCATGTGGCCACACTGGGATAAGTTACAGAAGGGATAAACGTTTCTGAGGGGGGATCCCGGTAATCGATATCCACCCAAGCAGAGCAACTATCATCGCCCGGATCCCATAATGCCAACGTACCCTTTAGCCGACTCCACCACAATTCCCCAGATTTGGGGGAACCGGGGGGATTCACCTCTGTTGAAACTTTTTGCGCATACACTTTATTTACAATCTCATTGAAGTTAAGAGAAAACTGAACTTCAGGAAGAAATAAAGATTTGGCTTCACTAAACCCATGAATGCTTAAACTATCAAATGCCTCATTAAAAGGAAGAGGGCCACCTTTGTTCCCCCACATCCCAATAAAATTCCGGAGGATATTGGGATTCCCCCAATCTGAGGGATCTTTCCACGAAACAATGGAAATGCGCAGAATTGCATTAATAGGCGTAAAAGAATCAGAATTCCAACAAACAATATATGCAATAGTTCCTGAGAGATTCTCGGTTATTCCTTTTGGGATAGTTAGGAACCACTTTTGAGCGGTAGCATCATACGCTGAAGCTACATTAACCGTTGGTGTACTCGAATAGGAAAGATAAACAGGTTGGTTGAAATAATAAGTAGAATTCTCATAGAAAATTGGAAATAAATATGGGAATTGCTTTGCTGAATCCCAGGCTGGATAAATAGTTAAAATAGTTCCACTAACACCACAGTTAAAAGAAGCATCACCAGAAATCCCAACTTGGGGACGGTAAAAAGGTGCAGGCCTAACCTCCGGAGCATTAACTTTTAACGGCACATTGGCCGCCAATTGTTGATAAAAACTATCAGGAAGAGGCCCGAGTGAAACTACAAACTTATCACCTTCCGTAATAACGTTTTGAATTGTATATGATTCATATCCTAGTTCGACACTTTCAACATAAACCCTTTGCCCCGGCCGCACAAATTCTAATCGATCTACGACTATAGTTTCATCCCAATTGCGAACTTCATATATGCGGGGAATGACATAACTATTGTAAACACCAAATGTACCGCCTAAGAGCTGGCGTTTTTGGGAAATGGTATCTGGAAGATTCCCCCAATAATTTGCACCAGAAAAACCCAACATTTGGGCAATAAAATTTATCTGGCTATTTACACGGCCCTCAACTTCATTAACTGCCGTTTGTTGGTCGTTTGTAAACCAGCTTGGAGTAACGTTACGAAGTTCAAATTCATTGGGGCTAAAAGTGGGTATTTGTTGTGTCATTTCAATTTTGCACAATGATGGTATCTTTTGTAAGGCCCAAATATTCCTGTTTCATACATGTAGGGGGTGCCATCCAAAGGGGGCTATAGGATTTCACTTGCTCATATAAATCAATAAGAGTTTCGTCAAAAGAAACAGTTAGCCAATTTGCAATTGGCGCATAATTTTTATGCACAATATACCTAATATCTTGAATATCAATAACTTTAAATGAACTGTTTATATCAACAAAAGCCAAAGGGCAGTAAGTAGTATTTGTAGGAACTGCATTTTCGGGATATAAAACTAATGCACTACTTGTTTGGGGCCCCGACGGTTTTGTGGTTTTAGTAACTACCCCATTTACTACTACACTTTGTATGGCTATATCTAAATCGGACCACACCACTTTCCATCCATTATTATAGGATGGGCTATCCATATTGAAAGAGAAAAACTGCCCAGCATAATCTGTCGAAACTGAAACCGTAGATACAAATGTTTCAACTGAATTGTTTACATAATAAAGTGAAGCAGCTCCTGTAAATACACTAGATGGGGGGCATCGTAAAGTAATGTTAGAATATGCAGAAGGTTGATTGCTTAACCAGGATAATGATGCCGTAGTTGGTTGGACGCTATAAGTAGAAGAATTTGGAAAGAATGAGTCGCTATTCTTCCAAAAAATTCCGTCAGCATTCCGAAAAGCATTCACTGCAGGGTATCTCCACCCGACTACAGAATCGGTACTTGAGGTAATCTCTAATGGCTGGCCTACAAGAGAAAAGTTTTCTACTAAATAGAGATGGCTTACTGGAGAATCGTCATAAACCAATTGATAGCCTAAAAAATAACGACCGCTTCTAACGTCTAAAGTTTGAAGATTAATGATTGCAGGTGGTACAGTATTTGTGCCATATTTCCAAGTTATGACCCCAGCTTTAATCATTAGGTCACCATTTGAATTAGATGACACTACTTCTAAGGAAGTAGGCCCTTGAAGCCCGTCTCCCCAAGGGATATAAACATAGCCAATTTCTTTAACTTCATCAATACTGACTGCAGTATTTGGGACTGGGACTAAATTAAAGAAGTCAACTTGATAAGTTTGGCTTGTTGCAGGAAGTCTTCGGTAAATAGGCCGCCCGCCCAATACCCATTCAGTAGGCCTACTTTCTAAACTATTTGCTTTAATATACTGTTGGGATAAATCCAAAACCCGGGCCTGAGTCAAGGACGTTTGGACTGTCTGAACACCCCCGTTTATAGGAATAGAATTTATCATAGTGCAAGAGTTCCATTACCATAAACTGGGGGTCTAAGTGCGTAATTTGTCCCAGTGTACCATGAAAGTTGGGGGGTTTGGGAGAGAGTAGCGGTATTTTCCCATACAAACACCAGGTTTTCCCGGTCATCGGTAAACCGACCTTTATTTTTGGGAATCAATGTGATTTGGGCAATTCCTAATTTAATTGCTGAAGTAACAAGTCCCAATTGGGATAGAATAGGTTGTTCACAAGTATAATCATCAACATACCTCAGTAAATTCCCAGCATATTCTTGATTTCTGGCGGAATCTGCAACAGTGGTTTGTGTCCAGTTAATTAAAGTGGGGCTAGGGCTAAATGCCCTCATTACTCTATATATATTTCGATTATCTTCTGCCAAAATGGTATCTTCCGAATATTGGTCATATGAGGGATTATAGTATGGGATATATTGTTGAACTTCAAATTCCCCAGGGAGATACTCCATTGTTTGTACAAAAATCCCATTTTGAAGATACACATTAAAGTTAAACAAAGGCGTAACGTTTGATGTTGCGGTGTAAGACAAAACGTTAGTTCCACGGCGGAAAAAAGTACGATCCCCTTTCCAAAATCTAAACATTCGTGTAGGAGTAATTGAAGTAGAATCTTTCAAATATGCTAAAAATGCCGTTTGTTGAGGAGTACTTAAGAACAGGGGGAATACAAGACCTTCACTCAATAGAATTTGAATATCAGTGCTGTTTGGAGTGAAATATGATGAGGCAATGTAAAACAAAGGCAAAGATAAAGTATCAGGCTTATACTCAAGATAAGTTGTAGCTGGAAATCGCGGTTTATACTTATACACAGGAAGTTGCTGATTTAAAGAAGTAGTTGAAACTACAACCTCACTAATAATCTTTTGCAAAACAAGAGTATCAAAATAATCACTAACTGTTTCCGTAGAAGAATTTGGTAGGTATGTGAAAGTAGCATTTACGTATGCATATTTAACAACAACACCAAGACGAGGGTCAATGTAATAAAAATCATGATCCGCCACATTGTCTGGTCCTGACCCAATTTGAGGAGTAGATACCCATGTCCCAGCTGAATAAGAAGTTCCAGGAATAAGTTGTTGTGGAACTACTGAAGTAGTGCTTATTAAAGATGGCTGGGCCGCAGAAATTGTATTAGTAGCTGTTCCTAGAGTAAAGTTTTGTGCAACAACCCATACAAAAGTTCCTGGCCGGCTGGAAACTGATTCAGGCCCTGGAGGAACAAACTGGCCATCAGCTGCAATATTATTTGTAATCGGCGTTGGATAGTCGTACTGAACAATTTGAGGAGCATAGGTTCCAGTACCAGTTGTAGCTACATAGCTATTTCCAACGGTCCAAGGGGAATAGGCCATTGCTCCAGAAATTTGCCCCGAGGTAATCAATCCAGAAATCTCTTCTGACGAAGTAATTGAAATATTGTCAAGAATAACGTGAAGTTGATTATCCCCTAATTGGTTATTTGTCGAACTCCAATAAACTACTTGGCCTTGGTTAAATGTGCCAGGGACCAAATACACAATTTGCTGTAATTCTAAATTACCATAAATAGTTTGATCTTCTTTTTGTGAGGAATATGGGGTGAAGGATTGAAGTACGGGATAAAATGTAGAAACGGGCAGAGGTAACTCAACCAAATCATTCTTATTCAGTAAATACTCAGATGGCGCATATGTATAAACCTGGGTATATACCGCAGTTCCTGGATACAAACCAGGAGGGGTATTGTAAGCAGCGCTTATTTCAATATGAGGATTGACATATCTAGTATCTCCATTAAAAGTATTATAGAATGCAGCATCAACATCACTAACAGTGGGATTAATATTTGAGGGAAATACGCTCCCAGGAGTTAGAATATCAAAAAGACGATTTCTAAAATCAAGTGACGTATCTTTGGGATTAACCCCAAAGGAGCTATTTGCATCAATACTTAGCGTAATATTGTATTGAACTTGACTTAGAGTGATAGGGTATAAATGCCCACGATTTTCAACCGACGTGAGGAAGTTTACTGCATTTTGCCCCCGTTGTAGTTGAATTGGGGTTAGTTCTACTCCACCCGGACCTAGTACAAAAAATGAAACTTGGCCATTAGGAAGAAGATAATCTGTGAGATAGCTATAAGGAAGCTCGCTAGAGCGATTAGGCTGTACAGAAGTTAGAGTTCCTATACCATAAAAATCGGTGAAAAAATCTTGCCAATCTTGTGAGCTAACCGGATTTTTTCTCCTAATTAAGGTGAAAAACCTCTCCTGAACTTCTTGATAAGTTTCTACATCACTTCCACCCACGGCGGGGAGTGGATTAATTACTTGTAGCCCGTTAACATTAACCGCAGATGATGTAGTAATGGAGAATGCAGGAACATTATAAATGCTTCCAACATACTGAGAAGATACAGAAATCTTTGCAGTGCTTTCCCCAGAAGGAATACTAATTTCTTCAGACGTAATGAATGAAAAAGATTCCCCCCCGGTAAGATTAGCGTCTGTGGTAAATGCCGATCCTATGGGAATAACAGTAACGCTGTTACTTGGGGGGATATTTACAACTAATTGTGCTGTGGCTGGGGTCCCCAAACGCCGCATAGCCCCCAGAAATGGCCCAATCCATTCGATTAGAATAGATTGTGGCAATTGATTTGCCCAAAATAGAAATTCTCCTTGTGCAAAAGCTTGCCCTTCAAGCAAAGCTGCAAGGGGGTTTCCAGAAGAAAAATCATTTAGGGTTTGGCCAGATGCTTCGTAAACCCTCTGAGATGCTTGTTGAACAATTTGGGCTTCGTCACGGGGATCAATCGAAACCGATGGTAAAGGCGCGTACCTAGGCATAGTGTCACCTTATCAAGTAGAGCAGATGATATCAGAAGCCGTGGGGTCAAGCGTCTTCGAATAATTGGTACAAGTACCGACTGAAGAGAAATATATGCCGTTATCAATTTCTAAATTCTCAAGGAGATACGTAAGCTGATCTACTAAAATATCAATTGTGGTTAAATCTGCACTCGACATTGAGCCAATACGTGCCGGAGCTGTAGCTCCACCAGCTGCATATTTGGTATTTGTAGTGTAACTACGTGGAGCAGTTGAGGCTACATTAGGAGGATTCCCTACAACCAGAGGGTCATATCCGAAATTCCAGATGCCCGTAACTACTTTTTCCCCGCTTATTGAACTTCCACCTACAAACTTATAGGACGTTACAGGATTTCCCGAAATTGGGTCAATTACCGTGGCGGGAGAAAGATTTGGTTGGTCTGTTTGTAGCGTGATATAGCGGCCATCGAGGCCGTTTACTCCGGTGGTTACTAGAGAATTAAGACCCAAAGGGGGATAATGCCAATCAAGATTTTGGCCGTCAAAATATATTTGTTGCGCGCCATTTAAAAACGCGGACGTAACAATGACGCCAGAACTAAAGTTTGTCTTCGTCATGCACTTTAGGACTACCTTTTCTTGATAATGTTTTACCCTAGATACCTTAACACTTATTACGACGAACGTGTTGAGTTAGATTACCAATGTTCATAAGTTTTCCGCACGTTGGGCACGGTTGTTTTTTGTTGTTCGTGTCAGTAACTGCTCGTGATTGTGCTGCTTTTTTGTGCGGAGGTTGAGCACCAGGTTTTAGTGCCGATTCGCTCATTTGTTTACGGGTTTTACTGCTCCACCGATCACCATCAAAAAATACCCGAGTTGCTTCAAAGTGTTTTTTCCGACTGGTTTGGGAGCACCCTAAACGTCCACTTTCTTCCCACCAATCGGGACCACCAAACTCACACACTAACCACTCATCTTTTATCAGAAACTCCCCAAACTCACCAAAAAACTGTGGCGCAGGGTAGTCACACACCCGGTAGGGTACAAACCGATTGGTTTTGGACTTGTTGTAGTGTTCCTCAACGACTGACAAGTTTGATTTTACATCTAAACCACAAATTAAAAAGTGTTTTTTGGGGTCAAAGTGTTCAATAGTAAGCATAAAAAATGCCCTCAAGTGGTAACCTGAGGACATTATAGCAACATGAGATAAGAGTAAACCCAGTAGTTTACACTCTATCCCAATAATTTACAGTGAAGATCACTTCGATTGTCTGTACGTTTCCGCTTTCGCGATCAACGTCGGCAGTCGTAATGCTCTTAAACTGGCATTCATAGCAGATATACTGTCCACCGCCAGAGGCGGCTCCGCTTCCACTACAATCACGAGGAGTGATAGTAACAGTGATGGGATTACAGTTGTAGGTCAGCCAGAATTGTTCCAGACTCTTAAAGATCGCGGGATCGTAAGGAGCTGTAATTGTGACGTCGTCCGCAGTGCGCGGACCAACGACATGATAGAGGCGGTTTCCTGTGCCGTTTGCGAATTTGCTTTCTTCAGCAGAATCTTTAATTCCGCTGAACTTGGTAAAGACCGCCGTAAAAGTCGGTCCACCAATTGCAGTGAAGCTTACTTCATACTGCGCTTTTGTTATCGGGCGAAGAATAGCCATGATTGCACCTCCTTAGTGTCCGATCAGGACAGGATATTGGTGATCATAGCTCCGGAACCGAGGAGGCCGGTGGCACCGAGACCAACCAGGTTGACCACACGCTCAACGGTGATCTCAGCACGAACCACACGACGCTCACGGATGTAGTACTCAGGACGAACGGCGGGTGTGCCGGTCAGCTGGTAGGTGTAAGCGAAGGCAGGAGTAGCAGCATTAGCACCACCAGCAGGCATAACGGCATCAGAAGGACCGTTGGGGCTGTAGAACAACAGGACACCGTTCTCAGGGAACACGGGCTGCAGGGTGCCGTTAGTGGCCAAATACCGACCTTCGGCAACGCGCAAACCACGCTCAAGACCGAAGTAACGAGCAAGCATATCCGTGTCGATAGAATCGGCAGTAGTATACTTGATGCGTTCCAGGATAGCCTGGTTGGTCAGCAGTTGGTCGAAAACGGCGGTACCAACAACCATCGAGTTAGGACGGATACCGATCTGGTTAGCGACAGCACGCTTCAGAGTCAGAACGTCTTCGATTGGGTTGGCGGTCAGGGAGGACCAAGCAGCAGGACCAGCGGCAGTAGCGTAAGAGGTGTTAAATGTGGTCCAAGTGGTGAAGCCGAGACCTGTCTGGGTGCCAGCACCAGCAGAAGGCTCGTAAGGGTTGTAACCGCCTGTGACGGTAACGGCTTGAGAAACGGTGTACTCATAGGCGTTCATCAGGCGGGACATGGCGTTGCGAGTTTCAATCGCACGCAGGTCAACCTGAGCGGGGCCTTCGCCAGCGTTCTCGATGACTTCTTCAGGAAGTTCCCAAGCAACCACTTCTTGCTCAAGAGCATAAGGCTCCGAGTCGTAACGTGATTGAACATAAGGAATGTTCGTACCATACGCACGACGGAAGTCGTTGATGGCGAACTGTTCTTTGCCGAAGCGCAGAATACGACCAGCACGGGTCGGGGTGTCGACGACGGGGGCGATGAAGTTGGCAATGTTGGTCGCAGGGAGCATGAAGCCCTGGGCCAAAGTTGTCAAAATCGGATCTACGCCCGCATACGTCTGTTGCAGGTTCATCATGTTAGATGATCTCCTCTTCAGAAATAAGGGTTGACTTCAAAATCGCCAAAGCGACCCTTGGACTTATACCGTATAGATAGCCAAGGATAACTAAGGCTAAGAATCAGGCGAAGGAAACAAGGACGAGTTTGCGACCGCCAATGTTGATGTTTTCACGAATGGTGGGTGTAGTACCGTCAAGGCTAACGGCAGTACC
>Ga0304728_1002346_pt1 | contig 12186 bp, 11 predicted proteins | sample C_130625_MF_Meta_FD_190476 | JGI IMG/M metagenome (GOLD analysis project Ga0304728, IMG submission 190476) | Freshwater microbial communities from Lake Croche, Canada to study carbon cycling - C_130625_MF_MetaG (v2) (version 2) | ecosystem: Environmental > Aquatic > Freshwater > Lake | place... | reverse complement strand
ATTCAATAATACAAGTGACTTCGGTTTGTCATGTGAAATGCATTTCGCTAAGAACCACCAATTATAAAATTCTTGTAAATCCATACCCTCTTCTTTCAAAGACAAATGAATATTTTCTTTTTCGGATTCTATTCCTGTCACTTCTACTTCCGTAACATTAAAACTATATTTTTCATAGTATTGTTTATTATCACTGCCTAAACTATAACATTTAATAGGAATATTATATTTTTCAATAAAATATTTATTAGCAATATCTGTCATAATAATACTTTCATTATTATCAAAAAGTATAGTAGTTGTATTTATATTTTGACAACGTTTTTTTACAGCGGCTTTCAAATAGCTTATTGTAAGAGCATCTTTGATAGAAGAGTCTAAATTCATGTTTATCATACTAGGTCCGAATGAATGAAAAGGGATTTGATGTTTTATTTTTTTCCACGAAGAGAGAACTTTAGACTTCAATTCAAATTTACTATATGTTCCTGGTAAAAATTCTTCTATTAAATAATTTTTATTATTAGAATTCTGATTTTTATTTTCCAAATTTTTTTTTATTTCTTCAAGAATGTTTTGGTTTGTAGCAAAACCATAAAAATCCGAACTAATATCTTCTTTTTTAATCTTACTAGAAGACAAAGTATAAAGTGGTTTTATTCCAAAAGGATCTCTAGCAATATAAATATTGAAATCTAAATTTGCATTATTAAACCTATAATCAATAAGGATAAAGGAGAAAATACCATCTAACAATTGAAGAGTACGCTCCATTCCATATTTGTGATAAACATGGATGATTATTTCATAATCATATTCTGTAAATGGAACGATTTGTAATTCTTCATAAAGTTCTTGAGAATTATATATTTTTCCATCACAAACAATAGAAATATCATTTATTGAAATAATAGGGCTTTGGAAATTATGTGACATTCCACCAAAAACCGTCTTTATCATAACATCTTCAATAAAGTATTTTTCTTTTTTACTTGTTTTTAATTTTTCTTGTAAAAACGGATAAGGTATAAAATTAGGAAGTTCATTGTTTAGAAGTGAGAGGATTTCGGGCATTTTCAAAATATCAATTCTTTTATTGATTTAAAAAGCATTTTTGTTTTTAAATCAATTTTTTATTTTTCTAAAATATATTGATATTCTATAATTGTAATGTCAAATAATAATAAAAATATTTTTGAAGGATATTCTGGTAAAGGTTGTGAATCTGCTTTAGCAAATCGTCCGTTACCGAATATAAGTTCTTGTAGTTCTTGTGTTGATAAATCTAAAAATGATCTTTCTTTGGTAAAACCATACTATGGAAACAAAGGAAATTATGGTGAAAATAATAGTTACGGATATTACGCTATTGGTGGATTGGGTGGTCTCGGTTTAGTAGACAATTATACTTCTGAGAATAGTGATATTCCTGTCGTGATTCAAAAAAATAAAGATCAATATATTGTTTTAGAAAATGAAGTAGGAAATGAAACGGATCTTTATAATATTAATAGTATCAATGACAATTGGACGGATTTGAGCTATACTTCTTCGAATAAAAATGAAAAACCTAAGATGGATTTTATTACAACATTTTATATAGGGTCTATTTCAATAGTGGCTTTGTTTATAGTTTATCGGGTTACTCAGGGGAACCGATGATTTTTCATTGAATCTTTTCTTTTATTTGTTAACCGGTGGTTCTCTTGATGAGGGAGGGGTGATAGGGGAACCGTAGGTTCCCTATGTTTTGTATCTCTTATATATTTCTAAAGCGACTAAAGCACCAAAAATTTGAGCTACACAGTATGGAACAATATCATTGGTTGGTAATTTTCCGGCAGAAACCATTGCAATAGTAACTGCAGGATTTATATATCCACCTGAAACATTCATTGTCAAAAGTATAACGAGAGCTAACGCGGCACCGATTGCTAATGGATTTCCTGTTGTAAGAATAATATATACAAAAAAGGTTGAACCTAAAAATTCGACTAAATAATTATACATTTATATGATATATCTGGATAATTTTATTTATTTCAAAGTTTTAACGGCCAGTCGGACTTTATACGATATTTTTTATCAGTTTCTGTGTCAGTATCCATAGAAATAATTTTTTCTTGATTTCTTAATGAAAGATGATCTTCAATGTTTTTAAATGGATGATATAAACATGATTTGTCTAAAATAAAATTTTTCCAATCATTACGCCAATGTATATTTTCTAATTCTTGTGGTGTTTCAATAGACATCTTTTTATGATGAGCGATCGTTGTAAACAAACATTCTATAAATGTTAATTTTTTAAATATTAAAACAAATCTACATATTTCAAACATAAGTCTATTTGAAAGTCTACAACAACAAACCATAGTTTTTAACCATGGCAATTTAAAGTAAGGCAGAGCTTGTTGCCAATGCCAATCGTGTTTATATCCTTCATTATTTGTTGTTATATTACTACAAATAATATCACTATCTGGATATTTATTATCTATATTTAAAATAGTATTCATATTATAAAAAAATACGTCATCTTCACAAAACCATATATTTTTGTATTTAATATTGAATATTGAAAAATATAAAAGAGCTTTGTCCCAACCTGATGGATTTTTTTTTATAATAAAACTCGAATCCCAATAACCATTATTTTTGCATAATTCATCGCTTATTCTAATAAAAAATATTGTATTATATTTTTTTATTAATTTAATATCAGAAAATGAATTATCATCAATTACTACATAAATATCGTAATTATTGGTCATTGTTTCCAAAAAATCTAACCATATAATATTTGGTTTTATTGTTATCAAACAAAAAGCATTTTTATTATTCATTAATTTTTTTGTATATTTATATATTTGTATTTAATTTATTTGTATTTAATTTATTTGTATTTAATTTATTTTGGAACTCAGGGAACCAACTCAGGGAACCTACGGTTCCCCTGAAACCCCTCCCTTAAAGAAAACAAATTGATATTAACTCAGGGGAACCAAGGTTCCCCCTGAAACCCCCTCCTTTATTAATGATATTTATATTGTATTTGATGTTAATCATTCGGTTAACATCAAGTTGTTTTCTTTTAAGGGAGGGGTTTCAGGGGAACCGTAGGTTCCCTGAGTTATTAAAGGAGGGGGTTTAAGGGGGAACCTTGGTTCCCCTTATTTAGTCCACTTCTTCAATTTGAGGTTCTACTTTTGTTGGCTCAACAGTTGGTTCTGTAGTTCCTTGATTTTTAGCCATTTCTTCAGCCATCTTTTTCAATTCTTCTTCAGTCATTGTTTTACCACCTGGACTAAATGACATTGGTTCTGGAATACCAGCAGTTGCCGCAGCATCTTCTCCAATATTTTCTTTGATAAATGCACTAACTGCATCATTCATATCCTTTGTCTTGCCTTCAAATTCGTCCTTTGTTGATCCTGGGTTATACAAATGCCAGTCTTCATATTCTTTCAATAACTCACTATAGCTCTTTTTAATCTCTTCACTAGCACTATTCAATGAAGGATTGGTCTTGTTACGGTAAATTTGTTCTTCCATACTATTCTTTGCTTCAATACGTTCTCTTTGTTCTATATCCTGATTCTTGAATCTTTCTGCTTCTTCAACCATTTTTTCAATATCTTCCTTACTCAAACGTCCTTTATCATTAGTAATAGCAATCTTTTCTGATTTACCCGTAGATTTCTCAGAAGCAGAAACATTCAAAATTCCGTTTGCATCCATATCAAATACAACTTCAATTTGGGGCATACCTCTTGCCATTGGTGGAATGCCTTCTAGTTGAAATTTACCTAAAAGAGTATTGTCCTTTGTCATTGCACGTTCTCCTTCAAATACTTGAATAAGAACACCGGGTTGGTTGTCAGCATAAGTAGAGAAAGTTTGAGATTTCTTTACAGGGATAGTGGTATTACGATTAATGAGTTTTGTCATAACACCACCAGCGGTTTCCAATCCAAGACTAAGAGGGCATACATCCAAAAGTAGTAGGTCGGAAATCTTAGAATCTTGTGCTCCGGTAAGAACGGCTGCTTGAATTGCTGAACCATACGCTACTGCTTCATCAGGGTTAATAGACTTACATAATTCTTTACCATTAAAAAATTCAGACAATAATTGTTGAATCTTAGGAATACGAGTACTTCCACCTACCAAAACAATATCATGAATTTGCGATTTTGATAATTTAGAATCACGTAATGCTTGTTCTACTGGGTCCATAATTCTCTTAAAAATATCATCACATAAATTCTCAAATTTAGCACGGGTAATACTACCAGCAAAATCAATACCATCATAAAGACTATCAATTTCAATATTAGCTACACTTGATGCGGACAATGTACGTTTTGCTGACTCACAAGCTGTTCTTAGACGACGCATAGAACGAGGATTTTCTGTAATATCCTTTTTATTTTTTCTTTTAAATTCTTCAGCAAAATGCTCTACCATTCTGGTGTCAAAATCTTCTCCCAATTATGTTATCGTTAGGCTCTTTATCCATTCAAATAAAATATTATTTAAATCATTAAGTCAATTCTTAATGTAACTTCTTATGCTTTCACATAAGTTCAGACTATATCTTCATTAATTATTATGAGATTCTAACTTCACTAATTAATGGAAGGCGCTCGTGGATATTTTACCATATTCATAATCACATATAATTAGAATTTATATGCTAGAACTTAGGTTACTTTATCTAGTCGTTGAAGCTTCTACTTTTTTAAAAGTAGCTTGCCTGCTGATTGGCTAATCCTATAATTTTTCAAACATTCACGCTTACAGTCACCCGTTACGTTGTAGTATTATAGGCTCTAAAGCTATTCCAGCAATTCACCCTCTTTTACTTGAGCCAGAGAAGTAAAAATTTTATTTAGATATTAATTTATTTTCATAATCACTTACTTTATTTTTTTGAGCTTCTATAAGTTTTTCATCTATTTTATCATTTTTTGTTAAATTATCAATAGCCCATAATGGTTGTAAATTTTTCCAATTAAAACATTCTTTAATATCTTCTTCTTTAGATAAATCAAAAGAGTTACATGGTTTTACATGATCTATATGCCAATTACCATAATTATCCCAATTCATTTCTTCTAAAAATTGATATTCAAACCATTGTTTTAAAAAAACTATGTCACAACCAATATATTCTATTGTTTTATTTTTTTTATAATTTTTTTGTGAAAATAATGCTCCGGAAATTCTTTTATTTAAACTATCTCTAATACGACGATTAATATTTTTTGCTTGTTTTTTGTACTTCTCTTTCATTTTTTCAGGATTTTTCATTCTGTATTTTTTTTCTGATGCTTTTTGTTTTTCTTTGTTCCAAGTGTTTTCAGGAACACATTGATTACAAATATAACTAAAATTATCACTTGATTTACGATTAATTTTGAAATTAGATAATGATTTTTCAACATTACATTTTATGCATTCTTTATTAATCGTTTCATCAACAAAAACAACATTTTTAATTTTATTTTTTTTATCCTTTTCTTTTTGAGAAGTGCAAACTTTACAATAGTTGTTTAAACCATCTTTATTAAATTTCAAATTATTAAAATTGTCAGAAGATAGATTTTTTTTACAACAATAGCATATCTTTTCAGATGGTATTACTTTTTCATTTTCCTTTCTTTTTAGTCGTAGTTCAACAGAAGCTATACCTTTGCATTTTTTACATCGAGATGATATTCCAAACTTATTTGTTTTGTCTTTATTAAATTCCGAAAAATTTAATGTTTCTAAACATTTAGTGCACTCTTTTGTTTGTATTTCCATAATTATGAATAAATTAAATAATACCTTTATATTATTTTTTACTTAAAATATTAAACCCAAGAAACCATCCCCAGCAGTAGCTTTAACTTCAAAAACTGCATCGTCGATAGTAATAATTGATACATCATGTGTCCCGCCGCCACAATCGAAAATCAATACATTTTTTTCTGTTTTTGACTGCTTGTCAAGACCATATGCGATAGCTGCTGCAGTTGGTTCATTGATAATTCTCAAAACATTGAGACCAGCAATGGTGCCAGCATCCTTCGTTGCCTGTCTTTGAGAATCATTGAAATAAGCAGGAACAGTAATAACAGCATCTGTTACTGGTTCACCTAAAAATGCCTCTGCAACCTCTTTCATTTTTCCAAGAATCATTGCACCAATTTCTTCAGGTGAAAATGTTTTCGTTTCTTTTTTGAAATCTACTTCGATCATTGGTTTGTTATCTTTGTCAATAACATTATAACTCAAATGCTTCAATACACGTTTAATATTTTCATCATTATAACTTTTACCAATAAGACGTTTAGAATCAAAAACAGTATTTTTAGTATTAGATGCAGCGTTTGATTTAGCAGGTTCTCCAATCAACCTTTCTTCGTCAGTAAAAGAAACATAAGAAGGCATAGTGCGATTACCTTGGTCGTTGGCAATAATTTCAACATGGTCGTTCTGCCATACACCAACGCAAGAATATGTTGTTCCAAGATCAATACCAATTGCTCTACCTTTAACAGCTGTTGCCATTATATTATAAACATATTTTGCATAATATATTTATATTGTTTTACAAATATATTTTTTTTGATATTCGTTATTTGTAATAAAATATATAATGGAAAATACAGAAAATTCAAAAGAATCATCTATTGTATCATTATTACAAGAAATCGAAATGTTAAACAAAAAATTGGAAGAAACACAAAAAAAACTGAAAATTTCAGAAGGTCAAACCACCATGTTTAGAAATAAATTCAAAAGAATAAAACGAGAACGCGATGCATATACTTAATCAAATAAAAGAATAACTCAGGGAACCTTGGTTCCCCTGAGTTTTATAAAATATATTCAGTTTCAATCCAATATGAATTATCCAAACATCTGCGATTTGTAAGTACAAATCCCCGTTTTTCATAATCTTTTTTGTAGATACTTAAATTAGAATGAACGTCGATAATAATTTTACGTTTATTCTCTTCTTTCCCTATTTCTTTTATATAATCAATCAATGTTGATGCTATTGCATCTGAATCTTTATTATTTATTCTATCAGAATTTTTATCAAAAGATCGATAACTAGAATCATTCAATGCTAAATAGGTTATTTTTATAGAATCCTCATTTTTTGTATAGTATAAAGAAGCTATAAAATTTCCACAAGTAAAACCATTATACCAATAATCGAAAATTGTATTTGTTCTCCATATTCTAATCATATATTCGGGATCAGATTCATCTTTATAATGTTTTATAGCGATTTTTTCACTACAAATAGTAGTCGGTATCCAAGATTTCTGTATTATATAATTCTTTGTAAATACTGAGTGAATATTAGACAAATTATTAACGAAAATAGTTTTATTGAAGAAATACATGATTTGATATATTATATTATACTTTTGATAATAATATAATATTTTATTCTGTAATCAATTTTTTATCTAGTCAGGGAACCTACGGTTCCCCTGAGTTTAAGATCGGTAAATCCACCAATGAAAACTCCGTCTTTGAAAATCATAGGAAACATTCTGTATTCTTTACCAATCAAATTTTGCATGTATTCTAAAAACCCCTGTTTATCTTCAATCAAATATTCGTCACAATCAATAATAGTAACTTTTTCAAATTTCAATAATTCTTTAGCTTTCGTACAACTAGGACATCCACTTTTGCTATAAATTGTATAAGAATCGTTTGAAGGGTTCTCAATTTCCATATCGTATATTATATTGCACAATTTTTTTATGTTGTTTATGGTGTATTTTGTTTTTTATATTTCCAATTTGTATGATAATTTTGAGGACCACAATATTTTGTCGGTGGCATTTTTACACCATTGACAATGTTAAGTTGAGGAACCAAAGGAATGTTCATAGGACTAGGAGTATATGCGTTACTTTTATTATTGGCTTTTTTAGCAGGTGCGACAGCACCTCCACTACGAACACGATTTAATGCACTATTTATAGTATTTGCATTTGCATGGGATTCAAAACTAATAGGATTTGTTCCATTGTTTGTAGTTCCCAACCCAACAGAATTTACACGGTTTTTACGGATTATTTCAGATGCATCACGATTTCCATACCATTGTTTTTGTTTTGGGGTACTTGTTCCATCAAATACAGTAGGAAAAGATCTAGCTGTATTATAACCATAATTACTTGGTCGAATAGTATTTATTAGTGGATTGAGTGTACGAGTATCATTGTATGCTCGGCGATCAATGCTAAATGAACTTTGATTATCACTAGTACTGTCCTTTTGGGGCATTCCATTATTTGTTTTCAACATTCCATTGTTGATTTCTGTTTTTATAAATACTGGAACATTTATTATATTAGAAATTTTTGACATTATAATATGAGTATATACATATTTCATATTATAATTTTTTATAAACTATTGTAAATTGTTATTATCCAGATTGGCCGTAAAAAACCGCCATTTTATGTGTATAAGAAGCATGTGATTGATCGCCTCCTTGTTTCATATCATTATAATTTTTATTCAAAGCACGTAGCTTTTTGAATTTAATATAATCCGATGAATCTGGTACAAACTTTACATTGCAAGTAGAAGAGGGGATTCCAGTTCCATCACATTGAGAAATGATTGAACCAATATGACCTTTCCAACCTGGTTTGCTAGCATTAACTTGCGAAGATCCGCCACAAATATAGTTTTGACGACCTAAAAAATCACCTAAATTATTAACCGCTCTAAATGGTGTAGTAACTCTATTACGACCATTAACAGTACCAGTAGCATAAGATCCATTCCAAGATTTGGTAAGAACTTTGCGCGCCATAACCTGATCGCTATTATTGAAAGCATTTATAGTTTGTACGGGAGAATAACCATTGTAAGGTCCACCCAATACAGCAGAACTTGTAGGACGATTTGCAAATGAAGGAACAAAATAAGGATTACCTGACATTATATATTCGATTATATATTATGAAACCAAATTTTTTATGATTATATTGTATATTAAATATTCAAGTTACAAAGATGGAATATCCGGAAAATAATGAAAATAGTCCCAATCAAGAATTATTGAAAAATGAAATAGCACAAAAAGAAGTAGAAGAAAAATTAGACGATTTAGAGAACTTGATAAAAGAAAATGCAATATTGGGTTATAATCCTACTTGTGTACGTAAAAAATCGAATTGGAGCAAAAGTTCTCAAATATATCGTTTTGATAATCCCGATTTCAATCCCGAAATTTTTCTAAAGGATATGCCGGATTATTCTCCCAAGTTGAATTCTCTTATGCATAAAATAGAACAATTAGACAAAGAAGACAAAAGAAAACACGGCAAATTATTCAAACATTTCATTTTTTCTGATTTGAAATCGAGTGCATATGGTGCAAAGATGATCGCATCCGCATTTGTTGCAAAAGGGTATACTTTAGGTTATGAATCAAAACCTAAAAACAATATTGTAGGTGGAGAAGATCCTAAAGGACCTGAAAAAAAGCGTTATCACAAAATAGAATTGTTAGAAGACGAGGTTCTCCAACAAACCCTTCAAAATAATTTTTATATATTATCTTCTGTTGGTGTTTACGACCAACCTATTCCAGTAATATTGAAGAAAGAAATGTTGAAGAAATATAATCAACGTCCCGAGAACATTCAAGGTGAGAATATTCGGTTTATTATTCTAGATAGTGGATTCAAAGAAGGTATAGATTTATTTGATATCAAATATATTCATATTTTCGAACCATCTATTGTTTCTGCGGACCAAAAACAAGTCATTGGTAGAGGTACGAGAACTTGCGGACAAAAAGGTTTGGATTTCCATCCTACACAAGGTTGGATTTTAAATGTTTTTGTTTATGATTTATCTATACCAGAAAAATTACAAAAAAGTTTTTTAAACACTAAATCTACAATGGAACTCTATTTCAAATCGATGGATTTAGATATTCGTTTGATAAATTTCGCCCACGATATAGAAAGAACAACTGTACTAGGTTCTGTAGATTATGAATTGAATAAAAACGTACATAGTTTTTCTATTCCATTTATATCCGCGGACGAAGAAGAAGACCGAGTTTTATTAGACGAACACGTTAATGACGACGTAGAACTATTGTATGGAGGTAGCGATATCATACCTAAAAAACGAAAGCTTATTGTTCGTCCAGGTCCTCCTATCAATCGCCCTTTACAAGGTCCATTAGGGTTTGAAAAAATGCGCGAATTCATTCGTGATAATTATAGCGAATTTGCTTGGGACAAGGTAAAAATGGAGAACTTGTGTGATGAGAAAAACCAAAAGGGGGGTAATATTATAAAATATACACCTACCCAGGATTTTATTCGCCATTATTTCAATCCTGCTTTTCCTATGAAGGGTATGCTTTTATACCACGGAACAGGTGTAGGAAAAACTTGCAGCGCAATTGCAGCGGCTACTCAAAATTTCGAAAAAAATGGATATACAATACTTTGGGTCACTCGAACAACACTAAAATCCGACATATGGAAAAATATGTTCGACCAAATATGCAATGAAACCATCCGAAATATGATAAAAAAAGATAACTTAGAAATCCCTAACGACCAACAAAAAAGAATGCGATTGTTATCAAAAGCTTGGCGTATTCGCCCAATGTCTTACAAACAATTTAGTAATCTTATATTACGTCAAAATGCACTATATGATACACTTGTCAAAATAAACGGAAAAGAAGATCCGCTACGCAAAACCCTTCTTGTCATTGATGAAGCCCATAAGTTGTATGGAGGCGATGATCTATCATCTATTGAAAAGCCTGATATGAATGCTCTTCATCAAGCATTGATGTATTCTTATCAATATTCAGGCGCGGATTCTGTAAGATTATTATTAATGACTGCAACCCCTATTACCAAAGATCCTATGGAATTAATACAGCTTTTGAATCTATGTAAACCGGCAGAACAACAAATGCCCGCGGATTTCTCCAATTTTTCAACCGAATATCTAAATGAAAATGGAGAATTTACTGACCGAGGGCGTACAAAATACTTAGACGATATTGCAGGTCTCGTTAGTTATTTGAATCGCGAAAAAGATGCCCGGCAATTTTCACAGCCTCAAATCCATCATGTAAATACACCTATTATTTCAGATGTAAAAATGGCCGAAAAATTCGATAAAAAATTGGTCCAAGATCTTTTAGATACAAATGTTTCTGATTTAAGAGAACAAATACAAGAAGAAAATGAGAAATTAGAAGGAGAACTAGGTCAAGTAAATGCCGAAAAATTCGCCTTTTTGAAAGATGAGATTTGCGGAGACAAAAGCGGACCTTCTAAAAGTCAATGTATAAAAATAGTAAATGCGGGTATTCGTGATATGGTTCTCGAAGCTAAAGACCAAGTAAAAGATGTACGTGAAAAAATAAAAGAAATTCGAGAACGAATCAAAGAGAGAGGACAAATGAAAAAAACGGCTTTGGCAGAAGTAAAAGAAAATATTGAAAAATATGCGGACGAATATGAAAAATACAAAAGTTCTCTATTGTACGAATTGAAAGACAGTTGTGCTATAAAAATTGGAGATAAAACTACATTAGACGAAAAATTGCACGAACATCCTGTTATACATAAATATGATCTTTTAATAAAAGAATACAATGATGAGATCAAAGATTTGGATCAACAATTGAAAAACCTTACAAGCAATTATAAAAAAAGAATGGAACATTTAAAACACTTGTTAAAAACGGATTTAAATGATGTAGAAAGGAGTGTTGTAAATTCGACAATACGTGACGAACAAAAGGAATATGGCTCTATGATTCGTTTGAAACGTAGAGAAACAGAAAAAGCAGAAAAGGTTATTAAAACAAATATTTCGAATGTTGAAAAGAAACGAACACAACGATATAATAAGGTACGTAAAACCGTAAAAAATATGATAACAAATGAAAAACAGAGAATTCGTGAATATAAACAAGAAAAGAAGATGTTGCGTAAAACAATGAAATCTCAACAAAAAAATATAAAACACGATTTTTTAAAGGGATTGATTAATAAATATAGATCTAGAATTTTGGAAGATTTGGTAGATATAGATAAAAATAATATTGTGAAAGATGAAAATAAAATTGCAGAAAAAGAGGAAAAAGAAAAAATGAAACTTGTT